>Ga0209340_1002068_pt1 | contig 12417 bp, 19 predicted proteins | sample EPASupsiteSAE323_FD_187266 | JGI IMG/M metagenome (GOLD analysis project Ga0209340, IMG submission 187266) | Bioremediated contaminated groundwater from EPA Superfund site, New Mexico - Sample SAE3-23 (SPAdes) (version 2) | ecosystem: Environmental > Aquatic > Deep subsurface > Groundwater >... | reverse complement strand
TGATAATTTTTTCGCGGACGGGAAACTTTAATAAAATCGCGACATACTAACAAGTGAGGTTCAAATGGCCAAGAAGTTCTATCGTTCCAAGAAGAAACGAGTAATTGCCGGCATCTGCGGCGGTCTAGCTGAGTATTTTGAAATCGATCCGATCATCGTCAGGCTGCTTGCTTTGATTTTAGTGCTATCTCTTGGAGCCGGATTTATAGCGTACATCATCGCCTGGATTGTCGTGCCGGAAGAGCCGGATAGCATTATTCCAGTCTACACTGAAATTGATATACAATGACCTTCTGCAATCCGCTGGCGAGCTCCAGATTCAGGCTTGGACAAAAGATAGTACAGGGAATTGGAAGGCCTCGAATAACGGGAGTTAGACGCTGGCCATCAACGACATAAGCCGAGCCATGTTCTGCGGGGGCTGCCAGGGAGAATATTCTCGGAGACGGATCTGGCGTGGATCAACTTTGCGAGGAGTGGGGAATGTGGAGAGGCTAGGCGCGAGGCAGTGTTTGATGAATCGGCCAGAGGGTTTTAAGGCATCCATTGCGCTGAAGAATGGCCTTTTTCTATAGCATTTTTTACCAGGCAATTGAAAAAATGTCACAGAAAGGAAGCATGGACGGACGCTGAGCATAAGAAGCCTTATCTTGCCGCTCAGGTCTTTTTTAAGGATTGTTCCGGCGCAGACCACTTGCTTTCTAAGGGCTGCTGCAAAGGAATGAATCCGCCCGCAGGGAGTAGCAAGAGACCTAGGGGGTATCGGGCGGCTCCGAGCTGTACTACTACTCATAGGTATGAGTAGCTCAGCCGCGCGGGGCGAAAGTAATCTTGCAGGTGAGAATGTTTGGGCATAAAGTGACTTGCTCTCCATGCAGATGTTCTATTAGATTCCTGTCAATATTTTAAAAAAATGTAATAGAAGGGATTGCTTTCGCCCCGTGCACTCCTCGGCTCCGCATCCTCAAAAGCCCTTGATATCCATATGGGCAGGAGCTTTGAGAGCGTGAGACTGGGCGTGAAGGATGTCTCGGCCAGGTGGCTGAAGGCGTCCAGGGCGCTGAAGAAAGATGAACAGGTTTACGGGCAGAGGTTGGCGGAGATGGCGAAGAAGCACTCCAGTGAAGTCTTCTATGGGCTCGATGATCCCCGGGGGGCGGGCGGTATTCTCGGTGCCGGTGGAGATGCTGAAGGTCCGATCTGTGGACGCCAAGAAGGACAAGATTGAAAAAGAGGGTGAAGCCTGTGAGAGAGAGTTTAATTTACATAATAAAAATCTTTTCCATTAGAAATAAAGGGGTTCATCATATGTGCTTGATCAGACTTCTAATAATTGTTTTATTTAATAAAGATATTTGTTATATGAATTAATCGCGGAGCGAAAGCGAGCAAATCAGGTGATCGAGCTGAAGGATATGGTTACTATAGTACGATAATAATATCGATAAAGGAAAATTTTGTATTATATCTAAAAAGCTGCAGGCTATCGAGAATTGAATCATCCGGGCCACCAGTCGGATCGTCGCTTCGCTCAGCGATGGTTGCCTGTCTTGCGGTTTAATCGAGCTCTGGCCTGCAGATCTTACCATCTACAGGAACACAAAAGCAGCCTCCTCCCAAGCCTTCTCCAGCAGCTTTCGGTAATACCCTGCATCGAACCCGGACGCGCTTCTCTCCGGATCCACCTCCCACTTTTTGGCGTCCTTTACCACGTAGCCGATCTCCATTCCCGGTGCAAGGGAAATCCCCTGCTTTAGGTGAGCCTGAACCGCCGAGGCCTCCGCGCACCTGCGGGAGTAGTTCAAGCGGCCCACCCTGCGGTGGATGGCCAGCTCCCGGACGTCAGCATCGCCCAGCCCGTCCCTGTACCTTCCGGCAACCTCCCGGGCCCTGGGCTCGATCCTCTTCAGATCCTACCGGCACCTTGCCTCTGCCAGGACCCCGAACAGCTCTTTTTGCATGCGGCGCACATACTCGGGCGTATATTCCTTGCGGGCCATCACGCCCCGGATCCTTCATCTTGCCTGTATCCTGCCGGCCAAAATAGCGGTTATAGGCCCCCGAGCCGTCGTCGGCTGGTCCTATGACAATCGGGTGAACAGACTTTACCGATGGAACTGGCCAGGAAGATGAATGGCGAACGGTTCTCTTATTACTCAAAATCGTTAAGCCAACATGCAAATGCAATCATCGCGTCCCTCACTACAGATACAGGAAATTTTATAAGCATCTTATTTATATACATTAGATACTATGGTCGGCAGAAGAACCAGGGAGCAAATTATCGCTGATATTCTCAATAGCTGCCAAGAAGGCGCAAACAAGACCAAGATCGCAGAGACCCTTGGCTTGAATCCCACTTCAGCAGATGACTATTTGAATCTGCTAACACGAAATGGCTTTCTTGAAGTCCATTCTGGTAAACTAATCCTGTATCAAATAACAAGCAACGGAATTGAGCTTCTTAAACATCTTGAAGTAATTGAAGAGCTAATCCCGGATCGAATAATCTAAGCTAAAACAGAAATCTGCATTATGGAATCGAGTGTGATCGACAGGGATGCCTGCGGGGGACCATCAAGTGGAAATGATGGGACGCCTTTGGCCAGAAGCTTTCGGGGATGTCAGATGCTCGCTTGGCGGACCTCGTGCAGGATGGCCGGGCCACCTGGCCGCAGTTCTGGGGTTGTCGGACGCCCGCTCGACGGCTTTCGTTGCAGTTGGACGTGCTCGTCCGTTTGACTCTCATGGGGCGGGAAATTCTTGGCAGGTATCCGGGAAGAAGGCAGCTTGGGCGGCGTGAATGCCTGCCGAGAATCCGATTGGGCAGGAATCCTGTGCTGAGTTAGAGGATAGCCAGACCTCGCAATGTGGTGAACTCAGATGTCGGCATTGGGGCAGAGAATCAGGTCGGGGTCGTGGGCCTTGATGAGATCCATGAGGTCGGAGAGGACGGTTCGCTCCAGGCCCTGCAGCTGCCTCTTGTGCAGCCGTCCAGGACCTAGACCAGGGTGATCTATGCGGGTATGGAAGGGTTGCTGGCCACCTGCAGCTCCAGGCTGGTTAAGGGGACTTGGAAGTCGGGTATGAATCGGGATTCGTCTCGATCTCCGCGGGGAAGAGATCGTGTTCGGCCATGTAGTGCTGATCCTGGTGGACATCCACGTTGTGGAGCTTGGCCTGGTGGCGGGTTTTGATCTCGATCTTATCCGGCGACTTTGCGGCCTGCGTAGATACGGTGGCCCTGGAAGGTGCCGAAGATAGTTCGGAAGCTGCACTCTTCTGCCTTGAAGCGGCACTCAAGGGCCTCGATCATCTCTCGGTGGGCGGGAGGATCCTTGAGGTGCATGTAGAAAGAGGGCGGATAGGCTGCGCGGGCTCTGGCGAGGGCTCGCTCCCGGCTCCATAGCTCGACACAGCCCATAAAGTAAGAGTCAAAGATCCACATAATGCACCTCCCCCAAAGGCTCTGGATGTCGAGCCTGCATCCTCCTCTGTATCTCATTATCAACAGGGATGATAAGGACGAGGCGCGCGAGGCGAAAGTAATATCGGATACGGAAAGACGAACCGAGGGATATTCATCTAGGTCTTTCTAAATTCTGCAGAGGTTCAAGGTGCTGTATGTCTCTGGCAACTACCCCGGCATTCTATGCAAATTGGACCAGTGGTTAACGGAGTTGGAGATCAGGAGAGGCTTCACAGTTTTCCAGCTCATTACCATTCTGGAGGGGGGGCCATCATTCACTCATCATCGTCGAGCATGATCGCATGCGGTATGATGAGACGCAAATAGACAAGACCATCCTGGTGGAGGTATTCTCGTGAGCTGGGCGTCCTTACAATGGCCCCGGAGACGTGAAGCTAGGCTTGTTTCTCCCAGGTGAGTTTCCAACGACAAGGCCATGGAATTGCAGACTGCCAAGGAGATCCTGGCAGAGATCTTCCGGGTCAGACCTGAGTATATCAAGGGGTAGATGAGCATAGAAAAATGCCAGGCTTTTTAGGATTCTACAAGAATTGCGAGACAATGAAACACTTATAAAGTAGAAGGTGCGTCTGGGAGAACGTTATAGGCAAATGACGAAATGCCCATCGCCAAATAGCGGAGAAATGCTGGAGGCATATCAAATGAATAAGAAATACCTGATTCATCTCCTACTGCTCGTATTCCTCTTTACCGCAGGCCTGTCCTTGGGGCAGTCCGCCAACAATACAAGTATTATTACGGAGATAAATTCAACTGCAGCAGTGAACATTGTCTCTCCGGAAAATGTAACCGTTGCGACGAATGAGAGCATACTTTCAAATGAGAGCATTCCAGTGAATGCGACCACTTCCGGGAATAAAACCAATGACGAGCACGATACAATTGCAGCCAAAAATCTGAAATTCATCTGGTCGGTTACCGGTATCGAGGCAGATCAGATCACTATGGTCCTAGACCAAGATGGCGGGGATCTCTTCGGCCAGGCTAAGTACGAGCCTCAAAGCGGCAAGGCCTGGAATGCTGAAGTCACAGGATCCATCGCAGGCGATAAGGTGGATCTGACCATCACCTTCCAGAAGGAAAATATGCTGATAAGTTCAAAGCTTTCCGGAGTTTTCGATAACCATGACGGAAGCATCAGTGGCAACTATACGCAGGTAAGCCTGGGAAAAATCGTAAATAAAGGCAGCTTCACTGCCATGCAGATCAGCCCGGATACATCCAGCTATGCTCCTGCTACCATCGAGGAGCCTAAGGCTGAAACGCCGCCTGGTCCAGCAGTCGCTAACACTACTGCCTCAGCAGCGACAACGACCGCTGCGATAGAGGACTCGCTTCCGACTTCTACGCCGAAATCCTACTACCATGATGTACGCCAGGATGCAGATCGGATCTTGACTGGCGTTGGGGACATCAGCCAGATACCTATTGGAATGGGCGGCAGCGGCCTACCCTAGAAAAGCTGGGGGTCTTTAGATTGAATAAGGCATTAATTCTGGGACCGGTCGATATGAGATACCACAAATTACTGCTTAGTATAACGGTTATCGCTTTTTTCTTTGTACAGGCAAACGCCGAGCCAGCTGACCCGCTCGATCCAAGCCAACTGGGCGAATCTATGTCCATGCCCTTGCCTCAAGAGCTTATTCAGGATGCCAGGAAGACGGGAGTGATAACGGAATCCAATCCGCTCGACAAATCTGATAGCAAACAACCTGGTTTCTCAATCGTGCCTCAGCCTGAAGCTTATGCAGATGATTCTCTGGACAATGTGAATTTAACCGGCACCTGGTCCTTTAATCTCACGGGAAGAGATCCTGAGCAGATGAAACTGCATCTGATCCAGAACGAAGACGTAATCCTGGGTCATGGAGTCATCGATAACGGAAATGGAACAGAAAATGCCACGGCCAACGGTTCAATATCAAGGGATAAGCTGAACCTAAGCGTGATGCCAGTAGGAGTTTCGAACCTATACAAGCTCAATTTGTCACTATCCTCCCTTGATGCAGGGACCTACACGATCTACATGGCCGATGGTAGCAGCGAGTCAGGCAAGGTGACATTCACGGTTTCCTCGAATATTTTCAAGTCTGCATCTACCGTCGCCGAAGATGGACCTGGCGCATATGCTGCAGGGAACCCGGCAACTGCTACCCCCGCCTGGCTTTCGGGGGCTTAGGGACCAAGCGGGAGCAGTGGCTCCAGAATTCTACAAGGGTGACCGGGTGAAGGATGTTCAGGCCGGAATAAGTGATTTCATTGCCAAACCGGTCCATATAAAAGAGAACTGGCAAAAATGCTTGCTAGATGGCTATCAATAATAACGATTGATGACGGCTTGCGGCCTGAGTAGGTCTTGGTTTGACGATCGAGAGACCTAAAAACGTATGCTGAGAGCTTGGGTTCCCTGTATACTGGTCGTGCATGCTCGCCGGCTGGCCGCCAATGGGCCTGGACATCCGCAGGCTTTGTCCCGGAATAGATGCTACCTAAGGATGTGGATGCCCGCCAGGAATCCTGTCTAGCGCGAATTGCCTGTGATCGAGCAGGTTGGCCTGTGACTTGGGCTGGAACTCCGGCTTCATGCCAGGCAAGGCAATATAGTTAGTTTATGCATATACTAAATATAAATTAATTTAAAATTAGATCACTTAACATAAGTTCTTGCAGTAATCTTTTAAAATTCACACCATAGCATAATATTTTTTCTCCTTTGAATTTGATATCAATATTTCTAATTAAAGATTACTATTACTACCATTATCTATAAATATTTTAAGAGAATTGCAAAGCCCCATGAAGCTGAGGGTAGTGAGTTCCAGGAAAGAGATAGCCGACCTTAACAGAAACGAGCAGATGGTCCATCTGGCCTTCCGGGCATCCAATATGGACGTGATGACCCTGGTTCAATCCTGTCCGCGTTTGAGAGCTGTCCAGATCCCTCCATCCTACATTGAGACGATGTCCAAGACCGCCCAGCAGTTCTTGGATATCCAGGGAGTAGAGCTCTTAAAGGGCGATGTCTGGGGCCATCGCAAGGACATCGATGAGTACTATACAGTCAGCGAAAAGGTAGTGCCCAGAATATCTGCACTCATGTCCGAGGGCAACAGCATTGATGAGACGGTAAAAAAGCTGCAGCGGGAGACCAAGCTCTCTGAAGATATGATCCGATATGTCTTGAAGGAGCAGGTGATGGTTTAAAGGCTTGCAGATGCTGGCCTTCAGCCATATTATATTTCAACGTGATTTTATAGAAACGCATGGCAGGAATGGTAGGTCCTTTGTTTTGGGACGGAACCGGCAGACTTACCGCGACCTATTGTGCGCCTTTGAAATGCAATTAATCCAGTCGAGCGTGCTCGCCGGGTGGCTGTTCGACCTCCGGTTCAGAATCCTGCTCTAAGCACTGGTACACTTCGGCGGATAGCAATGGATGGATCTCAGCCGACTCTCCATCTAATCTGAATATGCGAATTTGTGCACATGAACTTCTACTTGGCTTTCTCTGGTTTCTCGCCAAGGCGCTCCAAAAGGTCTTTAATAGCATGGTTATGAGAACCTATGTTGTTGATATTATCTGATTCGACTAATCTCTTGGCAAGTTGAACTATTAGCTCGTCACTTAACGAATGCATATACCATGCAACTATGAGAGCTGCGGACTTTTCGTAGCCTTCTTTTAATTCTTGATACCCGTTGAACATTGCATCGAACTCGTTGCGGGCGATCGAAGCACATTGGCGTCCATCATCGCGCGACATGAGGGTTTGGTTTGCGATTGTCGATGGTAATCCCCTTCTAACTCCTACAGATGGACTATGCTGCCATAATGCGAACATTCGCCCAATGACATCGAGCTCAGATGGCGGAGTCCAGATCCTTCTCCGACCTAGTTCAAATAGGCCCCATCCTGCTACGTACTGCTCAGCAGGTTTCTCCGAGTATAGGAGAGGAATGAATGCATTGCCGATAGCTTCGAGAGTCGCAGTTCCGAGCATGTCAATTTCGGACTTCCGTTTATGATGAAATAACGCAATGCAACCCATCGCACCTTCGCATCGATCGAGCGTTTCAGTTAGGCGTATCCCCTCCATAAACTGTTGCACCAATTGTTTGAGGTCAGCGTTAGCATCTTCTTCTGTCGCTTGCCACCATACTACTTCTTTTAAGGTTAATGCTAATCGAAGAAAATCAGATTCTTCGGCGAGAAACGCCCTCTGTGCCTCATCACGCAACTCAGATCCATACCGCCCTTTAGCAAGCATAGGAACAAATGTCTGGTTCGATATGCTATCTCCAAGCGTTTTAGATGTGATATTCAGACCTATCCTAACTAAGGCCCGCATAGCTGCTCGAATCGTGTCAGGTCGGGCTGCTGCTTCATCTGCGAGAGAATTGCCCAGCGCAAAAAGGAGTAGAGATTCCCTGTTTTCCCAATGTTTATTGAGATCGAGCGCATCCAACAAATGCGTCAATCGTTGAATTAACACCTCAGTCTCCTTTCCGCCTAGCACAGCAGCAAGCGGTATCACCTCACGCCAATCCTCTTTCATGAAATGCGGTTCGAGAACACTGACCAGCGTGTCTTTGTCTCGGCGGCCTGGATGCCACCCCTTGACCATTGCTCGTGCTGTTAAGAATTCCTGGAAAGTGAGGTGGCGAAACTCGAAGAACTCAACCAATCGTCCATCCTCTATGTCATGGCCAGTCATCATTAAAAGACTGCTGCGATCCTCAACACGATGGATGAACTGGTCCACTGTTCCCTTTACGTAGCCAAGCTCTGTTGGAAGCTCTTCCCGTGCTTGTTGCACCAGCATAGCTAGTCGTGGCCGACTAATCTTCTGCATTCCATCGAGCATCATTCCAGAGGCGACATAGCAGAGTTGGGGCATAGCCTCTTCATCAGGGATTGGCTCATGACCCTCCACGTTCCATGTCATAAGAAGAACCTCGACGGCTTTATCATAGAGAATGGCCCGTCGCGTGGGAAGTCTGCCAACCCAGCGTTTTACTAGGAGCAGCGTAGTTAGCAATAATGGATTTATCGCTAGACGTCGTATGCGGTCGTTCATGACTATGGAAGAGGCTAGCTGGTCTGCGTCTGCACGCACTTTTTCAGTGTCTTCCAAGACTTCCCGGTGCCAGGCGATGGTAAGACTGCGGATATCGTCAGAGTTAAATGCTGAAACAGTGGCGTGGGTACAAACAGGAGCCAAATGCGCGGCCACATGTCGGAAGCCAGCTTCACGAGATGTCACAATTGTGGCAATGTCCGGATAAGCCTGAAGTGCGGTTCGGATCGTGCAAACAAATGCCGCTCGGTCGCCGGGATCAGAGATCTCATCCAGGCCGTCCACAAGCAATAAGACACGACCCGCGAGTAACGCTCGATCCACATATGCGAGGAAGACTTCGGCGTGCTGTCGGACCGGTTCACGCTTAGATAGGGCTTCAAGCAATTCTGCAAAGGAGCCTCGCGCTAGGTTTCGCAGTTCACGACAGCGGAAAAAGAGCGGAAGCCAATTGCGCAGAGGGAGATTGTCATCGATCTGCAGCCGCCTATCCGGATCGGCATAAGCGACTGCAAGACGCTTAACAAGGGTAGATTTGCCGCCACCTGGTGCAGCAAGAAGCGCGAGCCTTGGATGCGCTGCAAGGACAGTACCTATTGCTTGACGCTCCATCATCCTTTCTTCTCCTTCTGTATTGACTGTGATGTCTAAGTGGAGAGGCACGAAAAGATCTTCAAGTTTATGTCGCTGTGAACCAACTTCACGGTCGGCAGGGAGACCGTCGAGTTGGATGTAGCCACATTCGCTCGCAAGGTATTGGCCGTAAGCGGCAAGAGCTTCGGTGACATGAGGGTCCGTGTCTGAACCGGTCAGCGGTTTGGGATTTAGGCATGTGAGCTTCTCAAGTTCGCCTCCACATTCGCGGTCAGTAGCGATGATTTCTTCCGCGAGCGCACGAGCGAGGGGGGTTCCGTCGGAGTGAATCAAAGCGAAATGGGTAGGCTCCTTACCTTGGGAGTAATAAATGGCCCAGATCCAACCACGTTCGTGGGCTAAGAGTTCGGCCTCGGGACCAAGAGTAAGACCCGAGTGGGTTGCACAGCACCGGCCTGCAAGTTCAGTCGCCCGGTCTTTCGCTATGAGGATGCGACCTTTCACCAACTCACTTACAACCTGCTGTCCATCAAGAGTAACGATTTTCGTTCGACGCTGCATCTCTTGTTCGATGGCTGTTTGCTTAAAGCCAGCGAGTGAGATGAAGTAGCCAGTGATGGGATACTTATCTTCTTGCTCGACACCAAGCGCGCCTGCGAACTTGTTTAAGTCGTCACCACCGACTGGCTCGGAAGTGGCCTTACACTCGCAAATGGCTTGACGAGGTTCAAGACGGTGTTTGGCTGATAAGTCGAGTTCTCTCCCGGTTTTCTGAATGTTTAAGCGAGGTTGCTCATAGCCGAGTGCGACAAAGAGATCGGCCATCAATTTCCCGAAGAGATCACCACGACGGTTGGTTTCCTTTTCAAGAATTCGGATCGATATTGTGTCTTGCATAGAGTCTCTCCTTAGTATCAATCTAGGCTCTGATGGCAGCGACCTCAGATTGAAGTCTCCTCACTTCCCGAGTATCGAGGCCAGGTCCGATGCCTGCAGTCGCACGGTGGCTGGGGCATCAGGAAAGTTTATAGCCTCCGCTGTCTTTGTATCTGGTGACATTGTAGTTCACCCTACATTGTCTATCTAGGCAAAGGCGAGAGCAAGGGCCTCATGAGGGTTTTCGCTCTCGTTTTTTGCTATTATCATATCTTCTGGTATCTTACTTATTTTCATACTGACGAAATCGCCCGGTTTTATTCCAAGCGCACGTCTGATCGAGAGCGGGATTTGTACCCTTCCCCGAATATCTACTTGCATTACTGCGGGTAATTCGCTCATATATCTTAATTTCTACCCCCAAACATATAAGCTTTCCTATTTTGTAGGTATTTGATTCTAATTACAGGTAATTTTAAATAGAATGGTGTATTAGTAGGTGCATTGGAAGTGTGACCCCAAGATGGCCAAAGTAGACGCATCGGTCGTGAAGGCAGCGTATGATCGCGTTGCTAGGGCCAAGGCCGCTATGTACGAGGCCCGCAAGGCCCTGGAATTGACAGCAGAGTTACCGATTAGCCCAGGACGCAGAAAAGGAACTGGAGCTGTCTGAAGACTGTCTGGCGGGCGTCCAGACATTGCTGAATCCCAAGGTGGTGTAGAACGAATGAAACCAAAAAGCAGAAGCGAGCTGGAACAGGCCGCTTCGAATATGTTCGAATATCTTGATGAGGCATTCCAGCCGTGCGAGGCCCTATACATCGTCAGCGAGTTGACCAATAAGATGTCGCTGGCGATGTTGCAGAGGGAGTTGGAGCGAGAGGAGGAGAAGAGCGATGGTGAGCTGAATGGATGACTTTCTCGCTATGGATGCAATGCAGGAGGCCCGCGATCAGGATGGTGCAACCGAAGCCTGGCGGCTGAACACCAAATCCTGCCCCCGCTGCGGATCTCCCATGAGGATGAACCTCGGCTGCGTTGGAAACGATGAGGGCGATGACTACCTGCCCGGAGAAGTCTGGATCTGCGCTGGCTCATGCGGATACTTTGAGGAGGTGGTTCAGGCATGTCCGTAGAATGCGACCTAAAGACAGATGTCCGGTGCCGCAGGTGCCGCCGTGCCCTGACGAACCCAGACTCAAGAGCAAAAGGCTACGGCCCATCTGCATCGCGAGAGAGGCAAAAGAGAGACTGGAAGCTCAAGAATTGGCGGAGGCCGCTTCTTGAACACCCTGCGTTACCTCCTCATCCTGCGCCGCATCTCCTGCCGGCATCTAGCCAGACTTCCCGGCGACATAACCCCCGAGCGCTGCGCAGTGCGGGATCTCATCCAGTTCATCGACAATATGATGGGCTCTCGCGCCTCTCCCGCAGTCTCCCTGGAGATCGCCTGGGACCTGTACTGGCGGCTGGAAAGCAATGCACTGAGGAGCGCAGCCTGATGCGAAAGCTAATGATCAATAATATCAAATTGTTGCTAAAGACGAGCAAAATTGCCCGTACTTCCCCGATTTCTTTCGCCCCGCACGGCGAAGAGTCAAATACTAATCAAACAAAAAGTCCTTAGGGTGTATATGGAAGACCAATCCGATGATATTGAACGTGCTTATCATAATTTGATAGCCGCGAAGGAAACACTATTCGAGGCAACAGAGCGCGAATTTGAGGCCATCGAATGCTTCGAGAACGCCAGGAGAAAGGCAATACAGGAGCAGCCCGAAGAGGATAAATCTTCCAGGGATGTTAAGGAAGCAAGGCTGCTCGATAAAATCGGCAATGAGTACCGCGAGATGCTGCAGGCAAAGAAAGACAAGCGCATGGCATCATATGACCATGAGATCGCGAAGGCCACGATGCAATTCTTCCGGGATCAGATGGATTGGCAAAAAGCCGGTGAGAAATCCGCGAGAGATTTCGCAATAAATCCCATGAGACGGGATGCAAGGGAGCACTTGAAGTACCCTGTAAGACGCCTCACAAGAAAAATCGTGATAAAAGCTGCAAGAAACGAGGTCTGACCATAAGGAATTAATTCAAGTTAGCCACACGTAAAGCCCAATGAAAATCAAAAATAAGTAGCCAAAGCTAATAGAAGCGCCAGGGCGGACCCACTCTGAACTTTTGCACGGCTCGGAGGATCGACCCAGGCGGTAGATAGTTTTGCATCGTTAGCTCATAAGCCTTTTGAGTAACGTGATTCACGTGATTCACGTGAATCACGTGAATCACGTTACTCGAACTATCTCCCGCCTGCTTGCCTGCCCTGAGCATTCAGGATGGGCAGAGGAATGCGAGATAGACCGGATAAAGTCGATA
>Ga0209340_1002065_pt1 | contig 12429 bp, 9 predicted proteins | sample EPASupsiteSAE323_FD_187266 | JGI IMG/M metagenome (GOLD analysis project Ga0209340, IMG submission 187266) | Bioremediated contaminated groundwater from EPA Superfund site, New Mexico - Sample SAE3-23 (SPAdes) (version 2) | ecosystem: Environmental > Aquatic > Deep subsurface > Groundwater >... | reverse complement strand
ACTTCACATCAATCCTGAATTTTTTGGAAAATATAGTTTGCTTCGGCAAAATGCGGCGAAGCAAAAAGTTCATCATTGATGTGAAGTTCTTCCAATCCCTCTTTGGTTTGAACAAACAGGTGCATATCTGCTTCGCTCACATTTTTGCTAAGGATGTTATTCCCCTGCGCTGTCAAGAAAGCTTCAACTTTGGTATACATTTCTGTAAGCGGCAATGCGATTAAATCCGGATTTTCAATGAAATAACGGATCAGTTCCACGAGAGCATAACGGCGTTCCAATGCATCAAGAGTACTGCGGTAGTGATCAACCATTTTGAAAAATGAGACGAGATCATTTACACCGACATTCAGATTTTCCGCTTCCAACGCTTCAATACCGTTCTCGATCAAGAAAGCGTTCATAACATGGTCATCTTTAAAATAGATCTCTTTTTTCCCTTTTTTATAGCGGTAAAGAGGCGGTTGTGCCAGATAGAGATAGCCGTTTTCAACGATTTTCGGAAGATATCGGAAAAAGAACGTCAATAACAACGTTTGGATATGGCTTCCGTCGACGTCGGCATCGGTCATGATGATAATCTTGTGATAACGGAGTTTCTCTTCGTTGAACTCTTCGCCGATTCCGCATCCCAAAGCCGTAATCATATTCGTAATCTCTTCGGATTTTAGGATTTTGTCCAATCGTGCTTTTTCAACGTTCAGGATTTTACCTTTGAGCGGTAAAATCGCTTGGAATACACGGTCGCGTCCCTGTTTTGCCGATCCGCCCGCAGAGTCCCCTTCCACCAGATACAGTTCGCTGATAGAGGGATCTTTGCTTTGGCAGTCCGCCAATTTACCCGGCAAGGTTCCGACGGTCATCGCATCTTTGCGTCGTGTCAATTCACGTGCTTTTTTCGCTGCTTCGCGTCCGCGTGCCGCCATAAGTGCTTTTTGGACGATTGCTTTGGCTTGAAGAGGATTTTCCTCGAAATATTTGGTCAATTTTTCATACGTTACTTTTTGAACCAACGGTCTAACGTAGGTATTCCCGAGTTTTCCTTTGGTTTGTCCCTCAAACTGAGGTTCCGGTACACGTACGGAAACAACACAGATAAGCCCTTCGGAAACGTCTTCGCCGGTCAGAGGTACATCTTTCTCTTTGGCATTTCCGTTTTGTTTGTTGTAGTTTGAGATAACACGGGTAAGTCCCGCACGGAAGCCCGCTTCATGAGTACCGCCGTTAGGGGTATTGATGTTATTGACAAACGTAAATGTTTTATCGTCATAACTGTCGTTATACATGATTGCGATATCCATTTCGATATCTTCGATTTTTTCGCTGAAAGCAAACGGAGTTGCCACCACCGTTTTTTTGTTGACATCGGTAACGAATTGGCTGATACCGCCTTCAAAATGGTAGGTATTGCTTGCACCGTTACGCTCATCTTTAAAAACAATCGTAATGCGGGGATTGAGATACGCTAGTTCACGGAAACGTTTAGCCAAATAGTCATAATCGAAAATAATCGTTTCGGTAAAGATCGAAGGATCCGGGAAAAACTCAATGGTTGTTCCACGTTTACGTGTTGTGCCTGTTACGGCCAAAGGCTCTTGAGGAATACCGCATTTAAAGTTTTGCTCAAACGATTGACCTTCACGGTGAATCGTCATTTTGAGATCACTACTGAGGGCATTAACAACCGATACCCCTACCCCGTGCAAACCGCCCGAGACTTTATAAGTATCTTTATCGAATTTTCCCCCTGCGTGCAATACGGTCAAAACAACCGTTGCCGCAGAAATTCCCTCTGTCGGATGCATGTCGGTCGGAATACCCCGACCGTTATCGCTTACTATCGCAGTACCGCTTTTGGTCAATGTTACCGTGATCGTATCACAATGTCCCGCCATCGCTTCATCGATTGAGTTGTCAACGACTTCGTAGATTAAGTGATGAAGTCCGCGATGACCGGTATCACCGATATACATACCCGGTCGTTTTCGAACGGCTTCAAGACCTTTTAGGACTTTAATGTTACTAGCACCGTAATTTTCCATAGTTGCTCCAGCTTTTAAGCGTGTTAAATGGCTTTATTTTACCGTAGTTAAACTAAAAAATAGGTTTTACTAAAAAAGCTTGTCTAAAAGTCATTAAAGCTTGTCTAAATTTTTTTATCTGACAAAATCCATACACCTTTTTGAGAAGAACCCGAAAACACGATAGTTTTGTCCTTTTTAGACATAGCATATAAAATGTTTCTAATCTTATTTTGTTTTTGTTGCTCATCTAAAATATCAGGTAGCTTGTCTAAAATAAAATTAGTGAGTTCGCTTTTATTTGCCTTTTTGAATTTTTTAAGATAATCAATAATTAAAACTTTGTAATGTTGATCATCTAATCCTCTTGTTTTTATATATTCAGCTTTTTGTCCTGTAACTTCTGCAATATGAGCTGCAATGATGTAATGCGGTTTACGCCCTTCGATTAGCTTCACTTTCTTTAAACGGGTTGCAGATTCATCAGAGATAGGGAGACGTTTTTGAACCCGATCTAATAAAATGATTGTTGCAATATCTAGTTCCTTTTTTTCGAGTAAAAGAAGAGAGTAATTTTCATCTAGTGTATGTCCAAAAATTTGTAAAATAACTTTATTCGTATCCGATTCACTATAATCAGGTAATGGAAAAAAGCGATTTTTTTGTTCCACGGTCATTGTATGAATACCGTATCCCATTGTATCAATCATCCCCAATTCTACCATTGCATTTGCCAGCCAAGGATTACGATATTTTCCTGGTGTTTTTTCCCCTGTAAAATAATCTTCTGCAATCCCTTCAAAAAACCCACCAGAATTTTCGAAAATCAAACGGTCTACTCTTTCTGTTACAAGAATACGCCCATTTTGTAAATAATCTTGATGAGCAAGGCAGTTATGTAAAGCTTCAAGAACAACACGATTATCATACTTCATAACTTCAGTGGCAATTAACTGATTACGTGGGAAAAGTTTTTGTTTAATATTCCGAATTTGCTGATAAACCTGCGTCGTTGTGAGTAAAAAAGGTGGATTGAAATGTTCATATGCACGTTCTTCAGTTTCCAATTTCCACGTAATCTGAGCAGGATGAGGAGAAAGTTTATGTACTGCACCTGCATTGCCCAACAGCAACAAAGCAGCACGAGTGATTTTTCCTCCAACAGTTACCTTAGCTTTGTCTAATAACTGTTCTATTGTCCAGCTATCAATTTGATCAAAATATTTGTCTTTGGTATGTTTTTCTTTGAATTTTTGTCGAGCAAGTTGTAATGCATCGGTATCTAAATCTTCGAAAGTTGCATCTTCGACAATAGAAGCACTCCAATCTTCCTGTGTAGCTTGTGATCGGATACGTTCAATCTCTTCTAAATTGAGGGCAAATAGCTCTTCGCCGTCTCGACCGTAATAATGACCGTCAAAGGCTATTGGCAAACCTTTAGGCGCAGCAGGTATTTGAAACATCACAATTCTTTTATCATCTACAATCAGCTCGTAAATTTCAATAAATGTGATTCTTCCTGTTGTCTTATTGGCAATTCCACCTTTGAGACTGTCTAAATCTGAACGCTGTAGACGAAATTGACTTCCTATTACTGTTCGTGTTTTATCAACAACCCCAAAAATAAGCCACGCATGTGGTTGTCCGTGCAAATTGGCTTCATTGGATAAAGCTGAAAAATATTTACCGAGCTTTGAAAAATCATAAGTAGTTTTTGCTTCTTTGAACTCGACAATCTCATTTTCAGGCTGATTGAGAAGACTGTTAAATAAATCTTGCAGTTCTACGTGGGTCAAAAAATTTCCTTTATACCAATCGTTTATATATGTTATTAAAAGATTATACTAAAACTGACTGAAGATAATGGATTTAAAAGTTTATTGAAGTAAATTCACCCTTCGACAAAGCTCAGGGCGAACGGAGAAGTAAATTTAAATAACTATCGGCATAACGATAGTTTTAAAATTTTGATCTTTTAAAACGAACGGTTGATTTGATTCATTGGCTTCGAGTATGAATTCAGTACCGTTTACTTGGGATAAAAAATCCAAAATATAGCGGCTGTTGATAGCCAAAATAAACGGAGATTCAAATCCGTTTTCTATTTCAACGGTCGTTTTTGCTTCGATGTTATCATCACTCAAACTTTCAAACAGTATCGAATCGCTTTGAAACGTTAATTTCAAATCATTGGAAATAGTCGTAATCTGCTTGATAGCGGTGACAATAACGCTTTTCGGCAGAACAATCGTCCGTTGGGCTTCTTTAGGGATGATTCGGCTGTAATCGGGAAATTTTCCGTTAATCAGTTTGGTGTAAAAAAGAGAATCTTCCGATTTGATAACGAGATGGGTATTATCGTAATAGATTTCAATGTTGTCGGCAAAAAGTTTTTGAATTTCAATAATCGCTTTTTTAGGGACAATGATTGAAAGTTCATGGTCGTTTTGGCTGTCAATATGGACAAGTGCAAGACGACGTGTATCGGTAGAAACAAAATTGATTTGATTATTTTTAATATCGATAAGTGCACCGTTAAGTTCGAATTTCGGGTTATTGGTATCGGCAGCAGGGGTGATTTTTTTCAATGATTCAATTAAGAGATGAGAATTAATCGCGATATTAGGTTTTCCGTCTGTAGTCGGGAAAGCAGGAAATTCTGAGCTTTTATAGGTAGGGAGTTTGAAGTTTGAGCGTTTTTGTCGAATATGAAGGGTATCTTTATCCAGAGTCAGCTCAATTTCTTCATCTTTTAAAATGCGGATAATATCAAGAAGTTTTTTTCCATTTGCTGTCAATGAGCCGGGTTCTTCAACATTAACGGAATTTGTCTGAATGACAAGTCCGATTTCATAATCGGTTGCTTTGGCATAGAGAGTTCTTCCGTCTGTTGAAAGGAGAATATGGGATGTGATTTGCGATGTATCTTTTTTTTCTAAAAAAGGCTGAAGATGCAGAAGGATATTTTCCAAAACCGACTTGTCAACGGTAATTTTCATAAAAGACTCCTTTTATTATATATAAGCATTAATTGTAGTAGTTAGTAATAAGGGGGTGTGAATGGGTGAAAACACCCTCAAAACACCCATCTCTCCTGCTTTTGCGATGTGATGAACCTTTTTTCTTTCATTCACATCTATTCACTTGTGTACGAATTATATCTTTTTTAAATAGCCTTTACAAACACAAAACGTTATTCCGGAGTGGCAACAGAAACTTTATTGGAAAGTTCTTCTATTTTAACGCGGAAATCTTCGTCGTTTTTCATCAGCTCCTGAATTTTTTTCATGGTATGGCTGACGGCCGTATGATCTTTCATTCCGAAATACTGAGCCAATTGAGGCATGGAATTGGGAGTAAGGGTACGGGAGAGATAAATAGCGATTCGGCGTGCATATACGATATTGCTGTTACGACTTTTAGAACGTATTTCACTCGGTTTGATATTGAGTTCTTTGGCAACGGTATCCATAATAAGATCGGTGGTGATATTGCTCCGTTTTTCAGCCATCTGCTCTTTAAGGACATTGCGTGCAAATTCGATGGTGATATCGACACCCATCAATTGTGAGTAGGCATTGAGTTTTGAGAGGATTCCTTCGATTTCGCGGGTATTGTTTTCAATAATGGTTGCAACATAATTAATAACTTCGCGATCGAGTTTAACACGGTTAATTTCACATTTTTTCTTGATGATCTCAATTTTGGTTTCGAGCTCAGGAGGCTGTATATCGGCTACGAGACCCGATTCAAAACGGCTTTTCAAGCGCTCTTCTAGACCTCCGATTTTTTTAGGAGGTTTATCGGAAGTAATAATGATCTGCTTGTTTTCGTTTCGAAGGGCATCAAACGTATGGAAAAACTCTTCTTGAATTTGGTTTTTATTACTTAAAAACTGGATATCGTCGATAAGGAGCAAATCACACTTTCGGTATTTATCTTTAAAACGATCCATGGTCCGGTTGCTGAGATGGCGGGTGAAATCATTTAGAAACTGTTCTACTGATGTATAGATGACCGTTTTGCCCTGAGAAAGCATTACATTTCCGACCGATTGCATCAAATGGGTTTTTCCCAGCCCTACACCGCCGTAGATAAAGAGGGGATTGTAAACGACCCCCGGCTTTTCACTCACGTTTTTGGCTGCGATAAAGGCAAAATTATTGGAATCGCCCACAACAAAGTTTTGAAAAGTAAATGAGGGGTTAAGCAGTGATCCGCCCGGGCGTTCGACATTTGGTACGGCTACGGTATTTTGTGCCGAAGATTGAACGGAACTAGATTGTATTAAAATCGATACGGCAGGTTTTACATTGGTTTTAATTTCAAAAAGATGAGCGATTTTATCGGCAAATTTTGTCCGCACCCAGTTGGCTATAAGGGTATTAGGAGCACGAAAAACCGCTATATTGCTTTTAGATTCGGCTTCGTCATACGTTAACTGTTTGATATAGCGTTGGTAATCGATCTCATTGATCTCCCCTTTGAGAGCATTTAAAACCTGTTTACCGATTGAATTCATCTTTACCCTTACCCTGTGAATAGTATTTGTGAATAATACCGATTTTTCCCTATAATTAGGATCAAATTAAAGGTGAATAGTAGATATTCACCTATGTGAATAGGAAAAAAATGAATATTTTAGGGATCGATCCGGGAACACGAAACTGTGGGTACGCGATCGTAGCGATCGACGGTCAAAAAATACGTCTTGTTGAGGCCGGACTAATAAAAATAAAAGCAGAATCTCTTCAATATCAAATTCCTCAGGTTGCAGAGGCAATCGAACAGTTGTTCCGTATTCACACGATCGACGAAGTGGCAATGGAAGATATCTTTTATGCCCATAACCCTAAAACGGTTTTAAAATTGGCACAGTTCCGCGGAGCAATTACGTTAAAGCTTTTGCAAGAACACGGCATGTTTGCCGAATATACGCCGTTGCAGGTTAAAAAAGCGTTGACCGGAAAAGCGAAAGCGGCAAAAGAACAGGTAGCTTTTATGGTAAAGCAGATACTGGGAATAACAAAAGAGATAAAACCGCTCGATATTACCGATGCGATGGCGGTAGCAATTACGCATGCCCAAAGGGTAAAGCTGGAAAAAAATCAAAAAAGTAGAGAAAAGTAGAGAAAAGGATAAGATTCGGATTTTAAAAGCGACCGACACACCAGGAAGGTCGCTAAGAGAGAAGTGTATCAAAAGAGTCTTAGATATCCTTAATAATTTTTTCTTGATACAAGAGTTAAGTGTTACTCTTTGTTATCCCCCTAAAAGATTTCTGAATTACAAAAAATCTGTTAAATTTTTTTCTATGTGTGTAATATTCACACTGTGAGTGCGTTGTGAATAAGTCTACCCCCTATTTATGGGAAATGTAGAGGAAATCTTTTCAGATTCAGAAATATTTAATATAAATATACCCTGAAAACATCATACTTTAATGATGATTAACCCCCTATTTTAGGGAGTTTCAAGGAATTTTACCTATTTAATAATTGATTAAGCCGATGTTATAAAAAGTTATTCACATTTTACGCTCCATATTTATTTCTGCAGTGGGTAATCATCCGGTAATCAAAACGTAATCACTCTGAAATTAACATGATTTACCGTATAGAAAATAAAGTACATTATTAATGGATGTGCTCAATAAAAAAGGGTTCCTCATGGTTAGTGCAGAATATATATTGCGCAAAGAACATCCGAAAGTATTTCAGTATCCGACATTGATCAATAAGACAATCGTAGGGTTGACCCGTTTACTTCTTCATGAAAAATCGATAAATCGATTTATGGAAAACCATCAAGAAAAAAACGGATTGGAATTTATTGATGCGGCATTGGAACATTTGAATGTTTCGTATAAAACCGTTCATAAACAAATTGAAAATATTCCTACTATGGGAAAAGTGATTATCGTTGCAAATCATCCGTTAGGGGCTTTAGATGCACTTTGTTTGATCCAGATGGTTTGCTCTGTCCGACAAGATAAAAAGGTGAAAATCATTGCAAATCGTATGCTCGGTGAAATCACTCAGCTTAAAGAGTTTATGATCGGTGTGGATAATTTTAACGATCGAGTTTCCAAACATGCGCTCCAACAGATCGATAAGGCGTTGCAGGCTGAAGAAGCCGTCATCTTTTTCCCATCCGGCGAAGTATCACGGGCAGGATTGTTCGGAGTAAAAGAAGGATTGTGGAAAGGTGGATTTATTAAGTTTGCCAAACGAAATTCGGCTCCGATTCTCCCTATCTATATAAAAGGGAAAAATAGCCCTCTTTTTTACGCTCTCTCATGGGTCTACAAACCATTAGGGGCCTTGTTGCTAAGCCATGAAATATTTGCGGCCCGAAACCGTGTATTCGACTTTACAATCGGTCAAATGGTAAGCGAAAAAGCGTTAAGCGATTTTAATCTTACCGAAAAACGGCATGCAAAATTATTCCGTAAGCACCTTCTTCGCATTGCACACGGAAAAAAAGGGATATACCCGACAGAGTGTTCGATCGCTCATCCCGTATCACGCCAGGAATTGCGTCTTGAGCTTCGTAAAGGGGAATTGCTGGGGTTAACGAGCGATAATAAGCAAATTTACCTTATTGAGCATGAAAATGCCCCCAATATCATCAATGAAATAGGACGGCTTCGAGAATACTCATTTCGCAAAGTAGGTGAAGGAAGCGGAAATGCACGCGATATTGATGCATACGACCGTTATTACCATCATCTGGTCTTATGGGATGATGATGCATTGGAAATCGCTGGAGCGTACCGTATCGGCGAATGTGAATGGATTCTTTCATGGCTGGGCAAAGACGGTCTCTATATGTCCGACTTATGTATGATGAATGAACAATTTGATCCTGTATTGGAAGATGCCATTGAATTGGGGCGCAGTTTTGTACAGCCGAAATATTGGGGAAGTCGCGCACTTGATTATTTGTGGCAAGGTATCGGAGCCTATCTAAGCCATAATCCTCATATAAAATACATGCTGGGTCCGGTAAGTATTTCGGGAAGTTTTCCGAAACACGCTCAAGAGGTTCTGGTCTATTTTTATACCCTTTATTTCGGTTCGGATCATACGATGGTGAGAGCAAAATCTCCGTATCGATTGTCTGAATACGTTCAAAACGACTTTAAAACATTGTTCAGCGGCGATAACTATACCGAAGATTTTAGGATACTAAAGGACTATCTAAAAGCACTGGACGTATCGGTTCCTACCCTTTATAAGCAATACAGCGAATTGTGTGAAGAGGGTGGCGTACAGTTTATGGATTTTGGGATCGATACCGATTTTAATAACTGTATTGACGGCTATATATTGGTCGATATTCGGAAAATCAAAGAGGCGAAACGGCAGCGGTACATCAACAACGCTGCCTAAGTTTTATATGTTCTTTTCTTTTTCATAAGAAAAGAACGAAAAGAAAATCGCCGCTCAAACAGAACGCTACCAGCCGTTTTGGCACTTCTGCCAACGGCTGGGCTCTAGGTGTGTTTTCGCGGCATTGTTTATAAAAATTCCTATGATCCAATACAAAGAGCCGTTCCGAAGGCAGTAGTGCCGAGAGGAACGTGCGTTTTTGGATCATGGTATGCTCTTTTGGTACTTTTCTGGCTAAACAGAAAAGTACATATTCTTTAATTTATTCCCATCGCTTCAAAACACTCTTGCACAAAATCTTTCTCAGATACGATTTTATAGTGCTCATTTTGATAGGTAAATTCCAACGAATGAGCATGAAGAAGCAGCCGTGTCGACCCCCCTATTTCCATCCTCTCAATCGGCGATAACTCTTTTTTAATAAACCGGATGACATTCTCTTCCGCGGGACCGTACACCGGATCACCGATGATCGGATGTTTCACGTGGAACAAATGAACCCGTATCTGATGGGTACGACCCGTTAACGGAGATGCTTCTACGAGGGTCATATCATGCTCGGGAAAGTAGCGCAAAGGATTAATAACCGTATGGGCAGGTTTCCCTTTGGGATCAACTTTAACCACCATACTGATTAAAAGATTGGGATGATCTTTTCGATAGAGAGGTTCCTGAATGTCGATAGGATGTTCAACATATCCTTTTACCATAGCAAGATAACGTTTGGTAATTGCCCGCTCAGAGAATAACCGTTTTAAAACAGACTCGCTCTTTTTATGACGGGAAACCAAAACAAGCCCGCTAGTTTCTTGATCGATACGGTGGGTCGCGTTAGCCTCGTCCCCAAACTGATGTTTGATTTCATCATTAAGCGTATAGGGGGAGAGACGGCTGTGAGGGTGAACACTCAAACCGCTCGGTTTGTCATATATTACAAAGTCGTTAGCGACAAACATCGGTTTGAATCCTCGGGTGTCCGGTTCAAAACAGATAAACTCACAATCCCCTTCTATAAAACCGAATTGATCGTCCATAACCGAACCGTTTTGCAATAAACGGCCTCTGGCAATCAGACGCTGCCCTTCACTTCGTGAGAGGCCCAGTTCATTCATTAAAAAAGTAAGAGCCATTTGACGAACAGGTGAGAAGAGCTTTTTCGTAATAAACGGCATAGTAAATTATTTCACTTTCATCGCATCGAAACACTGTGCAATAAAATCTTCTTTGGAAACGACATGGTAGGTAACATCATTATAAGTAAATTCGAGAGAATGGGCATGAAGCAATAATCGAGATGCGCCGGTATTATTGAGACGCTCCTCGATACTCATCTCACGGTCTAAAAAACGGACGGCATTCCCTTCGTCTTGTCCGTAAATCGGATCTCCGATGATCGGATGTTCCACGTGGAACAAATGAACCCGTATTTGATGTTGGCGTCCGGTATAAGGCGAGGCTTCAACGAGGGTAGTATCGGTGTCAGGAAAATATTCCAGAGGCTTGATAAATGTACGGGAAGGTTTTCCCTCCGGATGAACTCGAACGATCATCCGGACGATAGAGCTGGCATCCTCTCTGCGCAATAGAGGCTCTTGAATATCGAGGGGCTCTTTGAGATGTCCCTTGACCATGGCGAGATAGCGCTTGGTAATTTCACGTTCTTCAAACATCATCTTTAAAGCGCGCTCACTTACTTTGTTGCGTGCCGCTAAAACCAGACCGCTCGTCTCCTGATCGATACGATGGGTGATATTGGCTTCATGACCGAAACGGTGTTTGATTTCATCATTGAGTGAATAGGGGGTATGTCGGTTTTGAGGATGAACGAGAAGACCGCTGGGTTTATCATATACAGCGAACTCCTCTTCGATGAACGTCGGAACCAATCCGAGGGTTACCGGCTCAAAGCAGATAAAATCGAAATCCCCCTCTTCTATATATCCGGCATTGTTTGACATGACAACACCGTCTTGAGAGAGTCTCCCTTTTGCGATTAAACGCTGCGCTTCACTCTGCGTAATTCCTAACTCTTGCATTAAAAAGCGGAATGCTTTTTGACGGGAAGGAGCATGAAGCTTTTTGGTGATGAAGGGCAATTTAATTCCTTTTTAGGGACGGTTGGATAGACTATAACTTATAGTAAGAGTCAATATACAATAAATATTTCGGCTCATTTCATTAAGCGCATTTTAGCATACTAAGGAGTTAAGAGATGGTAGATCGTTACGCCAGAGAAGAGATGAAATCCAAATGGAGTATCCAAGCAAAATATCAAGCGTGGCTCGATGTCGAAAAAGCGGTTGTCGTTGCGTGGAATAAATTGGGTCTGATTCCTGATGAAGATGCTAAAAAAATTGTTGAGAATGCAGGGTTCAGTGTTGAACGTATTGATGAGATCGAAGCGATCACCCGTCACGATTTGATCGCGTTTACAACATCGGTTTCTGAAACGCTCGGAGAAGAGAGCCGCTGGTTCCACTACGGTATGACATCATCCGATACGGTTGATACGGCTGTCGCTCTTCAGATGCGCGATTCACTGGCATTGATCATTGAAGATGTAAAAATGGTTATGGAGTCGATCAAAACGCGTGCGATGGAACACAAGATGACATTGCTCGTCGGACGCTCACATGGGATTCACGGTGAGCCGATTACGTTTGGATTGGTGTTAGCGGTTTGGTATGATGAGATGGCTCGCCATTTGGAAAACCTGCAGCAAACGATGGAAGTTATTTCTGTCGGTCAAGTATCAGGGGCAATGGGTAATTTTGCTCACGCACCGTTAGAGCTTGAAGAGTATGCGTGTGAAGCGTTAGGACTCAAACCGGCTCCGGCTTCTAACCAGGTTATTCAACGTGACCGTTACGCACGTCTTGCTTCGGCGTTGGCATTGATGGCAAGTTCGATCGAAAAATTTGCGGTACAAGTTCGCCATTGGCAGCGTACCGAAGTGTATGAGTGTGAAGAGTTTTTTGCTAAAGGGCAAAAAGGCTCATCGGCAATGCCTCACA
>Ga0209340_1002064_pt1 | contig 12436 bp, 10 predicted proteins | sample EPASupsiteSAE323_FD_187266 | JGI IMG/M metagenome (GOLD analysis project Ga0209340, IMG submission 187266) | Bioremediated contaminated groundwater from EPA Superfund site, New Mexico - Sample SAE3-23 (SPAdes) (version 2) | ecosystem: Environmental > Aquatic > Deep subsurface > Groundwater >... | reverse complement strand
GAATCGAACCCCCGATACTGCCGTGAAAGGGCGGTGTCTTGACCTCTTGACCAACGGGCCTTACTGGCTCCTCGAGTAGGACTCGAACCTACGACCGATCGGTTAACAGCCGATTGCTCTACCAGCTGAGCTATCGAGGAATAGTCACATATGCTATTATATATCATCCTAATATTAAATGCAATAGAACTGCTTATATTTTATCACATTTTTTATTTTTTATTTGCACATAATACTATATAATAGAACTTATTCTAGCATTATACAGGAGGTGCTCTTCATTGGATTCACGAATTGAACTACTTGCCAAAAATCTCATTACGTACTCCACTAATTTACAGCAAGGTGAAAAAATTCTTATTGAAATGTTTGACGATGCCCTACCCCTAGCAAAGGCTCTAGTGGCAGAAGCTTATAAGGCAGGGGGCATGCCCTTTTTAACGCTTAAAAACAATCAGCTCCAACGTGTTCTGTTACAAAATGCTACCATTAATCAATTAAAAGACATCGCTACATGGGAAGCCGAGCGCATGAGCAAGATGAATGCCTATATCGGAATTCGCGCTAGCGAAAACATTAGCGAACTCTCTGCCGTTCCTACCGAGCAACTGCAGCTTTTTCAACAATATTGGCAAAAGCCAGTACATACGGATTTGCGCGTAGCCAAAACCAAGTGGTGCGTGATGCGCTATCCCAATCATTCCATGGCGCAGCTTGCTAATATGAGTACTGAAGATTTTGAGAACTTTTATTTTGCTGTTTGTAACCTTGATTATGCTAAAATGGATCGTGCTATGAGTCCCTTGGTTACCTTAATGGAAAAAACGGATAAAGTGAAAATTATAGGGCCTGGCACTGATTTAGCCTTCTCAATTAAAGATATCCCTGCTATCAAGTGCTCTGGTCTGCGCAATATACCGGATGGCGAAGTCTATACTGCACCGGTAAAGACATCTATCAATGGACACTTAACCTACAATACGCCTGCAGTATACCAAGGTACTACCTACGAAAATATCCGTTTGGAATTTACAGAGGGGAAAATTATAAAGGCTACTGCAAACCATACGGAAAAAATCAATAAAGTCCTTGATACGGATGAAGGAGCCCGCTATATTGGCGAATTTGCCATCGGCCTTAATCCCCATATCAGCACCCCTATGAAAGATACATTATTTGATGAAAAAATCAAAGGTAGTTTTCATCTCACACCTGGTAATGCCTATGACCATGCCTTCAATGGCAACAAATCAGCTATACACTGGGATTTGGTATGTATTCAAACTCCAGATTATGGCGGCGGCGAAATTTGGTTTGATGATGTACTGATTCGCAAAGATGGGCGCTTTGTTATTCCTGAGTTAGCTGGACTAAATCCTGAAAATTTATTATAGAAATTACCTTGCTGTACCATAGCAAGAAGGAGCCCTGACTATTTTGTCAGGGCTCCTTCTTGTATGTCATTAGAACTTAGCATTTACATTCACGCGGAAGTAATTATAGTTTTTGGCATTGCTCACGTCATTATTTTTTACTGCCACATAATGAATATCACTGGAAAGGTTTTTACTGAAAGCATAATTATAAGAAAGATCATAACCACTTAGTTTTTTTCCATTTCCAAATCCTGTAGTATCCAAATTGGTCAAACCCTTTCCTGAACTATCAAGGGCAAGAGCATTTTTACCGACTACCCAGTATTGAAGCTTTACATTGTTTTTACCTTTAGCGTCTAATACTTGATCACCATAGACTGCCCATATATTACTAAAATCATTATCACTAGTAGCATAATTTGCTTTATTTTGCCCAATCTCTGCTGTCATGGAAAAATCAGAAGAAAACTTATAGGTAGCATTACCATACCAAAGTTTCAACATGTCTTTACCCAAAAGAGTACCATTATATGCTGGAACTACAGATGCATTATCCTGTAAACTAAAGTAGCCACCACCATAGCTTAATTTACCATTTTTAGTTGACAATTGAATTGAATTAATATCTTTTTGATTAATCAGACGACCATGATTCACCACCGCATTCACTTGACCTAAGGGAACAGCCACACTCAAACCATCAAAGCTATACGCACCTGAATCAACAATCCCATTGGTTGTACCAACTACTAACGCTTGGCGTCCAGCTGTAACGGTAAAAGCACCAACTTTACTAGTAATACTGTAGCGATCAAAGCCTGCATTATTATCTTCTGTTCCTTCAGCTCCAAATTTACTCATTGATGAAGTCTTACCAGGTAAGCCATTATTCGTAAGACCAGCGGCTCCAGATTTCGCTGGATTTGCGGTTACATAGCGAAAGTTAAAAGTCGTTTTTTCATCTACTGCAGCTTTTCCATCTAGACGTAAACGATAATAAGCAGCTACATTATTACTTTGAGTACTATCATTTGGATATTCCTTGATATTATAGCGAAGCAACATAGCGCCATTAAACTTTAAATTAGGTTGGTTGTTTTCCAAAGTAGTTAAGCGCACCCCAACTGTTTTCAATTCATCAGAAAACTCCTTTACCAATTTATCGATTTCCGCCTTTTGACTTGCATCGGCTTTATCAGACTTAGCCATAGCTTTTGCTATAACTTGTGCCATTTCATAACGGGTGATTGTTTTGTCCCCTTGAAATTTTCCATCACCATAACCGTCCACAAGACCAGCTTGTGACAATTTCATTACTGAATCATAGGCCCAATGTTTTGCAGGAACGTCTACATATGGATTTTCCGCCGCAAAGGCACTGCCAGAAATGCCTAGAACCATGGCTGCTGCAAGGGAAGCTACTACATTTTTTTTCATAAAAAAATCTCTCCTTAGTTTTTACATTCTACCAATTGCAACCTAAACCTAGGAAGGGTTGACAACTGAGTGTCCACGTTTCCTCACTATCCCCTTTTTAGTATGTATTCTTGCAATCATTATCTCTACAATAGTAGGTCTAGGCAGTATTACTTCTGAGTGCGCACCATTTTCTCTTATAACACTTATGATGCCTGCTTCACAAATCTACCGCCCATTACTTGTTCATTATAACCCTCGCAAAAAAACTAAGTGTTATGGTTTCATTAGAATATTGTTAAAGCGAACCACTGACATTTCGACAAAAAAAACCAAGTAATCAGCCTCATGGGCAATTACTTGGTTAAGTCTATGTTAATTATTTTAGCAATTCCTGTACAAAATTCGGTAAGACAAAACAACTCTTTTGAATATCTTTATTATGATAACGAGTCGTTAGCACTTGCAGTTTATCCGTATCCACTTCCATGGGATTATATTTCTTCGACCCCATGGTAAAGCAATGTAATCCACTTGGATAAATTGGAATGTTTGCCAAATAGGTTTTAGTTATGGGGAACAATGCTGAAATTTCTTTACTTACATAAGTAATAAGCTCTTGATGATAAAAAGGAGACTCAGTTTGCTGTACAAATAAACCATCCTCTTTTAAGGCTTTATATACATTACGATAAAATTCTGGTGTAAATAGCCCTTCCCCAGGACCGATTGGATCCGAACAATCCACAATAATTACATCATATTTATTTTCAGCTTCTTTCATATGCTGAATACCATCACCAATTTTAAGTTCTAGCTTAGGATGATTGTTAATCATGGCCTCACTAATTTCTGGCAGGTATTTTTTAGAAACTTCCACTACCATGCCATCAATTTCAACCATTTCAGCTTTTTCTACCCCTTGGTGCCTCAATACTTCGCGAATGGCACCACCATCACCACCACCAATAACCAATACTCTTTTGGGATTGGGATGAGTAAATAAAGGTACATGAGCAATCATTTCATGATAAATGAATTCCTCTGCCGTTGAAGTTTGAAATACACCATCGAGTACTAACATTCGACCAAATTCATAGGAATCTACTACCGCCACATCTTGAAAATCAGATTTACCCATAAATAAGGTTTCTTTTATTCTCACCTGCAGGTTTATATTTTTTGTTTGGGCTTCCGTAAACCACAATTCCATTTCTCTATCCCCCTTGCTTTTCTTATTATATAGCATAAATCTAAAGTCATACCTATTATTTTTTACAACGATAGATTATATCATATTACTTATTAACAGAAAAGCTTAAACTTACCAAATATTGTTATCTATTTTTGACTTTCTGTGAATATAATCTTTTTTACTCTTATATCCGAACAAGAAGTAAAATCAAGAAGTTTTCCGTCTCCCAACTCTATTGTTGGTTTTAAATGAGGATATTCACTAAAAGAAACAATTGTCCCTCTAACACCATTACTCAAAAGAACAGTTTCTCCCAATAATTTTTGGCAAATATTTGTTAGAAAAATATTCATCATTTCTACATCAAAGGATCCTACCATCTCATGAATCATAATGTCCATAGCTTGCAATGGCGTTACAGCTTTGCGATAATAACGATCGCTTGTTAGTGCATCATAGACATCGGCGATAGCAATTATTTTAGCAAAGACCGTTATATCTTCACCCTGTACCCCATCAGGATAGCCCGATCCATCCATACGCTCATGGTGTTGTTGTACCGCTAATAAAATCTTCGGTGGCACATTTCCATTGTTTGTTAAAATTTTGTAGCCGTGATGAACATGATTTTGGGCCATAGTATGTTCTTCTTCGTTTAATTCACTAGGTTTAGAAATAATCTCAAAACGCACCTTGGCCTTACCAATATCATGCAGCAATCCTGCAAATACCACAGCTACTACATCTTTCTTAGGACATTTTAACCATCGGGCTAGTAAACCAGCATATACCGCCACATCCAGAGCATGGCGATACATATAGTTCTCACCCCGAGTTGGAATATGTAAAAACTGCAAGACGTCCGGTATGGATAAAATGGAATCTACAACTTTCACACTAAGTTTTTCCATACCGTCAATATCTACTTTTCCATTACAACGCGTCCTCAAGAATATGCCGCACAATTGACTCTCTACCGCATTATAACCCTTAAAAAACATCTCACTGATAGTTGTTTTTGCAGGCATTACATCCTTATGTGGTTTACTTGGTTGCAGAACTGACTGTAGCATTCTTTCGAGTTCATTATCATTAAAACCAGTCAATTCCTTTTCATTCTTAACCTTTATCGATGTAATACCCCAATTAGCAATACGCGTTACCCAAGATTCTGTTATGACAGTGCCTTGTCCGAGCGTAAGATTTCCCTCGGGGCTAATAATTTCTTCAGCCAAAATCATATCAGGCTTTAGCTGATTTACTGGGATTTGCCGCAACAAAAACACCTCTTTATAAAATAAATTGCTTAAAAACAGGTTGAGTACTTTGTAGCATTTATTATTCTTGTTATGGTCATGTTAACAAATTATTATGCTAAAGTAAATATTTTTTATTCCCCCTGTCCCTGTACTATATTATTGCTTTTCTTTTTGAATACTATATAATAAGCTTACAACTTATTATATGGAAATTGCGAGGATCTTTATGAGCAGAATGACAGCAGAACATTTAAAGGCAGGTATCATTTTTGGCGATCACAACACGCAAGAATATTTATATTTGCCTGCAGGTGAAATCGGAATGGAAGATCCCCTTTGTGTTATAGAAACACCTCAGGGAAGACAAGATATTACCATGAAGCAAGCACTTCTCTATGTATTAAAGCTTAGCTTAAAACCAGTACGTCATCCTCAATTCGGCAGAAAATCCTGCTAATTCCACAATTCATAAAAAGGCAACCACGAAAAATCAATCGCGGTTGCCTTTTTTCTTTTATTTTAATGAAAGCTTATATATTTATAACCGCCTAAAAGGTTATAACGCCCCCTAGTATAATTTCTATCTTACAATACGTTACTTTAAGAATTTTAAAATGCTCTGGCTGTGGTCAATTTGTTCACTCAAGGTTTTTTCAGCAGCGCTGACTACATCCATAACGGATGGATAGGCAATGCGATAGATGACCTTTTGTCCATCTTTCCTTGACTCTATGATTCCTTGTTTCTTCATCAACCCTAGGTGCTGGGATAAATTCGACTGTTCAATATTAATGTCTTCTATAATATCACAGACGCATCGTTCCCCTTTTTTTAGCAAATGTAGAATTTCAATGCGCACTGGATGGGAAAGGATTTTAAAAAAATCAGCCGTTAACTTGATAACAATACCTTCTGCCATACTAGCGACCTCAATCTTTCTCAATTTTTTCTATGAATACTTCAATTCTATTATATTTTCACACTATTGTAAAATAACAGTTTAAGAAATATAAAAGAGGACTCAACAGCGAGTCCTCTTCTCAACTACTTGGTAAAGCTTCCATCCTGGCAAGCCATTGCATAAGAATGGTTTGCAATTCTTCTTCCCACAAAGGGGAATTATAGGTGTGATCGGTTCCTTTCATAATATGTAACTCACACTTTCCTGCTAGCCGCTTGTCTAATATGGAGTGATATTGATAAGAATTTTCTAAAGGTGTATCTTCATCTTCACTGCCATGAATCAGTAATACATTACCCTGAAATTTTTGAATATTTTCTAATGGACGGATGTGCGATAAGGACAGAAACAATTCCTTGCCTATTTCAAAGCCTTCATAGTTCACAACATTCTCTACTAGGCATTTTTCATAACGTTCAGGTCCTACAATCTGAAGGATATCCTCAAAAGGGTTAGCCACAGGGGATAATAAAACTAGTTGATGGATTCTTTTATCCACAGTCGCTACACTTCCAGCAACAGCCCCTCCTAAACTATGACCTACTAAAGTAATTTTCTCAATATCGACATTAGGCTGACTTATGAGAACATCAATAGCGATGCGCGTTTCCTCAAGCTGTTGCGTTATGGTTACCTCCCGATATTCTCCTGTACTTTCTCCGCAACCACTAAAATCAAAACGCAATACCACAAAACCTGCAGCGCAAAGCTTACGAGCTGTTTTTACAAAAATTCTATGTTGTCCAACTTTGCTGCCAATGAAACCATGGCATATCACAATAGCAGGTTTTTTTTCATTTTCCTTACATAGGGGGAGATGCAGCACGCCACTTAATTGATGGTTATGTGTATGAATGATAATTTGTTTTTCCATAAAAATCCCCTTCTTTTTATAGACTACTTCCATCTAAGCTATATTTTCTACCAAGATACTCATATTTAGGTTGTCCTAAACGGTGATAGGGTAATTTTTCATAACGTACGTTTGGTTTATCTTGCACATACTTAGCAATTGCCGCGATAGCTTCCTGGGAATCATTAAATCCTGGAATGACTGGCGTTCTAACAATAATAGAAATCTCTGGAAAACGATCGCATAACATCGTAAAGTTATTTAAAATAATTTCATTTGATACGTGAGTAAACGCAATATGTTTATGGTCATCCATACTTTTTATATCAAAAAGTATGGTATCTAAATACGCACAGGCCTTCTCTACTATCGCCCAATCCGTATAACCAGAGGTTTCAATTGCTGTATTGATGCGACGTCGTTTCGCTTCTCTGAGTAGGGCAATGGTAAAGTCGGCTTGCATAAAAGGTTCGCCGCCACTAATGGTTATCCCTCCACCTGATCGTGAATAAAAGGCTTCATCAGCCTCAACGATTTTTAAAATTTCATCAACACTTCTAAGCATACCAAAGATGTGTAATGCCTTCCCAGGACATTCGGCAACACAAAGAAAACATTGCTGGCATTTTTCCCGCACAATCCTAATCTTCTGATCATCCCTTGCTTGAATGGCATCATGAGGACAAACCCTTATACAGCCCCCACATTCCTTTAGCCCTATGCATTTTTTTATATTATACCCAAGCTCTGGATAACTCTTTTGAGATTCTGGATTACTGCACCACTTACACTGTAAAGGGCAACCTTTTAGAAAAATCATGGTCCTTATCCCTGGACCATCATGAAGGGAGTAATGTTGAATATTAAAAATATAGCCTTGCTTTTTCTTATCTAATTGTGTTTGGTCTTCCATCCGTACCTCCTAAGTATATAAGCTCTCCTACGAAAGGAGAGCTTATATACTTTTTAAATAACTTCGTGCTCCGTTCTTCCGATAATATCATCTTGTAGGTCTGGCGACAAATCCACAAAATAGGCACTGTAACCCGCAACCCTTACTAATAAACTACTAAATTTTTCTGGTTCTTGTCGTGCTGCCAATAAAGTTTGCTGATTAATAATATTAAACTGCAAATGCCATAATTTTAAATCACTCCACGCTCGAATAAAAGACACTAATTTCCTTGTTCCCTCATCACCAGCAACGCAAGCCGGACTTAATTTAAGGTTTAATAACCTTGCTGCTCGTTCCCGATAATTATAATTTTTTGTATGATAATTCGAGAGCAAAATAGCCGTCGGACCACTAAGATCAGCGCCATGGGATGGAGAAGATCCATCCGCTAATGGTGTGTAAGCTTTTCTACCATTCGGCGACGCACTGACAACCTTACCAAAAGGAACATGAGAGGTAAAAGGTACTAAACGCAAATCAAGATGTACACCTAATTCCTTAGAATACTTCTTCGTAAACTTAAGCGCTTCTCTATCGAGCTGCTTTCCGATAGAATCGGCATACTCATCATTATTACCATACTTAGGGGCATGTAATAATAATTGCCTAAGCACTTCTTTACCTGCAAAATTAGATTTTAAAGCTTCTATCAGTTCTGCCATTGTGATTCTCTTCTCATCAAAAACCAGTTTTTTAATAGCGGCTAGAGAATCTATAACCGTACCATATCCCATAAACTCAAAGTATCCTAAATCAATACCACCTTCAATGGAGGGGGAATGCAAATCCTTACAATTCTTCATACAAAGATCATGAAGAGCCGATCCAAGGGGTACCGCAAAATGTTTGGGCCGCAAATTAATAATCACATGCTGCTGTATAAAAGCATGTTTTAGAAAATTAGTTTGTTGGGCCAAGTAGGCCTGCCAAAATTCATCCCAGGTGGTAAATTCTTGAGGGTTGCCTGTTGCAAGGCCAATGGTTTCCTCACCATACAGCTCCATCTTCCCATTGTATAAAGTCATCTCCAGAGCTGCCGCAAAATTAATATAGGCACACGGGCTGGTATAGGTATCTTTATTGGGCATTCGGCATTCCGCGCACCCTGAAACGGCATAATCATTTGCTTCCTCAAAATTGGCTCCTTTGGCTAAGAGTAAGGGAATGACTTCATCATCATTAATTAGTTTTGGGAAACCAGAGCCTTCCTTAATGGTTTCGGCCACCTCATACAAATAGCGTTGCGGAGCACGTGTATGAATTCTAGCCGCAAGGTCTGGATAATTTAAGGGAAACTCCCGTTTGGATTTCAAAAAAATATAGGTTAATTCGTTGGTAGCATCCAGCCCTTCTGGCGTCTGTCCACCAATCGTCACGGCCTCCCAATGGGCATAGCCTTCATTAAAAGCTCCGCCGGTCGGAGAAATATACAAATCTATAAACTGCGCCATGGCTACCCACATGCATTCCAACAACTCCATGGCCTGTGCATCTGTAATAAGACCTGCTGCCAAATCCCGTCCATAGTAAGGATATAAATACTGATCCATTCTACCGTTGGAAATAATAGTACCGGTTTTTTGTTCAATTCGGGAAAACATTTGCGTAAACCATTGAGCCTGGACAGCTTCACGGAAGGTACGAGCAGGGTTTTCCGGTACCCATTGGCATATTGCCGCAATTTCCTGTAATTCTTTCTTTCGCTGTACATCCTTTTCTTCCTCAGCTAGCTGTAAGGCAAGACCAGCATGTCTTCTCGCCCAACTAACAATGGCGTCCGATACATTAATGATGGCTTGCAGGTAAGGAGCTTTCTCCATAGTATCCACTGGACTTAAGGGATCAAGGGCAGCAAGTTTTTCTTGCGCTTCTTCTTTGATTCCTTTAAACCCTTTCCGTAGCACTTTTTCATAATCATGGACCCATTGTATCGAAGAACGAAAAGAAGCCGTTTCATTGACAATAAACCTTGATTTTAGGGGATCCTTTGGATCATAGGTTAATTTTGCCGTTTCCTTAGGTAAGGCTTTCGTCAAACTTTCATGAAAGGTTTTCCCTTTCCAGTAAGGAGCAATTTCTTCCATTACGACTTTGGCATCCTCTGCTGAAACAGTAAAGGGAGACTCCCTTCTGGTCGGTAATAATTCCATAGCTAGGTCAAGAAAGTCACCATCTAGTTCAGGATACAGAATTCCATATCGTCCTTGGTAACCTGCCCTGCCTACTAATAGTTGATCGGCATCAATGTAGATGGTTAGATTGTTTGCAATATGCTGCAAAGCCTTCGACCATCTTAAAATCAGCGGTTCTCCTTCTGTTGTTTGAAAAGATTCGGTAAAATACTTGGCTCGTTCAATATCAATTTTAGGACGAAGGACTTTATATGAATTTAAAATTTTATAAATTCTTTCTCTGCCAGACACCTCTTTTATGCCTAGCTGTTCTTCTTGAATTCGTTGTTCATGAGGTGATAACATTTTATACTCTGTCGCCATTATTACTAGCTCCTTTCTGTATTAAAGACAATAAGCTTTTGCTTAGGATACTGCAATCTCTTTGCTGATTTCAAGAAGTCTAGCTTCACTTTTCTTACTTAAACGCCTACGAATCCAATAGGCTGAAAGAGCACTGATAGTACCAGCAAAGGCTACATAGCCAGCTATCAAATTAGAATCTCCACCACTTACTTTATAAATTGCCGTAGCAATAATCGGTGTTAAACCACTGGCAAAAATACCTGAGAATTGATAGACAAAGGAAATACCGGTATAACGCACCCGTGCCGGGAAAAGTTCACAAAATAAAGCGGCTTCCGGTCCATAGACCGATGCATAAAAAATACCGAAAGGAATAACAATTGCCGCCCAAATGATTGTGGTATTACCATGACTACTATTAATTAACCAAAATGCTGGAAAGGTGGATAGACCCGTCAGCAAACTGCCCCATACATATACTTTCGTGCGACCAATTCGATCAGATAGATAGCCAAACACAGGAATAAAGAAACACATAACTAGGGCTGATGCCATAACCCCTGCAAGAGCATCCGTCCGTGTAATTTTAATGGTTTGGGTCAAATAACTTATAATCCAAACACCAAAAATATTAAAGAACACGCCGTCAATATAGCGCGCTCCCATACCCGCTAAGACGTTTCCCCTGTAGTTCTTAAACACTTCTGCAATGGGAATCTTAGCAGCAGCATTGCCATCTTTCACTTCTTGAAATTCTGGTGTTTCTGAAACATTTAGCCGTATCCACATCCCTACAGCCACTAAAAAAATACTCAGCAAAAAGGCAACTCGCCAGCCCCATGCCATAAACTGCACATCACTTAAGAAGTTAGATAACAAGGCGACAACACCTGATGCTAAGCATAATCCGATGGCTAAACCGATTTGCGGTAGACTTCCATAGAGGCCACGCAAATGAGTTGGTGAATATTCATAGGTCATGAGCACGGCACCGCCCCACTCTCCGCCAAGACCAATACCTTGAAAAATGCGTAATACTAATAAAGCAATGGGTGCCCAAATACCAATTTGAGCATAGGTAGGTAATAGACCAATCAGTACGGTAGAAACCCCCATAATCAAAAGGGTAAGTATCAACATGTTTTTCCGCCCGATTTTATCACCAAAATGTCCAAAAATAACACCACCCAATGGACGCGTAATAAAGCCAACGGCAAAGGTAGAGTAAGCGAGTAGTATAGAAATCAAAGGATCACTGGTCGGAAAATATAATTTGTTAAATACAATACCTGCAATCACTCCGTACAAAAAGAAGTCATACCATTCAATCGTCGCTCCAATTAGACTCGCAGTTACCACACGCCGGATCATACCCTTTTCTGTATCTTTCATATAAGATCCCCCTCTTTTTTTGCAAAATAAAAAAGGCCACGTCAATTTCTGTTTCCAGAAAATACGTAGCCTTTGGTTATTCCAATCAGCACATTTATTAAATTATGATGCCATGATATTATCATCTATAATCTACTCTGTCAATAGCATTTCAAATTTTAGATGCTAAAGCTCAAATCTTGTTTATTGATTAACTCCAATATTTCCTCTCTTATTTTCAAGAACTCTGGTGTATACCGCGTTCGATTCGAATTTTCTCCTGTAATGGAATTGGTAAAACTTGTTTTAAATTCTTTTACAATCTGTCCTGGTCTTTGGGACATAACTAAGACCCTTGTCCCTAGCGCTAATGCCTCATCTACATCATGAGTAATAAATAAAATGGTTTTCTTTGATTCCCACCATATATTCCGCAATAGATTTTGCATTTGCTCCCGGGTTAAGGCATCTAGTGCACCAAAAGGTTCATCCATTAACAATATTCTCGGGTTATTCACCAACACACGGGCAATGGCAACACGCTGTTTCATTCCACCTGATAATTCATAAATT
>Ga0209340_1002062_pt1 | contig 12442 bp, 13 predicted proteins | sample EPASupsiteSAE323_FD_187266 | JGI IMG/M metagenome (GOLD analysis project Ga0209340, IMG submission 187266) | Bioremediated contaminated groundwater from EPA Superfund site, New Mexico - Sample SAE3-23 (SPAdes) (version 2) | ecosystem: Environmental > Aquatic > Deep subsurface > Groundwater >... | reverse complement strand
CCGAGTGGCCAGATCCTAGCAAAGATGAAATTGATAAATTATTACTTGAAACAGAAAAGCGTCTTGAAGAAGAAGGTTTTGCCGGAGGAATTAAAAAAGCATACAAGCTTCTCTCTGATATAGCTAAAACTTCAGGATTTGGATCAGCTAAAATTACAAGTGATGTAAAGCATCTTGAAATTGGACTGACGGATAAATCAGATTCGATAAACTGGATTCTTCAAAATATTGCCGATAAGTATAATATAAAAGATAGCGAAATTATAATTGGAGGAGATGAATTTGGATCAATTGCCGGCTTTGAAGGTAGTGACAGCAAAATGATCATTAAAAACAGAAAAGATATAACATATTTTAGCGTAGGAATTGAGCCAAATGGAGTTCCAAAAAATGTAATTCATATTGATGGTGGTCCTGAATGTTTTGAAAAATTAATGGAAGAATATATTAATATCACGAAAAAAATATAAGGTAATAACTCAATAAGATCAAATTTCTATGATAATATTTTATTAAATAAAAGTCATAAATATACATTATTGCAAAGTAAAGGATTGAATATGCAGGAAGTAAGTAATCAGCGATTGGAGTTAGACAGTTCTATGATGAATAAGATTAAACCATACATTTTACCTGCATTAGCAGTGATTGGAATACTATTATCGTTGGAATTAACGTTAATATACTTTAATGCGAATTTTGTTTTAGGTTCTCAACCAAGTTTTTGCTCTATGAATGAGACTATTAACTGTGATGATGTTGCACGGACACAGTTTTCTCACTTTTTTGGAATACCTCTTGCTCTATGGGGTTTAGGTTTTTACATATTTATACTTTTTTTGAGTGTAATGCCTGTATTAAAAATTGGTTTTATTAATGATTTAAAAAGTCCTAAAAGTTATATATTTAGCATTTCTTCAATTGCAGTAGTAATTTCATTGATTTTAGCCGGAATTTCAACAATGGAAATTCACAAGATATGTATATTATGTACAGTTAGTTATCTTTTAAATTTCTGTATTCTTGTTGCAAGTAAAAGTGGAGAATCAACATTAAATCACTACAAATATAGTTTTAAAGATCTGGCTTTATTCCTTTCAGAACCGTCTAAAGCTCTATTTATGCTTATTATTTGCAGTATATTTGCGATTGCACTTTATTATGTTGATACTTCCGGTATATTTGTTCCTAAAAAAAATTCTGTTGCAGCTGTAACTTCCAATTCATATAGACACACTACTGTTGGAAACATTTTGGGCGCTAAGAAGCCAAAATTAATCATTCATGAATATACTGATTTTCAATGTCCATTCTGTGCTATGTCACATGCAATGATGGAAAGACTTGTTCAGGAAGTTCCCGGTGTGCAAGTTGTTCATCATGATTTTCCGTTAAATAAGAATTGCAATCCTTCTATAAAAAATTCAATACACCAAAATTCCTGTGAAGCTGCATTATACAGCAGAGCTGCAAAAAATCAGGGCAAATACTGGGAATTTAACAGTAAATTATTTAATAGCCAGCAGGATCTTTCTGAAACAAAAATACTTAAAATTGCAAAGAGTATTGGATTGAATACCAGCAAGCTAAAAATTGATGCAAGCAATCCATTAGCTAAAAAACAGCTAATAAATGATTCTAAAGATGCTATAAATCAAGGAGTTACAGCAACACCAACTTTCTTCATAGGAATAAAAAAATACGAAGGTATTATGCCGTATCCCGAACTGAAAAACATTGTATTAGGTAATTTGCGGTAATTATATGAATCAGAAAATTCTTGTTCATAGTTGCTGTGCGCCTTGTTCATCCAGTGTTTTCGAAAGATTGTCTGAAAAATATACTCATCTATCCGGTTTTTTTTATAATCCCAATATTTATCCTGAATCTGAATACAAAAGAAGATTGGATGAATATGTAAAATTTGCAGAAATAATGAATTATAAAATTTTTGTACTGGAAGATCCGGTTGAAGTATGGGATAAATCTGTTAAAGGATTTGAAAATGAACCTGAGCGAGGCAAAAGATGTGAAGACTGTTTTAGGTTAAGACTTGAAAAAACAGCACTGTTTGCACTCGATAATGACTATAATTTATTCACTACTGTATTGACTGTTAGTCCGCATAAAGACGCTGCTGTTATTAATAAAATTGGCATAGAAACAGCTCATAAATATGGCATAGACTTTTTAGAAGCAGATTTTAAAAAACAGGATGGTTATAAAAGAAGTCTTGAAATATCTAAAGAATATGGTTTGTATCGACAATCATACTGTGGCTGCAAATACAGTATTAGAAGTTAATTTTATTTCATAGGAAGATGTATTGGATTGCCATCAATGCCAAGAAAACTTTCATATAATGCTTCTGAATATGTCGGATGGGCAAAAATTGTATCTTTTAAATCATCCGGTGTAAGTTCACAGTTAATTGCAATTGCAGCCTGCTGAATCATAGGAGCAGCCTGATTTGCAATAATGTGTACGCCTAAAATTCTCTCTTTATTCGCTAATATTTTGACAAATCCTTCAATTTCATCTTCTATTACAGATTTTCCTAGTGCACTCATTGGGAAATTGCTGGACTCATAAGGAATATTTTGTGCAATAAGTTCATCTTCAGTGTATCCTACGGATGCAATTTCAGGATTTCCATAAATAATTTTAGGTACAGCATTGTAATTTATAGGTGAATGTTTACCAAGTAATATGTTTTCAACAGCTTTAACTCCATGATGAGAAGCTACATGCGCCAGAGGAAGTATTCCTGTTATATCACCAATCGCGTAAATATTTTCAATATTGGTTCTTAAATCTGTATTGACAGTAATACCTCTTTTATTTATTTCTATTCCAAGTTTATCAAGGCCTTTTATTTCAATATTAGGTGCTCTTCCTGCTGCAAGGAAAATTATATCAGGATTAAATTCTTTACCATTTTGCAGGATTACTGAAGAACCTTCAATTCTGCTTACAGCAATACTGGTATAAAATTCAATTCTCTGCCGTTTAAATATTCTCTCAAGTCTTTCTGATATGCTTATATCAAACATTGGAGCAAGTCTCGGTGCTATATCTGTCATAATGACTTTTTTACCAAAGCTATTAAATATTCTATACCATTCAATCCCGCTTGCACCGCTTCCAATAATTAAAACGGTCTCAGGCAGAGATTCCAAAGATAACATATCGCTTGTATCGAGAACAAATTCGTGATCAATAGTTAATCCTGGAAGTGAAACAGGTCTTGATCCTGTTGCAATAATTAAATTCTTGTATTCAATTTCAATAACAGATTCTGCTTGAGTAATTTTTAATAAATTTGCCGATTCAATTGATGCATCTCCGGAAATAATGTCAATTTTATAACTTTTAATGAGTCCAGCAAGATTTTTTCTGATTTTATCAACAACAGTCCATTTTCTTTCGGAAATTTTTTTATAATCATAATTTAGATTTTCTATATTGATGCCAAATTTAGACATTTTTTGCGCATCGTTATATTTATCCATTGAGCTAATAACAGCTTTTGTAGGTATGCAGCCCCAGTTAAGACAAACTCCTCCGACATTTTCCTTTTCTATAAGAGCGACTTTAGCCCCCAGTTGAGCAGCTCTTATAGCTGCAACATAGCCTCCAGGTCCTGCTCCAATTATTGCAATATCATACTGCATAATTTTTCCCCATTAACTCCTTACAGGAATATTTAATCATAAAATATGCATTATATTATATAAAGAAATATGATAACTGGCCTGATGGATGAGCTTATTGTATAAATCCTAAAAACAATGATTCTAGAACAATTTGCGGTGATAAATAGTGAGTAAGTTCAGTTTTTGCTTTTTCGATTTTTTGAATGTAATTCATAAATTTTAGCGAAAGAATGCGATTATCTGCGTTACTTTCAATCAGTCCTCTGAAATATTCTTGTAGTGAGTCCAGAATGTCTTCTGTATTTATTGATTCCTGTTTTGAGATCTCAATAAGTTTTTCGGAAACTAAAAGGGCATGTGCGTGATCTTTTGGAGGGAAGCTATCGCTAATTCGGCTGAATATTTCTAAATTAATTATAGGCTTTTGAATGGTTTTTACAGGTAAAATCTGGCATCTTGAAACAATTGTATCGATTATATCTTCTTTATCTTTTGTAAGGAAAAAGAAAATAACTCTATCTTCAGGCTCTTCTACTGTTTTAAGCAGAGAATTTAATGTTGCAGGATTGAATGTTTCCTGCTTTATAGGCAAAGGCAGCCATGAGACTCTGTCATATTCTGAACTATTTTCTAATGCAGGAGGCGCAAGTATTCCTTCATATTCTTTCCATAAAAGTTCTGCCTTCTTTTCATAAGTTTTATCCTCAGCAGCATCAGTAAATATAATTACTCTGTAATATGGAGAAGAAGTTGATAAAGCTTCCTTTAAATATCTTGCCTGATTTACAGTTATTACAGTGGATGTTTTAGAATCCTTATTTCCGTAGGTATAATCTATCGGAGAAATAGTAATTACAGCAGGATGCCTATTTCTGTTTATCCAGAGGCAGTTTGTGCAAATGCAATTTTCGGTGTGAGTTTTATCATTTTGGCAGTTTAAAATTTTTGCAATTTGTATTGAAGTGTAATACTGAGCCATTAAATCTGAGCCCGTAAACATGTATGCATGATGCAGTTTAAAACTACCGCTTAATGCAGCTTCAAAGAATTGTGTAATTATAGGCTGATTTAATTTGAATTTATCACTGAACATATTATTCCTTTATGATGATATTGCAAGATCTAAAGCCAATTCTGCGTCTATTTCACCTGATTTAATGCTAAATTCCGTATTTGTAAGATGTTTCTTAAAGTCAACAAGTCTTTCTATTGAAACATTTCGAAGTTTTACCACATCTTTTTCTACAACAAATTTATGCAGATTAACTATTTTAGAAATTTCAAATGAATTTTTTGTCTTTGATTCTATCTTAATTTTTAGCCACCTTCTCAGTAGAGTTTGAAGGGTTGCAATAATTCTAAGAGGGTGATCCTTTTCATAGAGCTTATGCAGCTCAATGATAGCCTTGGACTTTTTGTTTTGAAGCCAGTACTCCGCCAGTACAAAAATATTTTCATATGAAGAACAAAGAGATATAACAGCTTCTTTCGTAATAATGGTTTCAGGTGCGGCATTTAGTTTTAATTTTTCAATCTCGGAATTAAGTTTTCTAAGCTGTGGACCTGTATTTTGAAGCAGAACTAATGCAGCATCTTTATTTATTTTGACACCTTTTGAAGATGAGCATTTGCTGATCCATTCAATAAGATCTTTTTCCTGATAGGCTTTAAATGCTTCAAATGCTTCAACTCTTCCTATCTTTTGAATTAATTTTGTAATTTTTAAGGATGAATCAATTTTTTTTCCGCTTTCTCTTTGAATGCGAGATATAAACAAAACATGAATATTGGGATTAAGATTTTCCAGAATATTCATTAGGAGGTCAAATTGACTGTCTGTTGCAAAACTTTTTTTTCCACCTCTTGTAAATAATGCAGTTACCCTAATTTCAATAAGAAGATTGCCAAAAACCATTGGTATACTTTGAAGTGATTCAACCAGTGTTTTTATATCGGGTTCATCGAGAATTCTGTAGTTAAGCAATGCCCATTCAGGATCAAGAATTTGATCCTTTAGCTCTTTTACAGCTTTTTCCAGCGTAAAATCCTCTTCACCCCAATATAAATATGCAGGCATTTACCCTCGCTTATGTTTATTACGTGGAAAACATCCAACTAATATTATTATAAAATCTAAATTTATTATAATCCAGAATAATTTTGCGCCCATTGTAAAAATCTTTGTAAATATTTGTAAATTAATCAGGCTTTTTTTGAAATTTTGCACAATATATAATCTTTATATATATAAGAGCATAGTATATACAAAATATATAAGGATAGAAACAATGACAGTTGGAGCAAAAGATAAAATCGATAGAAGATTAGTTCAAATGTATGCTAAAGCAAATACAAGCAACTATGATATGACTTCAGCTGTTGATCCTGAAAAAATGTTAAGTTCAATGGAACTTATGGCTTCATATAATAAAACATTTTTTAATATGAAGAACAACATCGGAAATAGAAAAAGTGATTTAAAAGACATAGCATAAAATATAGTGAAAATAATTTTCGTTATTCAAGTTAAAACATGGTAATTCGAAACCAAACAAAAAAGGAGTACTAACAATTTAATTAAAAATTCATTTGGATTATGATAAGTAGGCATTATGCACTATTTGTTGTATGGAGAAGTAATTTTTACCAAAGGCGCATTAAATTCTTGTAAACATTTGTAACAGATTTTGATATTTTCTGCAATTTTGCCGAGTATATATTTTTTATATATATATAAGAGTTGAGTATGTAAAAAATATATGAGGAAAATAAAATGGCAGTTGGACCAAACGATGTGATAGACAGAAAATTAGTTCAAATCTACGCTAAAGCAAAAACAAATAATTTTGATATGTCTTCAACAGTTAATCCTGAAAAAATTATGAATTCAATGGAACTTATGGCATTAAACAATAAATCATACTTTGATATTAAGAGAAATATCGGAAATAGAAAGAGCAATTTGAAGGATGCAGCCTAAATATAGGCAAAATGATCACAATTATAGCTGTCTTCTTAAGAAGACAGCTTTTTTTTAATCATTAATCTGATTATTTATCTATTTTCTTGCATTTTCTAGTGCCAATTTTGCAATTTTAGGTTCACATAATCCTGCATTAAACAAGTTTACGAGTACTTTTTTTAAATCTGACCTGTTTGATTTTTTTAAAAAATTGAATCTTTTGATATGTTTTATTGTTAGGATAAATGATGAATGGCATTTGATCTTAAGTCCGGATACTTTAACCATATCATCAACCCATTTTGCAAACATAACAGGATTTTTTTCTGCAGTTGGCAAAAGGTAATGATTAAATATTTCCTGAGATACTTGCCAATTACCTTTTAAATTTGCTGCATAATTAAAAAAATCATCCCATAAAGCAAGCGGATCATCCCTGACAATACCGGAGTTTATATAACTACCTGAATCTTTACCCAAATACGTCATATTCACATACCCCTACTTAAAATTAACCTAAAATAATTAAGTGCTTACTTTATTTGTCGGAAACAACAGTAAAAAAGTTTAGTTAAATGAGAAAAAAATTTAATAAACTTTTCATAAATTATAATTTCTTAACAATTCAGTAAAAAATTAATCCCTAACCTTCTGTATCAAATATGTATACAATAATTTTTATAAAAAAACAATAGTACGTTAAGCATTGATAACAAAAACAGGCAGGTTTATAAGCCTGCCTGTTTAGTCATATATTAAAATAAATTTAAGATACGTATTTTTTAAATATCAATGAGGCATTATGACCTCCAAATCCGAATGAATTTGACATTGTTGCGTCAATATTGCCAACATTTCTGGACTTATTAGCTACATAATCAAGATCACATTTTTCATCCTGATTAACTAAATTGATAGTAGGTGTTACAATGCCTGTTTCTATAGTTTTTATACAGGCTGCTGCTTCGACACCACCAGCTGCACCAAGTAAATGACCAACCATACTCTTTGTAGAACTGACAAGAAGGCCATTTTTAGCATAATTGCCAAAAACTCGCTTAATAGCTAATGTTTCAGCAATATCACCAAGCGGTGTACTTGTTCCATGTGCATTTATATACTGAATGTCAGTTGACTTCAGGTCTGCATCATCTAATGCAAGCTGCATAGCCCTTGCTGCACCTTCACCTTCAGGATGAGGAGCAACTATATCAAATGCATCAGCCGAAGCACCATAGCCTGCAAATTCAGCATAAATTCTTGCACCTCTTGCCAGTGCATGATCGAGAGATTCAAGAACGAAAATTCCGGAACCTTCTGACATAACAAAACCATCACGTCCTATATCGAAAGGTCTGCTGGCAAGCTCCGGTTCATCATTTCTTGTTGAAAGTGTTCTCGCACTTGCAAACCCTGCCATTGAAAGTGGAGTAATAGCTGCTTCTGTACCGCCTGCTATCATAACATCGGCATCTCCATATGCGATAGTTCTAAATGCATCACCAAGTGAATGAGTAGCTGTAGCACATGCCGTTACTACACATTTATTTGGACCCTTAGCGTTAAGCATAATAGATATTCTTCCGGCTGCAATATTGGTAATCATCATGGGTACTGTAAAAGGACTACACTTTGTAGGCCCTTTTTCCAGAATAGCACGATAATTACTTTCAATTGTACCAATGCCGCCTGCTGCACTACCTACAATAACACCGACTCTGGTTGGATCTTCCTGATTTACATCTAATTTTGCATCTTCTGCTGCAAGTTTTGCTGCTACCATTGCAAATTGAGTAAATCTATCCATACGTCTGGCTTCTTTTTTATCAAGGTAAAGAGAAGCATCAAAATCAGTTAATTCTCCGGCAATTTTTACATTATGCTGGCTTACATCCATTATTGTAATTGGTTTAATTCCGCTCTTTCCCTGAACTATGCTATTCCAGAACAAGTCTAGACCAACTCCGAATGGGCTAACAATACCCATGCCGGTTATTACAACTCTTCTGGCTTTATTATTCATGTTAATAACCTATCTTCCTATTATGCTGAATGACTATTAATATATTGCACAGCATCTTTAACTGTTGCAATTTTTTCAGCTTCTTCATCAGGAATTTCACAACCGAACTCTTCTTCAAAAGCCATTACTAATTCAACTGTATCGAGTGAATCAGCACCCAAATCAGCTGTAAAACTTGCATCTTCTGTAACTTCAGCTTCTTCTACACTTAATTGTTCAATAACTACTTTTTTCACTCTTTCTAATATTGTGCTATCCATTTTTTTCTCCTTTTAATGCTAATTAACTAATACTAATGAGCAAAATTATACTTGATTATAAAAATTTGTCACTATTAATTATGTTTTATTGATAATAATGTGTCTACATGCACTTGTATAATGTAACAGAATATTACAAATATACAAAATATACTATATTACAAGGCCTCCATCTACACTTATTACTTGACCCGTTATATATGATCCGGCTGTCGCAAGAAACCTAACAGTTTGCGCAATATCATCAGGCTTTCCAAGTCTACCTAATGGAATATTTGCAGCAATTTTCTCAGTTTCGAGTCCTTGTGTCATATCGGTTTCAATAAATCCAGGAGCAATGGCATTTACGGTTATATTTCTTGCAGCTAACTCCTTAGAAAGTGATTTGGTAAAACCAATTATGCCGGCTTTAGCTGAAGAATAATTTGCCTGTCCTGCATTTCCATATACACCACAAATACTGGAAATATTTATTATGGTACCTGTTCTTTGTTTCATCATTATTTTAGCTACAGGTTTTGTTACGTAGAATACACTGCTTAAATTAGTATTAATGACTTTTAACCAGTCTTCATCAGACATTCTGATTAGTAAACCATCTCTTGTTATACCGGCATTATTAATCAATACGTCTATTCTCTTAAATTCAGCAAAAATTTCATCTATCATGTTTTTAACAGCTTCACTGTTGCTAACATCACATTTTATAGCTTTTGCCTGTCCACCACTATCAATGATGCTTTTTACAACAGCTGCTGCTGCATCATCGTTACTAGCATAGTTAACAATAACTGTATAGCCTGCGTCCGCAAGTTCAAGCGCACATGCTTTACCAATACCTCGTGAGGCTCCTGTTACTAATGCAACTTTATTTTCCTGATTCATAGTTTAAATCCTTTATATTAATATCTTACTACAAATGGAACTTAAAACAGTATCAAGTGACTGGTTATCACATACATTATAAACATTTGAAGGTCTTGATATTTTCTTTACCATTCCGGATAAAACTTTTCCCGGTCCGATTTCAACAAAGTTTTCTACTCCATTTTCTATCATATAGCTAATACTTTGTTTCCAGTAAACTGATGAGTGAATTTGATCAGACATTTTTTTTGAAAATTCTAATGCATTAGATGTTTCTTTAGCATCAACATTTGTAATTACCGGAATTTTTGCATCATTTATTGTAATTGCAGTTAAATTATTAGCAAATTTATCAGATGCTTCTTTCATCAATGGAGAGTGAAAAGCACCACTTACAGCAAGCGGTATTGCTCTTTTTGCTCCATTTTCCTGAGCTAATTTATTAGCCTCTTCAATGGCTTTTGTTTCTCCTGTTATAACAGTCTGGTCAGGAGTATTATAGTTTGCTACACTAATTTGTCCAAATTTTGAAGCGCTATCGAGTATATCTGATAATTTATCATCACTTAGTCCGATTATCGCGCTCATAGCACCAGACTGAGCTTCTGACATTAATCCTGCTCTGATTTGTACAAGTTTAATTACGTCATCGAGACTAATTACCCCTGCTGCATAAAGTGCTGAATATTCACCAAGACTATGACCTGCAACATAATCAGGTATAATATTGCATTTTTCTTTTAATATCTCTAGAGCAACTATTGATACTGCTAGAATCGCAGGCTGTGTGTTGATTGTTTGTTTTAATTCTTCTTCAGGACCTTCAAAGCACATTCCTGAAATATCTTTTCCTGAAATTTCATTGAACCTGTTAAAAATCTTTTTTGCTGTTGATGAAGATTCAAAAAATTCTTTCCCCATCCCGACAAATTGCGATCCCTGTCCGGGAAATATAAATGCTGTTTTGGTCATACTTCTCACCCATTAATTATTAAAACTAATTGTTAATTATTTAATTTTTCTTTTATCCTTAGCTCTCCATCTGATAACAGCAGTTCCCCAGGTTAATCCTGCACCAAAACCACATAATGCCAGTAATGAAGAATCCGGAATAGTATTATTTTCAAGTGCCTCCAGCAGTGCAATAGGTATAGATGCAGTTGATGTATTGCCGTATTTCTCAAGATTAGAAATAACCTGCTCAGTATTTAATTTTAATCTATCCGTTATTGCTTTAATTATTCTCATATTAGCCTGATGCGGCACAAGAAAATCAAGATTATCTATTGTTAATCCTGCAAGAGATAGTGAATTTAATATAGATTCAGGCACATAATTCACTGCAAATTTATATATTTCTTTACCATTCATATGAACAAACTGCTTTTTTTCGTCATTTGGTTCAACAAGCGGACAATTTTTACCATATAAAGGTATTTTTAGTTCTGCACCTTTAGTTCCGTCCGAATGTATGTCTACTGAAAGAAAATCGTTAATTCCATCATCAGATTTTTTAACAATGAATGCACCTGCTCCGTCGCCAAAAAGAACGCAAGTTGATCTGTCTGTCCAATCAAGAAATCTCGAATGTACATCAACACCAACAACCAGAACTGTTTCATACGTACCTGACATTATGAAATTTTTGGCTACAAATAACCCGAATATTAAACCGCTGCAAGCTGCTGAAAGATCAAATGCAGTTGCATTAACTGCCCCAATAGCTGCCTGTACTTCACATGCACAAGATGGATATAAATTATCAGGCATAGATGTAGCAGATATTATTAAATCTACTTTTTCCGGAGTGATTCCAGCATACGCCAGAGCGTCATTTGCTGCATTTACCGCAAGTGAAACTGCTGTTTCATTTCCGCTGACAATTCTTCTTTCCTGAATGCCTGTTCTTGTGCTAATCCATTCATCATTTGTATCTACAATTTTTGCTATATCTTCATTTTTTATTACTGTAGTTGGAACATATTTTCCAATGCCAGCTATAGTAACGGGAACTAAGTTATTTTGCTTCATATTCTATTTAACTCGTACATATCAGATATTTTACCGTTTATGTCTGTTTCGACAGACTCTTTTGCAACCCTTATAGCGTTTTTAATAGCAAATGCTTTACTACCGCCATGAGCAATTACACAAACTCCTTTAATACCTAATAATAGAGCTCCTCCATATTCTTCATAATTTGATTTTTTCTTTAAATTCATTAACGCTGATTTTGCTACAAATGCTCCAATTTTAACCCAAAGTGACTTTGAAAGCTCGTCCTTTATCATTTTAAAAATCATATTAGCTACGCCTTCAGAAACTTTTAATGTTACATTTCCGACAAAACCATCGCATACAACTACATCACTGTAACCCATGAATAACTCACGGCCCTCAACGTTGCCTATAAAGTTAATGTGATCCTGACTCTGCGCTAATAATTTATATGTATTTTGAACAAGGGTATTTCCTTTACCTGATTCTCCGCCAATATTAAGAATCCCAACCCTGGGATTTTTTACACCTAAAATACAATTGGAGAAAATACTTCCCATAATTGCAAATTGATGTAACATGTTGGGTTCACAGTTTGCATTTGCTCCTGCATCCAGCATTACTACATGCTTTTGCATCGTTGGTAAAACTACAGCAATTGCTGGTCTGTCTATAC
>Ga0209340_1002056_pt1 | contig 12478 bp, 11 predicted proteins | sample EPASupsiteSAE323_FD_187266 | JGI IMG/M metagenome (GOLD analysis project Ga0209340, IMG submission 187266) | Bioremediated contaminated groundwater from EPA Superfund site, New Mexico - Sample SAE3-23 (SPAdes) (version 2) | ecosystem: Environmental > Aquatic > Deep subsurface > Groundwater >... | reverse complement strand
CTCGATGCTTATCTCTCTATCAATAACCGGCTTGATCCATCTTAGCCGCTCCGCGGCTATATTTTCGGCCATGGTTTTCATGTCCCCAGCTTATCGAAAAAGGTGCAAAATGTCCGTACACATTACCAATAGCCATTGACATGGTAATTTGATAAATAATATAATTATTAAAAGTATTTGAATTTATTGTAATTTTAGCCCTTTATAATTATTTATTAGAATGATTTTTTAAAAGCGCAGGGAACGGCATTGGCTGACCACCTCCTCTGATAGATTTTACTACATCGAGCCGATCGCCTTTTTCCCTGCTATGTCGATAACGATGATAGGCCTCCTTTACCAGCAGCGCGGGCAGGATCTGTGCCAGGATCCTGCCATCTCTTCTGTTTTATGAACCCAAAATATATTGGGTTCAAAAGTTTTTATGGGGGGTGTTATTGCAAAAAAATCAATGGTGGAAAACTGCCATTGACAATAATTAAAAGCGGGATTATATTGTCATTTGTCATCAGAATAATACGAAGGTCGTAATGTTGACATATTATGGACATCGTGTTATAAAGATAGACATATGCTAGCGAGTTGCTAGTACGAGGAAAAAAAATGATAGACTATGGACCTTCGAGGTCTGAACGGTTCCGATGGAAGATATCGGAATATAGGGATGGTATTATTGCCCTAATAGTATTTTCAGCTTTTTTTGGATCAGTGCTTAAATGGGGCTAAATACCTATGCAATGGTTGCGCGCAGCATTGCTGTCGCCGCAACCTCCCACCTCCTTGCGGCAAATTTTCATGCGAAAATATCTGCCATAAAGAGTTGGGAAGCGCTGGTTTTAAGAATAAAATTAGTGTGGATAAGTGGAAGCTTGACATTAGTTTTGAAAAACGCTAGACTACTTTTGTTGACAACAAAATATGGCACAAGAAAAAGCCAAGGCGAAAGCCAAGAAAGCGAACAAAAAGAAAGCGGCTCCGAAGACCTGTACTTGCGCATGCAGTTGCTGCCCGAGCAAGTAACCGAAGACCGCGATCGTTGAAAGCAAGAAAAAAATCATAAGCAATTATGACGCGATGATTTTTTGTTTGTTTTTAACAAGCAGTTTTAAATACCGAGGGGTAAGAACATCGACAATTAAATAGCGAAATATTTTTATTTCCACAAAAATATTTCGTGAGCCAAAAGTTTGCATACACTTTTTTAAAAGTATGCGAAGTGCGTAAATTAAAATACGCACTAAAAGAATTTTTTGAAGTTGTCTTGGACTCGTTTTTCTGAGGATTTGATCCTGGTCCAGGATGAACGCTGGCAACGTGGATAAGGCATGCAAGTCGAGCGGATCAAGTGTCTTGCACAAGGGAATTCTGATAAGTGGTTAGTTTGAAAACTTCCAAAATGAAACATAAGTTTCAGTAGACAAAAGGACGCAGCATTAGAAGTATGTAAAATTCCTTCACTGTCGGAAGAGACGAATCGCGTTTAGGATTTTCCTGTGCAAGATGCTTGGTTAGCGGCGAACGGGTTAGTAACACGTAGGTATCTACCATTGACACGGAAATAGTCCGTCGAAAGACGGAGTAATATCCGATAGTCCCGCAAGGGTAAAGGCGCAAGCCGGTTGATGATGAGCCTGCGGACCATCAGCTAGTTGGCGGAGTAACAGCCCACCAAGGCTATGACGGTTAGGGGGAGTGAGAGCTTGTTCCCCAACACTGGGACTGCGACACGGCCCAGACACCTACGGGTGGCAGCAGCCGAAAATATTGGACAATGGGGGAAACCCTGATCCAGCGACGTTGCGTGAGGGATGAAGACGTTCGCGCCGTAAACCTCTTTTATAGGGAAAGAAGTCATTGACGGTACTCTATGAATAAGCGGGGGCTAATTCTGTGCCAGCAGCAGCGGTAATACAGAACCCGCAAGCGTTATCCGGATTTATTGGGCGTAAAGTGTTCGTAGGCGGTTTGGAAAGTCTGATATTAAATACCCGGGCTTAACCTGGGACGTGTATCGGAAACTTCCAGACTTGAAGATGTTAGGGGCTATCGGAACGCACGGTGTAGGGGTGAAATCCGTTGATATCGTGCGGAACACCAAAAGCGAAGGCAGATAGCTGGGACAATCTTGACGCTGAGGAACGAAAGCGTGGGGAGCAAAAAGGATTAGATACCCTTGTAGTCCACGCCCTAAACATTGGACACTGGTCGCTTGAAGTGTCGACCCTTCAAGTGGCGAAGCTAACGCGTTAAGTGTCCCGCCTGGGAAGTACGGCCGCAAGGCTAAAACTCAAAGGAATAGACGGGGGCTCACACAAGCGGTGGATCATGTGGCTTAATTCGACAACAAACGAGTAACCTTACCTAGTTTTGACAGACTAATGACCATCCGATGAAAGTCGGACTTCCGCAAGGACATTAGCCCAGGTGCTGCATGGTTGTCGTCAGCAGGTGTCGTAAGATGCATGCTTAGATGCCGTAACCTGCGCAACCCTTATCTTATGTTTTACTTGTCATAAGAAACTGCCGGGGACAACTCGGAGGAAGGTGAGGATGACGCCAAATCAGCACGGCCTTTTGACAACTAGGGCCGCACACGTGATACAATGGCTGTTACAAAGGGAAGCGAAGCCGTAAGGTGGAGCTAATCCCATCAAAAATAGCCTTAGTTCGGATTGAGGTCTGCAACTCGACCTCATGAAGCCGGAATCGCTAGTAAACGTGAATCATCACGTCACGTTGAATATGTTCCTGAGCCTTGTACTCACCGCCCGTCACGCCAAGCGAGCTGGGGACAGCCGAAGCGCCTCGCAAGGGGAACTAAGCTGGATTCAGTGAGAGGGGCGAAGTCGTAACAAGGCACGGGTAGGGGAACCTGCTCGTGGATCAATTAATTTACATTTTTGAGTGTCGGCTTTCGTCGAGGAACGAGAATTCTTTTCTTGACGATAAGACGCTGACCAGCACGTCTCAAAAAAGCTGGTTTCGGAGTCCAAGGCGGCTTCAAGAAATTCTTAAACATCCAAAGGAAACCCAATATAAATGGGTTTGTTTTGGTATTTATTTGTGTTATGTTTGAGATGGTCAGCGGTGGGGATATGAAATTAAAAGGAATAACCATCGTGGTTGGGGATATTATTGATTCGCCCGCGGGCAAAGGGTTAATAGTGGTTCAGATCTGGGCCAGAGACGGGAGAAGGTTTAAAAAACTAAGTTATTTGAGCACCGGCAAGGGGCGAGTGAGATTGCTTAACGGTTATTTGAGCGGACTAATTGGTACTAGAAGCATAACGAAGTGCGAAAAATAAGGCGAACCCATGTATTGCATAGGTTAACGCCTCGTTTTATATTGAATAATAAATTAATTTATTTAAAAAGATGGAACAGGACATCAAATTACCTAAAAAAATCGAAAATTTCCTGGCAAAGAAAGGGATCAAATATGAAATGGCGGTTCACCGCACGGTTTATACCGCGTTCGACAAAGCAGCAACAATGAGGGTTAAGCCGGCGGCGATCGCCAAGGTTTTGGTAGTTAAAATTGACCGCGATTTGGCAATGGTAGTGATAGGAGGAGATAAAAATTTAAATATTGAAAAACTGCAAAAGCTGGCAAAGGCCAAAACTGTCGGATTTGCCAAAGAAAAAATCATCGGCGAAACGTTCAAAGGCATTGATCCGGGAGCGATAACGCCATTTTCGGAAATTTGGGGAATCAAATTATTTTGCGACAAAAAAATATTGGAACAGCCAAAAATGATTTTATCGGCGGGAACATACGAAGCATCGATCAAACTGGCCCCGGGAGCTTTTATAAAAGCGAATCCGGAAATGGTAATCGCCGTCATTTCTAAGGCAAGGGAAAAAACCAAGGCGGCCCCTAAAGTAAAGAAACCGGCGAAAAAGACCAATAAAACACAAAAACGGCGGTAAGCCGTTTTTGTGATTCTTGGTGGGCGATGAAGGGATAAGAACCTTGTCGCGCAAGAACCTTAATTTCGCTAGCGCTTAATACGCACCTTCGACCTCTGTCTTAAGAAGCATTCTTGCTTAGCAAGAACAAGTATTTGAAAAGCTTCTGAAAATTTTTAAAAAATCTTACACCCTTGGTGGGCGATGAAGGGATCGCACCTTCGACCTCTGTCTTATCAGGACAGCGTTCTACTACTGAACTAATCGCCCAAATGCGTTAAAAAACGCTACGAATTGATTTTACAACTTTTAGGCAAAATTGCAATATCCCGCGCCAAGGGGATAAATGGGGAGGGGTAATAAAAGAAAGATGAGGTAAATCACAGATTAAATTTGGAAATACCTTTTTTAAAGCAATTGTTTTTTGGTTTTTATTTTTTAAAACCGACGCGCGGCGCGGAAAGCGGGAAGTGCCAAATTTTGGATATCAACAAACAGGCGTAAAAAACGTCTTCCGGCATAAATTTATATTTGACATTGCCGCTGATGATACTGGCTTTTATTTTGATTTGCGTCATTTGCGCCTATATTTGGTTTAAGCGCCGAACAGGTTAATTTTTGCCGGATTTTGCATTTTTATGATTCCGGGCTTGTTTTTCTTGTAAAATGCCTTATTTTTGGTAATGTATATTTGTTGCGCCCAAAAACGCGGGCCCATAGCTCAGCTGGTAGAGCGCCTCATTTGCAATGAGGAGGTCAGGAGTTCGAGTCTCCTTGGGTCCACATTCGTAGAGTTTTGGCATAATATGAAAACACCAACCCCATTCCAGGACATTAACGAAGTGCTGGATTTTTTGGTTATCGAAAATAAGGAAATATTCGGCGGCAAATTAACCGGCATATATTTGACCGGATCGCTTTCTTATAATGATTTTGAACCGCAGAGAAGCGACATTGACCTTGTGGTCGTAATCAAGCACCCGGCAACCGAAGATGAGATCGATGCGATCGATAAGTGCTACCAAAAAATGGGGGGCAGGTTTAAAAAATGGCAGGATCGCATCGAATGTTCTTACATCCCGCAAGAGCTGCTTAAAAATAATCAGCTGCCAGAATTACCGCGCCCCTATTACGGAAACGGCACTTTTTACCGAAAAGCCGCGTATGGCAACGAGTGGCTAATCAATAATTATTTTCTGTATAACTGCGGAATAACGCTTTCAGGGCCGGATTTTAAACAGCTTGCCGGAGAAGTTAAAATCAATGAATTGAAAAAGGCGTGCATTGCCGACCTCCATAAGGAATGGGAACCGATAATCAGCAACCCTTCTTTTTTGGACGATAGCCACCGGCAATCATATGTGGTTTTGAATTTGTGCCGCATCCTACATACGGTAATCGCGGGCGCCGCGGTTTCAAAAAATATCGCGGCAAAGTGGGCGGGCGAAAGTTTTCCGCAATGGCGCAATTTGATCGATACTGCTAATAAATGGCATTATGGCGAAAAGATGGCGCGCCATAGCGAAGTAACGGAATTTATTAAATTTTCCGTTGAGGAAATTACAAAAACAAGCCGCCGCATTTAATTTCAGGGTCATTAAAATATTAACCCAGGTTGCCGCGATATTTAATATTGACAGGCCGCGGTGCCAAAATTACTATTATATTAATATTCATAACCGGAGCATTTTCGAACCGCATTACGCGGTAAAGATCATGCCACCACAATCATGCTTAGCGATTGGTCAAATATTACGATATTGGCACTCCAAAATGCTTGGGAAGGTATTGTTCTTTTTTTGCCTAAAATCGCGGCCGGACTTGTCATTTTTGGATTGGGATGGATTGCGGCATCCGCATTGGGCCAAATTGCAGCCCGATTATTGAAAAAAACGAATTTTGACGTTGTGTTCCAAAAAAGCGGTTGGAAAGCGGCCTTGGAAAGCGCCGATATCAAGGTGGGCCCATCGGTGTTCGTGGGAGCAGTCGTTAAATGGGCGTTCGTAATCCTTTTTTTACAAATTGCAGTGGAGATCATCGGCTTGCACGCTTTTGCCGGCTTCTTAACCCGGATACTGGAATGGATCCCGAACGTGATCGTGGGCGCGGCAATATTTGTGGTTTCAATAATCGTGGCCGATATTTTGGAAAAGGTCATTCGGGCGACAGTGCATAAAATGGAAATTAAATACAGCCATTTGCTGGGATTGATCGTGCGCGGGGCAATATATTTATTTGCGGCCATGGCAATCATGCTACAACTAGGGGTGGCGTCAAGCATCATAAACACGCTGATCATCGGTTTTACGGCAACAATATCACTGGCGCTGGGCCTGGCTTTTGGACTGGGCGGGAAAGATGCGGCGGCCGATGCCATTAAAAGCCTGCGAAATAAATTATTTGAAAAATGAATCATAAAACAAGCGGCAAGAACGAGGCGCGCCGCTTCGAATTAAAACATAAGCAAAAAAGCGCGCCATTGGCGCGCTTTTAATTGCCGACAATACCAACCTATGATTTGAAGATCTCTGTGGAAAGATATCTTTCGCCACGGTCGGGGAAAATCGTAATGATGGTGCCGCTTTTCATCTTTTGGGCGTACTTTTGCGCGACCAGCATGGCGGCGCCGGAACTGGCGCCGGCAAAAATTCCTTCTTCCAGCGTAATACGCCGGGCCATTTGGCGGGCTTCGTCTTCGCTAACCTCGACAATCGCATCTATCAGGGACTTGGAGTGGTCGCCGCAGGGAAGATTGCTCTTCATTATCATGGGCACTTCGCCCGTTTCGGTGGCAGATCCAGTACCCCAAATTCGGGGCTGGATGCCGATCACGCGGACATCGGGGTAATTTTCGCGCAATTGGCGCGCGATTCCGGAAATGGTGCCGCCGGTGCCAATGCAGGATATAAAATAATCTATTTGGCCGCCAACTTGCTTTATGATCTCCTTGCCGGTCGTGCGGTAGTGGGTGGTGCAGTTTTCTTTATTGGCAAACTGGTTTAAAACCACCAAGCTGTTATCGTCATTGGCCATGTGGTTGACCATTTCGATCGCCCCTTGCCGCCACATTTCGGGTTTGACCAGCATCAACTTGGCGCCAAACCCACTAATGACGCGCCGGCGATCCTCATTGGCGGTTTCGGGCGTAACAATGATCGCTTTATAACCTTTGGCCGCGGCAACCATGGCGATCCCGATACCGGTATTGCCGTTGGTCGCCTCAATGATGGTTTTACCTGCAGTCAAAACACCGCTGCGCTCGGCATCCTCGATCATTGCCAAGGCGATCCGATCCTTCATGGATCCGCCGGGGTTCAATCCCTCCAGCTTTGCCAGAATCCTGACGTTCGGGTTGGGATTCAGTTTTTTTATTTCGACCACCGGCGTATTGCCGATGCTTTCGAGTATAATCGCCATATTTTTAATTCTTTATTTTTGGCGCACAATTTAGATTCTAATTGTAAATTGATTAATTAACGATTAATTTCGAAAATTTGGGTGCTTAGATATTTTTCGCCCCGGTCGGGGAAGAGGGTCACTATCGTTCCTTTTTCGATCTTGCGCGCGTATTTGGCGGCGGCAAACATCGCGGCGCCGGAGCTCGCCCCCACAAACACACCTTCTTTTTGCGCCAATTTCCGGGCGGTTTCGTAAGCATCGGCCTCATGGATTTCGATCACAATATCGATCAGGGCTTTTTTATGGTCGCGGCAGGGCAAGCATGGTTCCAGGATCCCCGGGATCTTGCCGGATTTTATCGACCGCAACCCTTCTATTTTTTCATCAAGATATGGCTGAATGCCAACTACTTTCAATGCGGGATTTTTTTCGCGCAAGCGGCGGGCAATACCGGTGATCGTACCGCCGGTGCCAAGTCCCGCGATCAGGTAATCGATTGGCCCCTTGACCTGCTTTAATATCTCGCGGCCGGTGGTTTGATAATGCGCCATGCAATTTTGTTCATTATCGAATTGGTTTAGCGGTACCAAATCCTTATCTTTTGCCACCATTTCGTTCATCATTACTACGGCGCCATCCCGCCACATTTCGGGCTTGACCAGGACCAGCTTGGCACCGAAGGCGGTGATCATTTTCCGGCGCTCCATACTCATCGATTCGGGCATGATGATCATTGCCTTGTAACCCTTGATGGCAGCAACCATAGCGATCCCGATACCGGTATTGCCGCTGGTGCATTCGATGATGGTTTTCCCTCTTTTAAGGATGCCGGTTTTTTCGGCACTTTCGATCATTGCCAGAGCAATACGGTCTTTCACCGATCCGGTCGGATTTGTTCCCTCCATTTTTGCCAGAATGCGGGTATTGGGGTTTGGATTCAATTTTTTTATTTCAACTAACGGAGTATTACCGATGGTTTCAAGTATTGTGTTCATGTTGTTGTGATTTACGCGCGTGAAAAAGCGCCCCTCGAAGAGAGGCGCGGGAGATTTTTACCACGAAAAACCGACCCCTCTTCACCAGAGGAAAATACAAGGACAGGTCGATTGTTTCTTAAAAAAGCATTTCATATATTTCTGTTTAATTAAAGATAACAGGCACACCCGCCGCTTGTCAATAGCCCGGCCGGCGAAAGTCTTTAATACCGGCATCGACCGAAGCAAGAAGCGCGGCTTGCAGCGCGTCGTCGGACCAGCCTACTTTTTTTAATTGTTCAATGATCGCGTTATCGCTAAATCCGGATTGGCGAGCTTCTTTGATATACGCGACCAAACGCGGATCGGCGGCCGGTAGCGGTTTTTGCGCCGGCACATTATCTTTGCGATCGGATGCGGGCAGGGTCCCGGGAGCAGATATCGGCTCTCCGGGCTGGGAAGCTGCATTTCTTGCTTTGGCCGCCGCATCGAAATCCAGCGCCGCGGCCGATTTTGCCGAACTGTTAGTAATGGAGTCTGCGGCGGGCGCTGTGTATACCGAATTTTGCCCGCGGCCAATAAATTTTTCCAGTTCGTCGCGCTGAACGCTGTCTTTAGCGGCTTCTTCCATCATCAGGTCCTCCAAGTGGCTGACTTCCTTATCTTTTTTCTTCATTTTTTTTGCCAGCACAACGATCATCACCCCCAAAGCCAGAAGGATAAGCATGCCGGCGCCGGCGATCGCCCAAGCAATGTAGCCGATCCCGCGCGCCCATTCTTTTAATTCGCCCCATTTGTCATCTATTGATTCCCCGCGGGCGATTAAGCGGTCGCAATCGGCAATATAGGGATCAATGAAGTCGGTCACCGAAAAATGTTCGTTTATACTTTTGGCCAAATTGAATTCGGCGATCGCTTTTTTGCAGCGCTTATTATCTGCCAGCGCCAGTCCGGCCTTAAAATGTTTTTCGAAATTACCGCTAGTATTCTTGACCGAAGCGCCTACCAATATGTCCTGGGCAACAACCGCGGGTATCGCAAAAGCGAAGCTGTCGCCTTTTTCCTGATCCTGGCTGCTGGTTTGGTAAGTAATGATACCGATCACGTCACCTTGCTCGTTAAGCATCGGCCCGCCGCTGGATCCGCGAGACACTTTGGCGTCGGTTTGGATCACTTTGAACTCTTTTTTAAGCGAATCCTTTAGGGAGCTGACCACTCCCTGGCTGAAGGTGGGTTCGATAAAATTTTTGCGGCTGAATTCGGCGGTCGATGGAAATCCAAATACATATATTTTCGATCCGGTATCGGGTAATCCGCCAGATAACACCACGGCGGGCAAGTTCTTTTGGTCGATCTTGATCAGTGCGATATCGCGGTTATCGGACAAGAAATTTTCATTTGTTTTGACGATCTCGGCGGGAAATCCGCCATTTATCAATTTCGTCAGATCCTCCTGTTTCGACGAGGGGTCGATGATAAACAGCTTCTTATCGATTTTAAAATTAACCTTGGCGGAAACTTCGTTATAAACCTTCGTTCCCAGGGCGCGCCAGCCGTCAATATCCTGGGCCAGCGCGCTAACCTGCTCCTTGGTCAGGGTTTCGGCGTCAGCCAGCATGATCTTATTGATAAGTTCGGCCAAGATGTACATTTTCACGGATTCATCGGAAACCACGTGCGCATTGGTTAGTATGTAGCCTTCCGGATTAACAATGAATCCACTGCCGGCCATCGGCACATCCAAATCTACCGGCAGCGATTTGTAACCACTCGGGAAGGTTACGGTCTTATTAAGAACATTGACTTTAAAGGCCGGAATTTCGGTTTTAACCTTAACCCATTGCACCACCCGGACAACTGACGGCTTAACCAGGTTAGCCAATTGTTCCTGTGTGAGCTTGAACTCTTTTTCCGTGCTTGAGGCGCCCGCCAATGATGCAGCGGCCATCTTAAGATTCCCTCCGGAAAGGCTTGTGCAAACAAAAAGCGACGATAAAATCATTACCGCCGCCGCTAGCAATGCTATTATGATGTGTTTTGATGAAATATTGTTCATTGATCGAATTTAAAATACATATTTAATTTTACCATATAATCATCCGCTTCAAAACATCCGGAGGGACATACCTGTCAATATACCGCCGGGGACCGGCTTATGCTATCATTCATTAATGAAGTAGTAATCTTTTAAACAGCAAAGAACAAAAATCAAAAAAATGATGAACAAAATCGATGCGTTGATCGCCGCCGCGATCGGGGAGGCAACAGCATGGTATTTTATAAATATTTTAAGCGAGCCGGGATTTGTGGAAAAGCTGGGGCCGGCAGGCGCTTTTTTGTGGACGCTGGCGCTTATTTTCCCGGTATTGGCGGCATTCTGCCTGTGGATCGCGTCACTGATCGGGAAAAAGATCGTTTCCATTTACCAGCTGGCTAAATTTTTACTGGTGGGAGTGATCGCAACAATTTTCGACCTCGGGGCGCTGGCAATTTTCATCAATATGTCCGGAATAAGCTCGGGGATGCAGTTCAACTTTTTCAAGGGGGTGTCGTTTATTATGGCAACCATTCTTAAATATATCCCTGACAAATACTGGGCATTCAAGAAAAAAGAAACTACCAACGTTAAAAAGGAATTTTTGCAGTTCTTTACAGTGACGCTCATCGGTTTGGGGATCAATGTGTTCATTGCCAACCTTTTAGTGAACCAGATTGGGCCGCAATTCGGACTGCCGGCAAAACTATGGGCCAATCTTGGGGGCATCGCGGCAACGGTCGCGGTTTTCGCATGGAATTTTATCGGCTACAAATTTATAGTGTTCAAGAAATAATTTAAAAAGCAAGAAGAGCAATAAGCAGAAAAGCAATATTGGGATCGATCTTTCTTGCTGTTAGGCCTTTATTGCTTTACTTGCTGATGTAATTATGGAAAATCTAGTTCTATACCGGAAATACCGGCCGCAAACATTCGCGGAGATCGCCGGCCAGGAGCATGTTACCGAAACGATCTCCAATGAGATCAAAAGCGGGCACGTGGCGCATGCCTACCTGTTCTCGGGTCCGCGCGGCTGCGGAAAAACCACCACGGCGCGAGTGATCGCGAAGGCCGTGAATTGCTTGCAGCGCAAAGAGGGGACCGCCGAACCGTGCAACAAATGCTCCAACTGCCTGGAAATTGCGGCGGGAAGGGCAATCGACCTGATCGAGATCGACGCGGCCAGCCACCGTGGGATCGACGATATCCGGGAACTGCGCGAAGGGATAAAATTCGCGCCCACAAAATTAAAATATAAAGTGTTCATCATCGACGAATGCCACCAGCTTTCAAAGGATGCGTCGAATGCCCTACTAAAAACACTGGAAGAGCCGCCGGCGCACGCGATCTTTATCTTGGCAACGACGGAACTCCATAAAATTTTACCCACGATACTCTCGCGCTGCCAGCGGTTCGATTTCCGCAAGCTGGCGCTTAGCGAGCTGGTGGCGCGGCTGCAAAAACTTGCCGACTACGAAAAGGTCAGGATCGAAAAAAAAGCACTGGAGCTGGTAGCGTTGAGCGCCGGCGGGTCGGTGCGCGATTCGGAAAGTCTTTTGGGCCAGGTGCTGGTGGTTTCGGCCGGAGCAAAAGAGGCGGTTAAGGCCGAGGATATAAGAAGCCTTTTGGGAATATCGGAAACCAAATCGGTGGGCGAGTTGGTGGAATTATTATCGAAAAGATCGGCGCCGGAAGCCATAAACTACCTTAACGGGGTCATTGATAAGGGATATGATATCCAGGAATACGCCAAAAGCATCTTGGGGTACCTGCGGCAAGGACTGATCTTGTCGATCGTGGGCGCGGGCAGCGCGCAAAACGATAATATCATGATCACCGGCCTGACCGACGAAGAATTCGAAAGCTTGCGCAAGGTTACGCTAGCACTGGGGGACGCAAGGATAAAAAAGATAATCGAGGTATTTTTAGCGGCCCAAGACCGCATAAAGTACTCGCCGATCCCGCAACTGCCGCTGGAATTGGCAATCATCGAATCATGCTCGATATAACTTAATTACAAAAAAACCACCTTGCTGATCTGTACCCCAAAAAGTGGACACGAAAGTGTCTTCTTTTTGTATTCGAAAAGCAGATAAGATATATTAACAATCAAAGCCATGAGCAAGAAAATATTCACCCAAGAGCAGATCGATGAGTTACG
>Ga0209340_1002054_pt1 | contig 12479 bp, 11 predicted proteins | sample EPASupsiteSAE323_FD_187266 | JGI IMG/M metagenome (GOLD analysis project Ga0209340, IMG submission 187266) | Bioremediated contaminated groundwater from EPA Superfund site, New Mexico - Sample SAE3-23 (SPAdes) (version 2) | ecosystem: Environmental > Aquatic > Deep subsurface > Groundwater >... | reverse complement strand
CTCATTGTTAAAGGATCTTTCGGTGTAAATCAATTAATTCAAGGAGACAAGTGATATTTGAGGAGATAAAAATTTTAAGGATATGAGAGCGCTGAGACCACCCTGAATAGTTACAATTTTTTTATTATTTAATCTTGATATTTTCTTAAGAATTAAATAGATCGTTTAATATTGAGATTTAAATGGAGAACAATATTATTAGGTATGATTCAAGGAGAAAAATAAAATGCTATCTTATATTTAATAAAATAATTGGAGTTTTCATTTTGCTGAATTTTTAACAAATATATTTTATATATTACATTATTTTGATAAAAAGATTAATATTTGTATTATTTTAATTGAAAATATTACCAAAAAATTTTCTACCCTCAAAAAAAATTAAGGAATATGACTCACTTAATAATGAAACTCCCCCTCCCCTCCACATCCCCCTCTTCACTCACCCGGATCATTTGCACAACCCCCCGGAGGTCCCGGACTTACCTGACCCACACTCCGGCAATCCCGATACAATTCACCACCGAAATACCAAGAGACACCCCGGAAAAAAACTCAGTTCCTACCACCTACCCCTCCCCCCTCGTCAGAAACAGCCCGGACCCGTTCACAAAATACTCTGCTAGAAGAGCATCCCTTACCGAACTGGAAGACACGAACTTCCCCCGACAAAAGACCGGACGGGATTATCTCACTCTTCCGGACCGATATTTCTTTTTTTCTAATATCGGATATCCGGATCAAAATAGAAAATTCCTGAAATTTTGGGAGATAAACTGCATGATCACGGTCAAAATCTTCATGGCCCCCTCGGACATATCCGGATTGGGTGATAAATGAATCAGGGATAATCCGTTCGAGTTCCTTTTCTGACGTATCGGTAGGGGACATATGATGAGGTCCAGCTTATGTTTTAGATAATATTTCGTAACTATTCAGCCAGTCTCAGCGCCCTGATCCCAATTACCTATAAATCTGCTCAAATAAGAGTCCTTTTCTTATTAAATTTTATTATAACCGAAAGATCCTTTAATTATGAGAATAAACAGTAGTTTATCAAATGGACTTCCCAGAAGAACTCAAAGCCAAAATACTTGAATGTCCTCCTGAAGTAATTGCATATATTATTCATCTTCATGAAAGAATTGATCAATTAGAATCCAGAGTCAAAGATCTTGAATCCAGACTCAACCTAAATAGTCGAAACAGCGGAAAACCACCCTCCTCTGATGGATATGCTAAAAAGAACCGTAAAACGATAGGCACAAAAGATAAAAAAGTGGGTGGTCAACCCGGTCATAAAGGAAATACATTAAAACAGAGTTCAGAGCCAGATCATATCGAGTATCATAATCCACATAATTGTTCACAATGAGGGCATAATTTGGATGGCGGAAACGTAGTTAGTATTGAAAAAAGACAGGTATTTGACCTCCCACCTCCACCAAAAATCGTGATTACTGAACATCAATCTTTTACGGTTCGTTGTCCTCATTGTGGTTCAAAAACATCAGGTGTATTCCCTGAACATGTTACAAATTCAGTCCAATATGGACCTAGAATCAAATCATATCTCACATATGATGGCTGAATAGTTACCTGTATTCATCATTCAGAATGGAACTGAAATGACAGGGGAGTATGTTCCTTATGACTTTGACATGTATGATCCAGGTGTGATTGAAGGAGTATTATCTGAGGATGGAATGACATTTTCAGGAAAGTGGATTGAATCAGGATCTTTCATAGATACCCTTGCAGATGACAACATGTCATTTACCGCAAATGGAAGCTCTAATCCTGTGGCAACAATGACACAGCCATATTCTTTCACCTTTATCGCACAAAGGAGTGGAGACATTGACCCTGAAAACCTCTGGAATGGCAGCTGGTCAACTGATAGAAAAATCTATGAATTTATTCAAAACGGGACAGCAGTTACCGGAGTAAATCAGCCGCTTCCTGGTGTAGATGATGAATCAGGAATAATGGAAGGGACAGTATCAGAGGACGGCAGGACAATCTCTGGAACATGGACCGAAACAGGTTTATTGGTCTTTGTAATATCTGATGATGGCACCTCCATTAACGCAACAATCAATGAGAGCCTTGATCCGGCATCAATTGCTGATATCGTTACCTTTACAAAGGTAATTTAATCCTTTTTTTCTAATTTAACCCGGCTGGAGAATTAATGGAGAAATATAACGAAACAACCTTTCCATTTCCCAGGATAAAAAACCAGGGAGAGAACATTATAAAATTCTTGCAATGTGCTAGTTGGATGGCTTTTTGATTTCTACGACCTTATCCTGATTACATGTCTTGTCCTTCTGATTGGCCCTGACCTTGGCCTCTCAAATCTGATGCCTCGTATGCAATAGGTGCATCATTGCATGCCACGGGAATGGCGGTATAATCTTTGGATTTATCTCTGACAAATACGGTAGGAAAAAACTCTCTCTTGGACCATACTAATATACAGTGCAGGAACATTCCTTTCAGCCCTGTCTCCCGGGCTTTTGGCCCTGATAATGGCAAGATTTGTAACCGGTCCTTGAGTTGGAAGAGAATGGGCTACAGGTCAGATATATGTAAGTGAAGTATTCCACCCTAAGATCAGTGGAAAATACGGATCATTAATGGTAACAGGAGCTCTGGTAGGAAAAGTCCTTGCCTCATTTGTGGGAGCTTATATAGCACCACTCATCGGGTGGCGTTATACCTTCCTTTTGTCAGTCATTCCTGCCTTAATTACATTATACATACGTAAAAGCATAAAAGAATCAGATGTCTGGGAACACCGGAAAAAAGATTTCAACCAGCCATATTCGAAAGTAAAGACATTTTGTGAGATTATCTTTCCAAAATACAGGTTTATCTTTATAAAATCACTAATCCTTGCATTTCTGGGAGTATCTGCGTACTGGTTCACAAACTCGTGGATGCCCGAATGTTTCAAGATCCAGCGTCATCTAACAGGGGGGGGAGACATCACTTGTAGTAACAATCATACAACTTGGCTTTATAGCAGGCCTCCTGACATTTGGCAAGATATCGGACAAAAAAGGCAGGGAGACCGGCATTTACTCTCTATGCCCTCCTGCAGGGATTAGGTATTACGGCCATAACCCTTTTCTGGGGATTTTTCTCCTGCTCATTCTTTATACTTCTAATCCCACTGTTTTAACAGGATTTGCCACAGGAATATTCTGGGGGTTTGGTGTCTTCTTTTTATATGATATTCCAAGTGACACATTGGTTTATATTACCTTACCTGAAACAGTTTTGCCCAGGCGCCGAGCAAACAAAGGCCATTTTCCAACAGTTACTCGACAATTCGCTAATTGTGGCAAAAATATGTAAATGACTGAATACGAAAAATATGATTCTTCTGAGGTAATCAAGTATCAGGGGTTTTATAGTCAGTTTAACGGTTAATTAATAGATTTCCTGTAATATCCCGCCATTTGGAGAATGATACAATTAGAGAGTTTGTCAGGCTTGCAACTATAAGAATCATTACGTAATATTTTTTTCATAATAAACATTATAATACGTCTGAAACAATGTAATTTGGTGTTAATATAATGGATGAAAAAGTAAAGCAATATATATTATTGACGCTGTTGATCTTACTTATTATTTGCATTGGATACATCATGTACAATCTGGGATACTCAACCGGATTTGAAGAAGGAAAATTTTCAACCACTCTTGTAGAAAATTCTATTAGATTGTGAATTTAGCAGGTTATCCAGACAAAGAAATCAATTTTAAATTAATCCATTATAGTGCTCTTCAAAAGGTTTTGAATAATCTACATGATATAAAGGTTATTACAAAGCCTACACTCTGAATGCACTTCATTGTTAAGCAAAATTTCTGAATAATCACAGAAAGTCTTGTATTATTCGATAATTATAAAAATACAGCAAAAAATTATTAGAGATTTAAAAATCCCCAAAATTGAGATTAGAAGAAAGAAATATTCTTCGTATAAATAAAGATAAAATTATTATCTTCAGGAGCAACTATCTTGTATAAAATTCCGAACAAATTTTAAAGAGAGTTAGAACTATGGAAGAAAACCTAAAACAATACATATTATGGATACTGTTAATCTTAATTATTATTTTTATTGGATATATTATGTATAACCTTGGTTATTCAGCCGGATTTGAAGATGGAAAATTATCAGTAACCCTTGTGGAAAATGCTCCAATATAATAACTCTAATTAATGGAAGATTATCAAAGTTACTGACTTATCGCTTCAAGAAGGCTTATCAAAAAAATCCCATTTTTTAACTGGGATTATAGAGCACTGCAAAAGGTTTTGAAATAATCGAAGTGAAACGAAGGTTATTACAAAGCCTGCACTATAAGTGTACTTCATAATTTAAGTATAACGCTCCGGATTATTCCAGAACGTTATGCATTAGACTATATAATCTGGAACCTTTAGCATCTATTCCACCAGGAATTTACCTTCTAATAATTAACCTTGGTCTAAATCCTTAGCTTTTTCTGACCAATCAGTGATCACCCATGAATAATTTCCCATCCTGGAATTCGGGAGAAACGAAGAACCGCCATTAAGCAGGTTGTATTCCACAGGTTCAGGAGAAAATTTTCCTGATAGTGCCAGTTCTATTTCATTATATACAACATAATCAAGGTTTTTTACAACCGAGCCAATGACAATTCCAGGCCCGATTAAAGACTTATCAGCGTCTACACCAATAACAGACAGACCTGGCAACCGTTTTGCAGCATAAATTACGCCAATGTCTGATCCACCTGCAGCCACGAGGATAATATCTGTCCCATTGGCATACATTTGCTCAGCTATCTCTCCAGCGGTATCCGGCATGTCAAACCCGGAATCATCACAGGCAAGATAGGAGATATATACCCTCACTGAACTATTTTTTTGATTTACTCCCGCAGTAAATCCATCAATAAATGAACTGATAACATTAGCGTCTTTTCCCGCAATCACACCAATTTTCCCGGACTTCGTCTCATTAGCGGCTAAAACTCCTGCAAGAAAACTAGCTCCACTCATCTTGAAGGAAACAGTCCTGACCATAGCTCTATTGACCGGTTCGGAATCAATAATTATTATCGGTACATCAGAATACGTATGAGATAGTTCTTCTCCATAACCTGTCAGGGTATCACCAATCAGAAGAATTAAATCAGAGCGAAGACCGTTGTCAATATCAATAAAAGGATCTTCTCCCGAGTTTACCCTGCCGGAAGACAATTCCCTCGTAAGGAAATGCATATCATCCCTGGCCCTGATGTATCCAAGATATACCTGGTCATTAAAACCAAAATCACCTTTTTCCCCTGAATATACTATTGTAACTACAGAACGGTCAGAAGGACCTTCACATATACCAGATATATGCACAAAAATAAACCCGGATATGCAGATGAGGATTAATAAAATTAAAGCAGAAACCTTTTTCATGGTGAAAAGAACTCCATCGCAGGAAGATCCAGGTCAGATTCATTACCTGTCATGATCCTGACATGTGAACCTGATACACGGTCATATGTTTTTTCATACAATTCCCGAAGTGTCAAATTTGGAGTGTTTTGCAGTACCGAGGTAAAACTCATGGTAAAATCATCAGATAGCCACTGTCGGATCAGGAGATCAAACTCTGTTCCTTTTGAGGTTTCTTCAGCAGATGCACCAGTAAAAAAGATAATACCAGGAATATTTAGTCCTTTTCCGAAGGATTCACCAAAACAGGAATCTACAATGATAAGCAGATGACGAAACCTGTTCTGGTTTGCTAATATTCTAAGAGCATTCTGAAAATCAGATCTGGAAAGATAATCATCATCAGGAAATTTTAAAAAATCCTGCTTTGCATGTCCGACAATGTAAATCAGCAGGGTGGTATTTTCGTCGCTAATCAATGCAGGTTTCCCTGTATCTTGATTAATTCCTAAAAGAAGAGAAATAAATTGGTTAGAAGTGACTTTTGTCTGGTTTATATCAGATGTACCGGGAATATAGATATTTTCTCCGGATACTACATGGTGTAAATCTCCGGGGATAGGATTTTGAGGAGAAACTGGAATATCTTCAGGAGTAATGAGAAAAATATCATCATCAGTGACACCGTTTTCATGGAGCAACTGGTAAACATATGCTGCATCTGCCTGGTGCCGGTAATTATCCCATTCATCTGATGTTGCAACGATAATTGCTTTAAAATCACCTGAGCTGGGATTATATTGATAACCTGTTTGGTTTTTAAAACTTTGAATATCTTTGATTGTTGATCTGGATTCAAATGATCCGGGAATATACCTGATTGGAAGGAATGTTCCGTTTTCTATTCTCCAAATAACATACCAGGTTTCTGTCGGATCAATTCCCTGTTCCAGATCATAATTTAAGGATCCACTTGCACCGGTAAGATCAGGACATTTTCCAGTGTGAATCTTTTGCAGGGCCCTGATAATACCTTGATCATCCCAAGTGGTCTGGCCATCAGTTCCAGAAAGAATCTTTTGCATAGCCTGGTCCGGGCTCTCAAAAGGAAAAGTTTCCATACGTGCCAGAACGGATAAAGCTAAAAAGAGGGCATCACGGGTATGTGCTGCATAATCGGGAGGCATTTTATGAAATTCTTCCTGGTATGAAACAAAAAATCCGGTTGACTTATCAGCAGTCGGGCATATTCCTTCGATCCCTTCAGCATCCTTGCCAGCCAGAAGAGGAAATGTTTCACTTCTGGCTGAATCAGTACAAAAGAGGGTAACTGGGTACTGCTCTTCCTGCACAATATGAGATATACTGGCAGCATCAGAACCTTTTGCAGCAATAATTACATATTCAGGATCTCCCTGGCAGACTAATCTGACAGAATACGAGAGGTTTTCTCCATGTGAAAACGGTACCAGGGATGTGATATTGATCCCGGCTTCTATGGCATAATACCCGACCCAGTCATAAAATGTCTGACCATAGGTATTATTCTCATATAACAGGGCTGCTCTCGTTACATTTCTTTCTTTGAGGAGGTTAATTATAAGACGTATCTGAATCCGGTCTCCGGCGGTCGTTCGCCAGATATACTTGTATTTATTGTACATCCGGGAAATGTCTCCTGATGTGGCCGAAGGAGTGATAAGCAATTTTTTTGCCCTGATACAATCAGGAGCTATGAGAAATGTTTCATCACTTGTAGCTGGTCCGATAATGACTTTAATATCAGGATTATTTAAGAGGCTCCGGGAGGCATTTTGGATTGGAATCCTGGATGTATCTATTGATATTAACTCAATATCTCTTTCAAGCCCTTCTTTTTTTAATCCTTCCACGGTCCAGTTCAGGGTTTCATAAAACTCCATGGCACTGTCTCCTGATTCAGGAAGAAGAACTCCGATTCTATATGGCTGGACTGATTTCCACCAAAGAAATCCTCCGATAAGTATGGATATTATCAAACAAACTCCTATCCCCAGGCATATCCATCTGAACTGCAAAAAGGATTGGGAGAAGGACATATACGAGTAAGGTTAACCTGAAAATGACTTGATTTTTCCGGTTAGAGACTTGTAAAAAATGATTATAATTTGTAATTATTCACCTGCCATTTCTATAAATCTCGCCGTTCTTTTGTTGAAGTATCACATATATTTTAGTGGTTCTCACAAAAGGTTTTAAAGCAACCTCATTTTCATTATAATTATTACAAACATTATGTGATTAGTACTCAGCTGATCTTAACAACATAAATTAAATACCAATAATAATCGGAAAAAATATACCCCTAATATAAATGAGATCAGAAATTATTCCCGTCGATGCCATTCCTCCATTTTCTACACTCTTTCCTTTAAGCCTGCAACACTTGTTTGCCATGTTCGGTGCCACGATTCTCGTTCCTGTAATTCTCGGCGTGGATCCGGCAACCGCTTTGCTGTTTAACGGAATCGGGACACTTATCTTCCTGATAATCTGCCAATGGAAAGTTCCGGCATACTTGGGTTCGAGTTTTGTCTACATTGCCCCGTCACTCATGATTATAGGTACATACGGGTATGGATCTGCCCTTTCTGGGTATATTGCATCAGGTTTCTTCTTCCTGATCGTCGCCTTTATTATCTACAAATTCGGTTCCGGATGGGTGAGGGTAATCTTTCCTGATGTTGTCATGGGTTCGGTAGTCACCATAATCGGGCTGGGTCTTGCTCCGACAGCAGCAAAGTATGCAGGGCTTGTCGTGGATAATCCTGACCTGCATATCATTGCAATCTCTCTCTTCACTCTTCTTGTGACGATATTATGCATGACTCTCTTTAAGGGAGTTTTCAGAATCCTGCCAATCCTGATAGGAATAATTGTCGGAACGGCATTTGCTGGAATTACCGGCCATTTTAATACTGATCTTATTGTAAATGCACCATGGGTATCCATGCCGACACTTTATACCCCGGTCTTGTCAATCAATGCAATGATAATTATTCTTCCTGCTTCATTTGTTACTCTGGTTGAATTATTCGGGCATGTCCAGGTGACCGGGACTATAATTGGTAAAGATCTCTTTAAAGATCCGGGATTGGCCAGGATGTTATGTGGTAAAGGAGTATCAACAATCCTGTCCGGATGCTTTGGATCAACCCCAAATACTACTTACTCAGAAAATATCGGTGTTCTTGCCATAACGAGGGCTTATAGTACAGCCATATTAGGGGGTACTGCTCTTCTCGGAATTTTATTCTCATTCTGCGGGAAGATCTCTGCAGCTATCAGGTGTATCCCTGATCCAGTAATCGGGGGAGTATCCCTGATCCTTTTCGGGGTCATTGCAGCCCAGGGTATAAAAATACTCATGGACTCACGAATTGATCTTTCAAATGGCAGGAACATGATCCTGGTATCAGTAATCCTCGTAATCGGTGTTTCAGGAGCAATGATAGATCTGGGTCCGGCAAATCTGGAAGGAATGTCACTTGCAACCATTGCCGGAGTGGGATTAAACCTGATCTTTATCCTGGCAGACAAGATGGGATGGTCGGTTAATAATTAATTTTACTTGAGTCAAATAGGGAGAAGTGATTACTCATGTTTCCGCTCACTGTATTTTTATCCGGGGTTTATAAATCCACGCTCATTCATTTTTGACCCACCATTATAAGTAAGAGAATAAAATCCCCTTTCATCAGACTAGGGGAATAAATGGGTGAAAACAATGACAGATGTCCAAAGAATACAAAGTTTGTATGAACTGAGCGGGTCATACAGACAAGTCGCCCGAGAGATGCATATCTCCCGAAACACGGTTAGAAAATATCTTCGCCAGATCGACGAAGTTCGAGAAGGAACCCGATCCGAAATTCTCCCCTCTATTCGGGAGATAAATCAACCTCGCCATATTGTAACTGATGAAATTATCTCCCTCATTCACTCACTACTAGAGTCGAATCAAATCCGTCCTAAAAAACAACGTCTAAATGCCCAATTGTCTGATTTGAATCAGATACAAAGATATCATCGAAATCCATCGTTTATCCATAGAGATCGATCTCCAAATATATAAAGTTAAGCTTTTGTTATTAATTTAGTTCTTTCAAGAGATATGCGGAAGATGGAATCACTTTATTTCGCTTGAATTGTTTTACGATCCCTTACCTGACTATTAATTTGCGTTACCATGATACCTTTCCCTGAGGCAGCTAACTGAATCAAGGCTCCAGATTGCCTCATCTCCTTGTGAGCTTCACACTGCACCTTATCTAAAGTTGTGCTTTAAGTCACAGTCACTGTGGGGATACGAGGAAGGAATCAAGTATCGTTATTCCACACGCAATCCATTATTTCGCTTTTATCTTCAGACTGGAGCTTTACAAAAGGATAGTACCAAAACAAGGCGTTGGTGCTTTTGGCAATATTGTGTGTCACTAAAAAAATTAGAAAATACGAGAATTGAAAATTAATCGTTTCATATCCTGTACTAATTATGTTTTCTGAAATTGAAAAGTTATAATACCTGTAGAACTTAAAGCCAATTTTTATGTATAAGTAAAAGATAGTAATTTAGAGATTCAAAAAAAAAAGGTTTCACGAGATTAAATAGGTAAATATGACTGCAATCCAAATTCATTCAGCTCTACCTTTAATCATTGAGCAAATTACCCATAATTTTTCTCCGATCCGTATCATACTCTTCGGGAGTTATGCACATGGTTATCAAAAGAAAGATTCTGATCTTGATATTATGGTAGTTCTCCCATATGAAGGAAAAAGTCTGGATAAATCAGTGGAGATATTATCTTCTCTTGATCCCTATCCGGATATCCCTTTAGACCTGATTACCATAAGGCCGGAAGAGATGTCCAGGAGATATAATGAAGGAGATCCTCTTATTCGTGATGTATGTACATCTGGAGTGATTTTATATGAACAAGACTGCTCTTGAATGGCAGCATAAAGCAAATAATGATCTTTTAACTGCAGAACGGGAGATTGTTGTTCTGATTAATCCAAATTATGACGCAGTATGTTACCACTCTCAGCAGGCTGCAGAAAAAATAATGAAAGCAGTTTTGATACGAGCAGGAAACACACCTTCAAAGATACATGACCTCGTGATACTTACAAAGGACCTAAAAAGAATCGGAATTGCATTAAACATATCTCATAATGACCTTATTTTTCTCTCAAGATCAGCAGTAATATTCAGATACCCTGGAGAATCAGCCGACATCTCTGATGCCGAACATGCTATCCAAATTGCACGCATCTATTATGAAAATGATGAGTAACCATCTTTAATTACTAATAAATATTTGATGAAATCAATAAACCATTATTATTTCTCCAGCATACCCTCCCCCTCACAACATGTATCCCCTCATACCTGCAATATATCACTCCACTACAAATAAAGCAGCCTTCTTCCCCGGCCAGTCAGCTAGCATGCCCCGTACCTGTTTTGAGAGAACATGAAACTCCTCCCCTGATGGTCCGGAGATCATCAACCGGTTTCCTGAATCACTAAGCCTTACCTCTCCACTTAAAAGCCCGCCAAGTGCAAGGACCATATCAGTCTTGTGAACTGTCATAACCTCTCCTGACCCGTCCCTGATAACCCTGATATACCCTTCATCACCCGGAACCAGCCTCCCAACCTTGATATACCTGACAGAAGGCCTTTCTTTGACACTTGTAACTACAAACGGCATACTGCTCCTCCCCCTGCTGCTGCCTCTCTTTCGTAGCAGAGCGAGCAGATCCTGATACCAGGCCCTGACCAGGTTGCATTAGCAGTACCGCAGATGTCACACTTCCCAATACTCTTTGAAACCTTCTTCAGTTCAGGTAACCTGACAGTGCCTGGAATGGTCCGAAAACTTAATATTTTTCTGCTAACAGCCTTATCCATACACTTCTGGCAGACCAGCAGGTTTGGCCCTTTCCTTTCTTTTCTATGGTGGCAATTCTCTTCATACTGGACCCACTTCCTTCCACAGACAGCACAAGGACCTTTCCAGATACCGTCAACCTTGTGAAACCTGTCAGGGTCAAGGTCTTTTGCTTTTAACCTGCTTGTTAGTGGAAGCTTCTCCTCCTTATTCTCCTTTATCGGAAGCTCAGGTACTCCGACTAATCCTTCCTCTGATCTTAAAACAAAATCAGATGGTTGCTCTGAATGATCCTGACAGGAGTTAGTGGAAGCTTTTGAAAACTCACTAGTATGAGAAGGTGCCTGTTGGATGTTTTGTGATCCAGGATTTAGCTTCCGATTAGAAGATACTAAGATTTTATTATTTATATTATTATTATTTTTAAGATCTGACTCTTCTGCTTCGTTTTCATATCGGAAGCTTGCAGCTTCTGATAAGCGATTCAAAGCTTCCAAGCTTCCACTACCTGGAAGATCATCATCACCATCATCATCATGACTGTCACTTTCTGAGGTACTATTAATGTCCCCCTCCAGCCAGCACCCTCCTGCAGATGACCACCTGTTATAGACATCATGGTCCCAGACATAGACCTTGACCCGCCTGCTTACCCCACCTCCTTCAGAGAGATCAGTCCGGTCAAGGTAGGAAAGTGCAGGGCATTTCTCCAGGATACCACAGAATTGGGCGCCATTCCTGTTCCTGTACCCCCCAAGCATCTTGTATATGGCACTGTTTGACTTTCCTGTCATCTTCTGAAGGTCTGACACTTTTATCTCGGTCATACCAGAACTAACTATTGCATTGATTAATTCTGATTCGTTCCTGGTCAGTTTTGACATCTGGCCCCCATCCTGGCCGTTCAGTTTGATGAAGAGATCGCAGGCTGCCTGGAAATCCTCTTCCGTGGCAATTATGCACGATATCCCGTTGTGCTCCTGGTGCTCACGCTGAAACTGCATTAAAGCTGCATGAGACCTAATCATATCAAGCAGCATCCCGGGATTTCTCCTGTTCTCTGACGATGAGAACCTTATC
>Ga0209340_1002053_pt1 | contig 12480 bp, 10 predicted proteins | sample EPASupsiteSAE323_FD_187266 | JGI IMG/M metagenome (GOLD analysis project Ga0209340, IMG submission 187266) | Bioremediated contaminated groundwater from EPA Superfund site, New Mexico - Sample SAE3-23 (SPAdes) (version 2) | ecosystem: Environmental > Aquatic > Deep subsurface > Groundwater >... | reverse complement strand
GATATTAAAGATAAAACTATGCAGGAATTTGGTTTGTAAAGTATTAATATAAGTTATTCATTATTTTCATCAAGGCAAAATGAGTTAATTGCAATATTTAATGTAAAATCTCTTTGAGCAAAAGTATTAAGATCTCGAATATAAACTAATTCTGCACATTTATTAATAACATCAGGCATATTATTAATAAATTATTTATGTTGATTAAAAATTGGTTATATATTGAATAGTACAAATGTTTCATATCAGCCTGAATTGGATTGTATAACATACTTTCAATTTTGGTAAGCGATCTTAATTAAGGAATATGTTGATTAATATAATAAGATGAAATAATCTTTAATTCCTCTGCTTCACTTACTTTTTGAATAAAAGCATCTTTAGAGAAAGGGAAATATTTGCCGAACCTTCTTTTGCAACTATATCAGCTTCATGTAAGCTATTAAAATTTCCACGTGATTTAATTTTACCATTGACAACTATTTGGACTCGATCTCTTTCCTGCGCTATTTAAAACTACTCCTCTACACCATTTCGATTCTCGTCAGATGCACCCAATCTATTCTGATGACTTTCTAAGTGAGTTACTTCTCTTAAGTTACAGTTACAAAATCTAAATCATTATGAATAATAAAATCTATAACTTTGTCTGCAGATTTGTTTATAAGATATCTATGTTAATACTGCTGTTTTTTATTATTTTTATCCTTAAACATCCCAACAAATGTATTTGTAAATCTACTCCAATAAGTAGTTCTTCTACAGTCTTTGGATAAAACTCTATTTAAGTCCTCAGTATCAATAAAACACTCCTATTTAGTTCCATCTTGACACTGAATGTACCTATTAGATTTTTAGACCCAATACCTTTGCTTTACTTTTAATGGTTCTAACTGGTATTAAATCACGAAATTCTTCCATAGCTATATCAGATAAAAATCCTGTTTAACAATATTTATCTATTTTTCTGTCCAGAGTATAGTTTTTTCTTGACATCAATATAAACTTATTGAAAATCAAAAATATTTGGTTTCTGAATAAATTTATCAATTTTCATTCTATATATCCCCATAAAGCAGATAATTTCTAAAATCTTGGTCAGTAAACCCCCAATGTTCAGCAATTTTATGAGCCAAACTATTATTTGAAATTATCCTGGGATTTAATTTAAAAGCACTTGCACAATGTTTTAGTCCCTTTTTTCTGTCTTTAAATTCAATTAATTCAGATAATTCTGCTATTTGCATGATATTAATTGAATTCTTCTCAACTTTTCTGAACTCTTGACGTTTTTTTATAAGCCATTTTTCTCTTTCAAAACCTTCTAAAAGTTTGTATTTTTCTATTTGTTTAGTTGTTAGTTTTTCAAATATGTCTATATATTCTTTTTGAAAGTCTGTTTTAATTTTAAAACCATTTGATAAAATAGTTATTGTATTTATTTGTTTAGTATTTTGTTCAGGTTTCTTTTGTTCATGATATGCAATATTTGCACTAACTTCCTGTGCAATTTTTGCGTTACCCTGAGCAACTTTTGTAAGTTCAAAAAATTTTGTAGTAAAAGAATATTTTAATTTTTCACCTGCTGCTCCAGCAGTAAAAATAAGATTTTCTTTTCTTAACTCATTAACTGCTGAATTAACTGATCTTAATTTAACACCAGTATATTCTGCAAGCTTTCTTTGTCCAGGGAAAACAAGACCTTTCTCTGGATTCCAGAAATCTATAAGACATCTTAAAACCAGTCTTGCTGATGGTGATAATTTAATTTTGCTAAATATGCCTGAAAAAGTAATAGATTTACTTAGATCAAAGCTAGAAACTCTTATAGTACACGCTGTTTGTAGCATCCTTCAAACTCCTCCAAAAAAAAGTCATATTACAATTGACACTATTGGAGGAGTTTGGTAGAATAATTCTTGAAATTTTTAGCACGCTCCTCCGAGAGTGTGTTTTTATTTGTTCACATTTACTAGACATGGATTATAAACATGCTTTATGATGTTGTCAACAAGGAGTTGAAGGTATGATAAATAGGTGTTGACACTATGGAAGAAAAGTATCCAATATCAGAACTAGTAAGAATCTTGGGTGTAACAAGAACAGCTGTAGTTAATAAAATAAAAAAATATAGTTTTAACACTATAAAACAGCATGTTAACGGTATCCCTAAAACATTAGTAATACTATCTCATGAACAGTTAGAAGCATTAAAGATTGAAGTTCAAAATAATAAGGGTGTTAACACTATAAAATCACAGGGTGTTGAAACAAAACTTAACAATGATAACACTATGTCAAACAACGGCATATCTGAGGAAACTCTCGAAAATGTAATGACTAACTTTAAACACTATGTTGATAAACTGTTAGAAGAAAAAGATAAAAATTATTTGTTGCTAACTGACAAAGTGATGACACAAGAAAAAGATGCAGAACATTGGAAAAATCAATATTTTGAAATAGAGATAGACAAAGAAAATCTTCAAATCAGATTAAACCAACAAAATGAAAAAGTTTCCTTAAAAGACAATGAAATTAATGCATTAAAGAAGCAAATAGAAGAAATAAAGTTAAATCAAGTTAATCAGGAAGAGTTTAATAAAATCAAAAAAGATAACGAAATATTGTCTGCTCAAATAGCAGAATTATTGATAAAAAGAGAAGCTTCTGAAAAATCAAAAAAACGATTTCTCGGATTATTTAAAAAATAAATAGCATAAAACAAAAACTATTTTAATTAAACCATTTATCGACTGGAATCATTCATAAATAATAGTGTATACAGCCTAGATACTGCCACTTTAACAATAGTGACTTTTAATACATAGTCACTATTGTTAAAAGAATTTTTATTACATGATTAATTTTAATTAAATTATAAACAATATTTTTTATATTTTATAGCTTTTTTTAAATAATCGGTATATACTAAATAAGTCACAATTAGGTATAAACTATAAAGACGCATAGGGTATGTTAAGAAAAAAATTAAATTAAGATGGAACAAAAATTGAGATGGCAGATAGGCAGGATGCCTTGAGTTGCTGGCTCTAAAAGTTTATGGAAGGACGAAAGTATGAAAAAAATTGATCTGTTTCTAAGGTTGACACTTTCAGCAACTTTAATGGTCTGTTTTGCAGCAAAATCTTTTGCAACGACAGATGACACTCAGACATTGGATGTAGATATAAACGCAGTTGTAACACCTGTTTTTGAAGCTGCTGCTACAACAATAACACCAACAAATGTTGATTTTCCTGCTACAAGAGCTGATACTCCAAGAAATAGTAATACAACCAGGAATACATTAGTTGTTGGAACTGGTACAGTTGGCTCAAGCACATCTTATGTTTTAACCAACGATGAAACTACAGCAACTGCTCTTAGTTATACAATAGGTGCAAATATTGGTGATGGAACAACTTCTGCTGTTATTACAGATAATACAACTAATGCAATACTCACATTAAACAATGGTGCTTCAAGTGTGGCATTATTTATGGTCAATAATAATACAGCCAATGCCTATCCAAAACTTGGTGGCGTTTCATTTGGTGTGACTGACGGAAAGTTAGCTATAGCTACAAGCCAAACGGTAGATTTTACAGGTATTGAAGCTGCACTTGAAATGACACTTGACCTTAACGAAAATTCATTAACCTATGCAGGTGATGCACCTAATGATTACCAATTTACCTTAACACTTACTGCAGTTGGTATATAAAATATTTAAATAAATTTTTCTATTAAGTAGATCATTTATATAAAACAATACTCAAAAATAATAAACATACGCTAATTTTTAATATATCTGATTGATCTAAAAAACAGTTAACAAAGGGTATTATATGAAAATATAATACCCTTTGTTATTGTGGAAATTAATAGGAAGAGGATACAGAGATGGACAAAAGATTATTAACAGGCCTAATTTTGATTCAAAGCTTGTTTTTTGGCATAGTATCAGAAAGTCATGCAGTAGGAGTAGCTGTATACCCTGGAAAGTTTGAACTTGAAGCTACAGCCAATCAGGGCAAATTCATCTCAAAGAGTGTGACAGTGGAAAACTGTTCAAAGAAAACAGTGAGAGTGAAATCAAATGCGCAGCATTGGAAGCTTGATGCAAACGGCAATATAGTATATATGGAAAAACCGGATGAGCATTCATTGGTAGATAACATAAGATTCAATCCGTCAGAATTTGACATAGGACCAAATCAAAAACAGGTAGTGAGATTTACAGTAAAAGTACCTGACGGACCTGACGGAGAGTATAGAGAAATATTGTTTTTTAACACAACCTCAGAAAAAAGTACGATTATATCAAATTTAAATAAAAAATTTAGCATAAAAATTAACTTTGAAAGCAGATTTGGAACAACAATTTATTTATACAAGGGAATTGTAACCAGAAATGCCACAATTACAGATTTAAAAATTGAGAAAGAAAATAAAGAAACCTATCTTACAGCAACGCTGGCAAACAGCGGAAATATTCACACAACTCTTGCAGGAAAGGTAGTTCTTGAGAACAAATCCGATCCAAAAAAAAACACGGAGATTTCTGTTAAATACCATGTATTTCCAGAATGCACACAGAAGATGAGGATTAAAATTCCGGATAACTTTTGTGTAGATAAAAATAATACAGCATTTCTTAGCCTTGATTATCTTGACAAAGACTTAAAAGTTCAGAATATTGCAGCCGAGACTGACTTTAGTTCAATTAATCTTATTGTTCCGGTAAATAATCCCACAGGCAGTGCAGATAAAAAGAAGATAATTCCTGCTGTCAATAAAAAGCCAACAAATAAGCGATGAAGTATAAACAGAGTAGAAATAAAGGTTTAAGTGAGGGTGAAATAAAATAAGACTTTCATATAAAAAAGCAATTATCAAAGTTATTCTGAGCATCTGGACGGCGCTTGGCATTGGATCTTTAATTGTGCTTTTATATGCAGGAGTTATAAATCAAAAGAATCCAGAATTTAAAGAGGAAATTTCTGACATTAAACTGTTAATTCAAACTGGAAGCCATATTTCTATCTTGTTAGACGATGAAAGGACATTTAAAAGAAGATACAACAGTTACTTTAACAACAAATATAACGCTAGTACTGAGGCCAAAAAAGATGAAATAAAGGTGAAACGTGATCCATTTATAAGGCAAAAAAAATATTCTGTTAATAAAGTTCTTCACCTGGAAAAGGAAAAGCCATACAGGGGAGAAGTAAAAGCAATAATACCAAAGCTAAACAGATTAAACAAACAACATTCATTTACTATAAAGCAAAAGCACAGAAAAACATACACAAAGAAAAAGCTTTACAGATCCATACATAAAAAAATTATTCGTCCGCCGCCAAAAAGAGTACGGCTTTCTCTGAATGTAGACTTAAAATCAAAAACTGTTAAGAAAGTTAAAAATGAAGAAAAAGTAAAAATTCCAGAAAAGATAACTGAATCTGAGGATATTTTACAAACTAACGATACTCAGACCATTAGTGAAATACAGGAGGATAACAACTATGAAAACTTAAAAGAAATACACAAACCCAGTTCTATTGAGCTCTTAAATGAGCATTTGCAAAACAGATCTGTCCTGGCTGAAATTAAGCCGGGATATAGCTATGTTAAGAAGGATAATTTTGAAATAAACAAAAAATCATCCACTATGACTGCTGAGACAAGGGTTTTGGTAGATTCTGATAACAATATTGAGCAGACATTGCCGAAATCTAATAAAGCAGACTATTTGGTATCTACAGTATATTTAAAGGAAATTCAGCAACCTGACAATAGCAGACAGACAGCCTTATCTACAGGCAATAATAAGAATCTAGATATTTCAGATAGTAGAGAAAATAAAATAGCTATAAATATAAATAAACAGACAAGTAAAAATACTGCTTCAATTCAAAAAAATAAAATAACAGCTCAAAAGACAATTCAAATTGATTATAAAAAGGTCAAGACTTCGATCATCAGGCTTAGAATCAACGACAGGTTGGGCTATGACATTGAAGCTGTTATATTTCCTGATAACCAGGTTTCTGTTCCAATTAAATACCTTGCAAATCTTGTTGAAGTTGAGACTACTCAGAACCATTTAACAAGCAGCATTACATTTGAACAGCCCTTTACGCAGGAGAAAATAACCGTAGATCACCAGAATAAACAAATCACAGTTGGCTCAAATATAATATCTAATATTGATCCAAAACTTGTATATTTCAAGGAAGGCTTTATAGTCAGCGATGATATTTATGTTCCAAGGAATATAGCCGATGAACTGCTCAATGTTAAAACTTCTTTCTCTCCTTCAAAATATTTACTTGAGCTTAAGACTACTAATATTCTGAGGGCAATAGTAAAAATGGATGAAAATCCAAATGAAACTTCCAGCTTTGTTTATGCTGAGTCTTTTCAAAGCATTACTGAAAACGAATCAGAGAATAAGCTTTTTAACATAAAGCAGTTAAATTATAATCTTGGCTCTTCCTCAAATAGATCGATATCTGACAATATAACTAGTAACAGTAGTAATGCCAATGCTGGAATTATGGCTACCGGAAGTTTGCTTGGCGGGGATTATCAAATTGGTACAAACTCTCTTTATAGTGAATCAAGCATGGAAATTAACGGTTATAGAGCCTCATTGGATTATAAAAGGGGAAAATATGACCTTTCACTAGGTAAAACAAACGCAATTTTATCACAGTTAGCAGCATCTGGTGCCAGTATATGGGGCTTTAGATTTGGCACAGCTGGAGCTAATGGTGGATCAATTGATATTCCTCGTTATATTACAGGCAGGGCTGATGAAAATAGTTCAGTCGAACTTTATATTAATGACATTTTCTCTGAACGACAGCATGTAAAAAATGGTGAGTATGTATTTGATACTATAAAATACCCTCATGATTACTCAGTCAAAATAAGAGTTGAGCAGGTTAGTCAGGATAATTCAAGGAAGGTTATTTACGAGCATAAATTCTCATTAGACAGGAGACTGCTGGTTCAGGGACAAAAACAACTCCTCCTTTTCTCGGGGATAGACAACAATGGGTTAAATGAAAGGTGTAAACTATTTGGTGATAATCTTGATGGAGGATTGTATGAACCTTTAAGATTTATTACCGGCAGCAAGTTCAGACTGGGTATATTAGAAAAGTTAACCATGGGGGTCAATTATGCAGACAGCATAATAATTAAAAACCCTGCCAACATGGAGCCCAACACAACAAATAGTCTGTATGTAGCAAAAGCTTTCAGAACGGGTCGAACATCTTCTGGTTCTGTAATGAGTATGGACATGGATTATGTGCCATTTAAGAATTTAAGATTAAATACAGAAGGAGGATTCTCAAAAGCAAAATCTAAAATTGATCCATCATATGATCCTGATGGTAAGGACTTTGGAGGCCTTGTCTCAGCGGACTACAATAAAAAAGGACTCAACTTAAACCTGAAAGGTTTTTCATATGGGCCTGATTACTATTCCGGAACAACCACCAACCTGATAGACCAGCGTGGAGTAGATTTAAATTCAAGTATCAGTCTTGGAAAGGCAAGTTTCAGCGGTAATATCAGAAGATACAATTCCAATCTTGACAATTACTTTAAGGGAGGTATTGCAAAAGTACTTGAATATAGATCAAGCATATCAGGTAATGTAGATGATTATTCAACAGTTTCATTCGGCATTAGTTCATTTGATACAGAAAATAGCATATATAAAGAGTGTAATAGTGCATTTGACATTACATACAAGAGGAAATTTTCTCCTAATGTAGATCTAACTTTAAACAGCATCCATAATACATTAAAACAGGACAATAATGACCTAAATACCACCTATAAATCCACTAATCAGCTATTTAATATGGAACTGGATTACAATACAAAAAAATTGGGCATTTTTCGTTTCATCCATCAAAGCTACTTAATGAATACCACAAAAAAATTGTTTACTGATCCGGACAGTGTAAGCAGGGACTTTACTCTCAGATTAGACAGGTCAAGTAAATTTAATAAGGGGATTTCTATTTCACCTGTTGTAGGATACAGGTATAGTGGTGATAACAAAGGTATAATTACAGGACTCAGTGCATCTCACAAATTTCAATCAGGCGCACAACTTGTATTAAGTTATATTTATAATTCTAACAGTTCTGATACTATTGGCGGCAATATTTTAATAGGCGGTAACCGAAGTCATTCTCTAACATTTAATCTGGTACAGAGTGTAAACTTTGGTGTAAAAAAACTGGTTAACGCCAAGTCAGGAGAAACAACTTCAATTAATCCTGATAACGGCATCGTTAAGGGAACTGTATTTGCCGATCTCAATCAAAATGGAATTAAAGAAGCAGATGAAACAGGAATACCTGGTATTGATATTAAAACTTCAAACGGTACAAAGACTACTACTGATAAAGACGGTAATTATTTTATTGCTAACCTGTCAGAGACTACCCACAAGTTTGGAATTGACAAGGAAAACCTCCCTGCTATTTATACTCCGACAGTTGCAAATGCTGTAGTGAACGTAAAATTGAAAAGAGTATATGTTGCTAATCTTGGAATTATTGCTTCTCCAGGAAGTGTATCTGGAAGAGTTACTATTGATAAGGGTGGTCTTAATAACTCTCAGGTTATAGTCCAGATACTCGACAAAAACGGCAAAGAGGTTAAATATACAACCACAGATAGCAAAGGATACTATAATATTGACTCAATACCTGCAGGTGAATACAGTGTCATAGTCTGCAAAGACTATCTTGAATATTTAGGACTTGAGGACAAGAAGGAAATTAAACATTTAATCGTCATCCCAAATGTCATCGACGACTTTGTGGATATTAAGGATGTTGATATTATCTTAACCCCAATACAAAACGAAGCCAGGAAATTTTCAATTTAATTAAAATAATGATGTATATTATGGATTAGTTAACCTGTATTTAACTGTGGTCGTATAACTACCAGGCACATATACATTAGAGTTCTTAAATCCATAAATAATATAAAGTGATTTTTTAGACAGGCTCTTATTGTCTGATGTACCAGTATAATATTCTCCCACAGTATTTTCAGCTGCATCGTAATACTCGTTTGCAACAGCAAGTTGTTTATAACTGGATGCAAGATTAACAAATCCTGTGCCGCTTATTTTAAAATAGTTATCACTTACAGAAGCTGTGTCACTGCCTGAAGAAAGATCTCCTGACAATGTAATTTTAAAAATCCATTCATTGTTAGCAGCAATCTCAATAAGAATCTGATCAGCATCATAATAAGTATTTTTTTCAAAGAAATCCGGAGTTGAAGAAACGCTTACAGTGGGAGAAACATACTTATATATATACAGCCAGTTTCCTATTGTAAAAGATAAACTGCTTGCGACTGAAGCATCCGGATTACCTTCCGTTTTGTATAACCCGAGAGTAAAGGACTGACTATAGCTTGTCCCCCCATAGTCCGCCTCATAAGTGTCATAAAGAAGATCAAATGTATATGTTCCGTCAGCAGCTATATTATTGATCAGTTTTGCAACAGCTGAGCCTCGATCCGATGTTGTTATATTTTCAGAATTTCCGCTCTGGACCGCTCCATCTGCACGAAATCTATACCTAAGTGCATCCGGAGATGTATAAGTGATAGTACTTCCATGTCCAGATACCCATGTAGTTATATAGTCAGGGACATAAACCCCAAGATCATATGCACTACCGGCAGTACCTGATATAACAACACTGCAACTGTAACGCAGAGTATGCATTGGAGCCGGCATAGTAACATCTGCAGTCGGACCCGCACATAAAGGAGAAGAAATACTGACAGCACTTTTTGCAGATTTGTTAGAAACAATCAACAAAAATAATGCAAAAACTATAAGTAAAAATCTTTTTATTTTTTCTCTATTATAGAAAAAAGTTTTCATACTATTATCACAATCACTATTTAGCAGATTTAAACAATTTTTTTATTTCTTTTGAATAGTGAATTCTTTCTTTTGTTGTTATTTCTTCTTAAAATTATTTTATTACTATTTTTTGAAAAATACTATAACTTAATAATTGATTTCTAAAGAGACCGCTCTGGATAAAATTTCGCCATTCATATTCTTTTTACAGATTATAAAGAATATGAAAATTAACTTAGTTAATAACATGCTATATAATGTTTTAGTATAAAGACTTAATGTAAGCAAATACTCTTGTTATAAGGGGTTTATTTATTTGCACTCTTGATGAATATTATATATAATTTTTCAGTATTCAAGGAAAAGTATTTACAATTCTATGAATATTCAATTAATTTCTGTAAATTTAAAATAGGTATTGGGGACTTCTGGGTATTTATTAGAAAGAAGGATTTTGTTAATGGAGAAATTGTTATTAACCATAGAAGAAGCAGAAGAAAAGCTTTTAATGAAGAATAAGACCGTTTATGATTGGATTTATAAAAAAAAGTTAACCAAAAGAGACACACCTAAAGGTTTAAGAATTGTAATAACACAACAAAATATTGATGCAATAAGGAAAAGGAATGAAGAAAGATTAAGCAAAATTCAAGCCAAGAATGTGATTATTGATTCTGTAAATCATAAAAACTATTCTGAAGATAATCAAAGAAATATACGACATTTTGCACAAAGTTCTATAAATAAAAATGAGTATTCTGATAACTTTACAGAAGATTCTAAGAATATGTATAATATATCTCCGCAGTACGATGGAGAAATTTTCCTGAAAATGCTAGAACAGATGAATACAATGCAATCAAAGATAGATTCATATCAAGATAAAATTGAGAAATATGCAGAATACAAAGGTAGAATAGAATATTTACAAATATCAGAAGAAAAAACTCGAAATGATAATATTACTTTATCAAAACAGGTGGAAAACTTATTAAATCGCAATAAAGATCTAGAAAACAAATTGAAGAAAATCCCAAAAGCAATAAAAATTATATGTAGTGTTAATGATAAATATAAAAGCTAATGCCCTCAAAAAGATTTTTTATCTATGTATTATTAACAATAAATAACAAGCTTTATTGCGGATATACAGACGATCTTAAAAAAAGATTTCAAAATCATTTAACCGGAAAAGCCTCAAAATTTACCAGAGCAAACAAGCCTCAAAAATACGTCTATACTAAAGAATATTTAACTAAGTCTGAAGCTATGAAAGAAGAGTACAGGATAAAGAGACTTACAAGAAAACAAAAGGAAGAATTAATACAAGCCCAATTGTCGAGCAGCAGTTTTTACAGATCAACACAAAACATCAATAAATAATGTTGTCAAATAAGCCTTAGAAAAATATATTGCTTAAAGTATAAAAATCTGTATAAATAATTAACCGATCATATAACGTTGTCGGTTTTTTTGTGTAATGATGAATTTATACGCCTTATAGAGCGTTTAAAATATAATCTTAGAGTAAATGACCTGGAAAATAAACTCATGCTCTTGAGCTTGCTGACATGTTCTTATAAGGTAAATTGCTATGATGTAGTTATAGCTTAATTTACTACCAGTTAACCACCCATTTAGTGTTGATTAGTGAATGAGTGGTGACTGAATGGTTAGTATTAAACTTTTTAAAACATCCCCAGAATAGACCGAGAATATTTTAAAACTTTCCAGTGCTACACAATATGAATTTTGTTGAAGTCGTTATAATTCTGTAAATCATGACAGTAACCACGAAATAACCCTATTTAAGCGATCTGTTTTTAATTGACTACACCATATTGTATTGACATAATGTATAGACTGCACTATAATGTATAAAATTTGATATAATAATCTGAGGTAGAATTTTATGGAATTGGTTCAACCAATTAGAGATAAAAATAAAATCCAAGAGATTAAAAATGAATTAAAGAAAAATGGCTATAGAGACTTTTTATTATTTGTTGCTGGGATTAATACAGGTCTGAGGATTTCTGACTTGCTAAAGCTGAAAGTATCAGACGTAAAAGATCAAGCTCATATTGTAATAAAAGAGCAAAAAACCGGAAAAGAAAGAAGATTTTTTATCACCGATTGTTTTAAAGAAAATCTTGAGCCATATATAAAAAATATGAAAGATGATGATTTTTTATTTTGCAGCAGACAGGGCGTTAAGAAACCAATAGACAGATCCCAGGCTTACAGAATTATAAACAATGCTTGTAGAAAAGTAGGAATAAAAGACAGTATAGGAACTCATACACTTAGAAAAACCTTTGGTTATCATCATTATCAACAGTTCAAAGATGTTGCTGTATTACAATCAATATTGAATCATTCTGCTCCATCAGTAACACTTAGATATATTGGAATAAATGACGATATTAAAGATAAAACTATGCAGGAATTTGGTTTGTAAAGTATTAATATAAGTTATTCATTATTTTCATCAAGGCAAAATGAGTTAATTGCAATATTTAATGTAAAATCTCTTTGAGCAAAAGTAT
>Ga0209340_1002050_pt1 | contig 12504 bp, 10 predicted proteins | sample EPASupsiteSAE323_FD_187266 | JGI IMG/M metagenome (GOLD analysis project Ga0209340, IMG submission 187266) | Bioremediated contaminated groundwater from EPA Superfund site, New Mexico - Sample SAE3-23 (SPAdes) (version 2) | ecosystem: Environmental > Aquatic > Deep subsurface > Groundwater >... | reverse complement strand
GTTTCGGGTGTGAACCACGAAGTGGTTCATGTCTGTTTCTCAAGAAACTAGCGAAGCCAAAACTGTTGATCATTGATGAGATTGGGTATTTGCCCTTCGACTCTGCTGCTGCGTATTGCTTTTTTCAACTGATTTCGAGAAGGTATGAACGGACCTCTACAATATTCACATCTAATAAATCCTTTGGTGGCTGGGGAGAAATTTTCCAGGATCATGTGATAGCGGCAGCAATTCTTGATCGAATTCTTCACCATTGTTCAACCATGAATATCAAAGGTGAGAGTTACCGGATGAAAGATAGAAAAAAGAACGGTTTGGTGAGATTTAACTAAATCACCCACCACATAGCGAAATTACAAAATTCATAGAAAGGTTTATAAGAACTGGGGAATAATAAACACCCGGATTGGGGATTTTTACACCGCCGTTGACAGATGGTAACTGGCATTAAGGAGAACCTTAAGATTGATGAAAAGGTTCTCCATGTGGCAGATGCTGCATTTTATACAGAGGAGAATCTCCAGACACTAGGGACTCATACCTTCTGGATCAGTAGGGTTCCGATGGTTATTTTAGAGGCTGATCAACTTCGGAGAACCGATGAACCATTTATCACGTGTAGTGATGATCGCTACTCATATTATTCTTCATTCTCTGAATATGCAGGAATCCGCCAAAAATTGTATGTTTTTCACTCAATTGAACAACAAAAAAGAAAAGAGATCACATTTGAGAACAAGATCGAGAAGGAACTGGACAAATCTCGAAAATCGCTTAAACACTTGGCTTCAAAACGTTTCGCATGTGAACCTGATGCACAAAACGCAATCAATGACTGGATCATGAAACATCCCTGGATAGAATTTGATTCATATTCGGTTAAACAGGTCCATGAAAGGGTTGAAAAGAAAAGGGGGCGACCGGCCAGAGATGAGGCTCTGATTGTAAAATACGCCATTGAAGTAGACATATCTATAAACAAACAATATGTTGAGAGGGAAAGAGCAATTCTTGGTCGTTTTATTGTTGCAACAAATGATCTCGATCTTGATCCTGAATCTGCTCTGGCATATTATAAGGGCCAGTACCAGGTTGAAAAAGGATTCAGATTCCTCAAAGATAAAACATTTAGAGTATCAGAAGTTTTTTTGAAAAATATTGGACGTATCCAGGCACTGGCGATGATCATGGTTCTCTGTCTGTATGTGTATGCAGTTTCTGAGTTTAAACTCCGGAAAAGTCTAAAGGAGTCAAATGAGACTATACCAAGTCAGACAGGAAAACCAACTCAAAAACCAACAATGAGATGGGTATTCTTTTTGTTCCGGAGGGTTCGGGAATTATCGTTAAGAATTGAAGAAAAGATCATAACGAAGGTTCTTAATTTGGATGATACGATTCGAAAAATTCTTAATTTGCTTGGGCCAGAGTATAAAAAATATTATTTTTCATAAGGGACTGCGGAATATGGGGTAATTCTGGATTGGTGAAAATAATATTTGAGAGATAAGTAAGAGGAGTGTTCAACTGGGCGTTTAAGGTGTTCAATATTTGCGTTTTGACTGTTCAATATCGACGGTCTTGCTGATTAGTTTTAGCGGTCAAACTGTTCAATCCTGAGCGTTATAATCAATACTTGACTATAGTAATGATATTTACGTTAACGAATATGTATAAATCGAACCTGAATTAAATATTTTAATACTGTGTTCCTTTTCAATCACACTAATGGGGTCATAATTAAGTTTATAAATACCCTTATTAATTACCATTGGCGTTTTAGTTCTGATCTTCTCCCGAATAATTACCAATCTATTCGGAAGTGTTTTAAAACTCATTTCTGAAAATTCGGGCTCTAAAGGCATAAATTTTGAAGAATCAATTTCCAGATTTTTTTCGCGATGAAATAGAATTGGAAGTCGACCAACTGTATCAACTGCGAAAATTCCATCCCATTTTGGGTATAATGTATTAAACGATATAATTTCTGCCTTTTCAAATGCAAATATCATATTGCTTGGATCCGAATATATATTATTATCTGGATTTATAGACACTAATGAATTAAAAAATATAAATGATATTAATAGAATTAATAATATTTTTAGATAATTATTTTCTTTTATAATTTTATACAACAAAAACAATGACAAGGCAAAAAAAATTGAGTTTAATATAGATGCAAAATAAAGCCATCGATAATTTTCAAATTCCATACTAGTTATTATACCTGAAAAACCTATTCCAAATGCAATTACTATTCCTAATAAAAAAATATTACTCCGAAAGTCACGACATCGATAGTTCAATATGAATAAGATACCAATAATTGAGAAAATATAATAAAAGTATTGGTTTATTGTAAAAAATGAATATATCTCATTTGATATCGACAGGGTAAGATGTTCGTAATTATAGAATGGAATTGTGGATAACATGTTTAAATCGATTTGATGCATCGAATACTTTATAACAGAAAAACTATAACTTGTATAATAACTTATGAATAGAATACTCAAAAAACAAACCATTATAATCGATATGGGCTTTTGATGCTGTTCATATATATAATTATATGTATGGGAAGCTATTATAGTAAAAAACAAAAGACCCAGTAAAAAAAATGCAGGTAAAACGTGGGTTAATAACGTTGCGATATAAAATAATATTATTAATAAATTTATTTTAATATTCCTATTCTCTGGGAGACATATAAAAAGATACAATATAAAAACGATGAAAATAAAACCGAATGTAAACGGCATTGTCTGTATCAGTGTCTCAAGATATTTAGAGTTAATGAGGCAAACCAATGCAGCTATTAATCCTATCCTTTCATTGAATAAGTTCTTGCCAACCAAAAAAATAACCATTACTAAACAGATATCATAAATAATTATTGCAAATATAATACCCGATAATTTATAATCAAATGTCGTAAGATCTTGGATAACGGCATTAATTATATGGAAGTTAGGAAATGAGGAATATTGACTATAGTTAGCAGGAATGTGTGAAAAATCTATTATATAATCAGTAAATATTTGATGATACCATTGATCGATACCATAGATCGTTGGGTATAAAAAAATCATAGAAAGAGAAATGTTTAAATTTAATAAAATGATGTGAATAAAAACCTTAACGATATTTATGATGGACAACTTGATGGTTAAAATTTCATAGATTATTAAAGAAGTAAGAATGAATATCAAAATGAAGTAAGATGTTGGTCTTTGGTATAAATTTTCCCGAAAGTAAACAGTTAACAGAGATAAAGTAAAGATAACAGAAAAAAGAATGCCCAAAAAATATCTCTCTCTCTCTATCCCTCCAGAATAATTTTCCAATGAAAAAATATTTTGATATTTAATCCAAAGAATTAAGAGTAATATTAATATAAACCCTCCAGATATCAGTAAAAACAATCTTGCGATTGTTACTCCCCTCGTCAGAAAAACAAAGACAATTAATGTGAATGTCAGTACGATGAGGATATAAGGCAGATATTTTAGTAAAAAAAAGGTCAACTTTTTTTGGGGTTCATTTTCCAACATTTATTTACCATTACGCAATATCGATTTTGTTATTCAAAAGGTAGTGTTACGTATTTTACTGAAACTACACTTTCTGGTCTATTCCATGATCATAAATAACATTCATGTGTTCACCGAAAAGCCCTGGTTGGTTCAGGATAATTCCCAAATTCTGAATCTTCAGGTTCCATTTTTTAGAAGATTCCATGATGATATCGTAGAGCATTTTAAACAGAGAATCATATGTTGGAAATGAACTCTTGTTTTGCTAATCTTCCGATTTCCTATGAAATTTTCAATAGGATTCATCGTATAGATAAGGCAACGTATTTCAGGAGGATAATTGAAAAACATAGACAGACATTGCCCATTCTCTCTCCCTCTTTTTATCCCATACGAATATTTATTCCCCATCAGTTCATCGGACCGGTTTGAGCAGCCAGCCCGGAATCTTTGTTTGGAGCGGTATAGATCTTCTTCATATCGTTGCATAGTATTTTTCAGTCCTTGTAATTAACGAATCATGTGGAGTTTCAGACCTGTTGCACAACACATTTCTGGATTTGCGTTTTCGCAAATGAAATTTGAATGGCCTCTTCAAACCCTTTCAATTCATCTACTATGGTGATTAGTATATTATTCACTCCACAGTTTTTTAGGTCGGCTATCACGATCATATAGAATTTAAGATTCTGTCTCACTGCTCCAGATACCATGATTCCTATGAAAATAGCATTTGAATAGTTAACTTCACCAAATTGTTAATGATGCAATTTTCATGTTTTTTTGTGTGAACCGCAAAGCGGTTCATGTGTGTTCCTTTCTATCTTCAATCGTAATTGCGAATATAAAGTAGGCAGTCTTCTTAATTATTAGACATCCTAATTAACATTGAAGAAATGTTATCGATATGAATGATGGGATGCAGTTCATTCACCTGCCGTTTCTGGCATTCCTTTGCAATGGGCAAAATCTTGTCATTTATCCTCATTATCTTTTCTGTTTTTTTACGTTTCGTTCGTTTATGTTTTTTAACGATTACCTGTTCAAATTCTCCCCAGTATCTAATGGGGTCTGGAGATCGATCTTCCAAATTGACGTCTCAATATTTTTTGGTGTGGTCTTCTGTGAGTTGTCCGTCTGTTTATTTTCCAATCATACCTTGGAATAATCCAACGAAGTCCTCATCTCCTCTTCAAGAGCCTCCTGAAGGATGTCTTTGTTCTCACCTATAAAATATTCATTATGATCTTTTCGTCTTTCAGACCATTCTGCCTTAACCAGTCTTTCGCTTCTTTTCTGTAAATTGTTTTGACATTTTGATCTTACCCCTATTACGGCTCAATTCAGTTTAGAAGTTGTAATAATTTTCGGTACAGTTACCATCAAATTACATAATTTATTTTCACCGCCCATTGTGTGCTATCCCAAATAATAACATTAACTGGATAAAAAATTCCCATCCGCATTAAAATTTTACCAAAGGGAGAGAAAATTTTTCCATTATAAAATTTTCCTAGTAAAAAATTCACATAGCATCGTAAAGAGTAATGCAATCTATTATATGGTTTAATATTATATTGGTTTAAAATCAATTCAACTTCCTGCAAATAAAGAGATATTTGAGTTGCGGTCTTTTGCTTTTGATGATTCCGAAAAACCCCTAAAAAAGAGTATACTCCAAAAAGATCCGAATGCTGAAAAAAGACTGACCATAAATCAAAATCTCCGGCACACTTCATTGAAGAATTAATTGAACTCCCAGCTTTAACCCACAGAGTTCTTCGCCAAAACGTTGATTCTTGCTGAATGCAATATCCAGGTACGTTATCTGTTCTTGGAACATATACACCCCGATAGAATGAATTTCTATCAAAACCCCCATAGATGCCACATGAAATAATTTGATCTCTATAGTTCACTGTTGTCGGGTATAGAGAAGTAAGCCATTCAACATCAGGAAATTTTGAGAATATTTCTGCAACAACGGAAAATGCGGATGGATGATATATATCATCGCTATTGATATATGCCATGATATCACCATTGCATCGAGAAAAACCTTTATTGATTGCATCATATTGACCATTATCCGGCTCACTGATCCAATATGTTAATTTTTTTTCATATTTTTTAATTACATCAACACAACCATCAGTAGATCCCCCATCTATGATTATGTATTCTAAATTGGGATAATTCTGATTTATTACTGATAAGATGGTTTTTTCAAGATAATCAACTTGATTAAAGGAAGGGGTGACAATAGATATCTTAGGATAATTAATTTCTAAACTCATTTATTATACCGTTATTTAAGTGAATAATTAGTTTGAGTAAATAATTTGCTAGTGTTAGAAGAAGATTGTTTCCAATTCGCTCCAATCGACATCATTTCATTGCCTCACGATTTGCTACATAATCCTTAGACTTTGATAATTTAAAATTTCTTCTCTATTTCTTCGAATTATTTTTACTCTTGTTATTTAATAGTAATAACTTATGATTTAAAAGCCATCGCAGATATGGTAATATTCCTACAGTTTTAGATCGATGGATTATTATGACAAAGTATTTTTTTAAAACCCGGTATATCTGATATAACCTATTTTTCCGATATTGTTTATATTTTATATTCCTAATTAAATTTGACTCTCTTTTATTAATTCCGGATAGTTTGCAAGTTTTAGCATCAGCATGGTAACGATATGCCGATAAAAAATCCGGAATCTGTATTGGGTTTGATCTAACTGATAGATTAAGAAATAAATCATAATCCATGCAGAATACGAGAGTCTTATCGAATCCCCCACTATTAAAAAAAGCTTTCCTTGATATAAAAATTGATGGTTGTACGTATAATGCTTCGCCATAGTATAAGTGATCGAACGAAATATTTGTAATATACCATTTCAACAGTTCATGGCCCCATTCATCAATAATTATTGCATTACCCGCAAGCCATTCAATTGTGGGGTATCTGGTAAAATAATTCCCCACCACGTTTAAGACTCCATCAAGATAAAAATCATCTGAATTTATCCAGGCGATTATGTCACCACTTGCTATCTCAAAACCTCGGTAAATTGCATCAGCTTGCCCCTTGTCCGGTTTACTTTCCCAAAATGATATTCTATCTTCATATTTCCTGATGATATCCACGCTTTCGTCAGATGAAGCACCATCGAGGATAATATATTCCAGGTTAGGATAATTTTGATTTAGAACGGATAAAATTGTCTGCTCTAAGAATCTGCCTTGATTAAAAGATGGCGTGATAATAGAAATTTTTGGTAATTGTTTCATAATAATTCCATTAAATAAACATTCGTTTACAATTCTCAATTTCTGATAAGGTATTGTTCAATCATCTCTTTAAGGGACAAACTGATAGGGATCAATGGCTTCCATCCGATCTCTTTTTTGATTAGGGTATTATCAGCGATCTGCACTGGCACTAATTCTCGTGTTGATGATGCAGGCATATGCACCGGATACGATCTTCCAATAATAACTGAGATTGCTTGAATTACTTCTGATATCGAATAACTTTTTCCTGAACCGATATTGAATGCACATCCAGCCACTTTTTTTTCAAAATTTTCATGAGATAAGAGCCTCCAATAGGCATCTACAACATCACGTATATCGATGAAGTCCCGACGAGCATCACCCCCGCCGAGATCAAACGCTTTACGCGTGCCATTCTGGATTTCCGCTGCTTGACGGGTGAGCCTCCCGCAAACAAATGATTCAGGCTGGCCTGGGCCAATCAAATTAAATGGACGAACGATAGCAACACTTAGATCATGAGCGGAATAATATTGAAGTGCCAAGAGGTCTTCTGCCACTTTGCTGATACCATATGGATTAACTGGATGGAGGGGTGCATCCTCTCTGATAGGTGAGTTCCCTACATACCCATATTCAGCAGAGGAACCAACCACAATGATATGGGCATCAGGTACGTATTTTCGTGCAGCTTGAAGGAAGTATTCGGTATTTATTACATTTGCATGAAAGAGTTCGGTCAGTGTACCCCGGTTCAACCCGGCAAGGTGGATAATAGCCTCCGGAGAGACCTGTTTGATGACAGTGTCGATCTGGTCTTTTTGGCTAAGATCTGCCATTACATAAGTACATCCAGAATGAGAGAGTTGCGGCTTTGAGCGGCAGATCCCCCATATTTGTGGTGAGACTTCAATTACTGATAGAAGATGTTTGATCAAATGGTGGCCGGTAAATCCCGAAGCACCGGTAATAAGAATTTTCATGGAAGGAATCGATCTTTACACCGCTCAAACTCGTCGATTGAGCGTTCATAGTCATCAGGTCTGCCGATATCTAGCCAGTAACCTTTATGGAGATAACTGTTCACGCCCTCTTTTTTATCAATTAGGGCATACATCAATTGATCGAACCCGAATGGGGTATTAAAGGGAATATAATCGAGAATACGTTTAGAAAAAACGTAGATCCCCATACTGACATCGAAATAGTATGTAGGTTTTTCCCTGAATGCGATGATTTTACATTCCTCGTCCTTATCTAGAACACCGAAATCAATATGGACATCCCGCTTGTAGGTAGCAACGGTAGCCACTGCACCGCTCTTCCAATGCGATTCAATTAGATCATTATAATTGATATCTGTGAGAATATCACCATTCATGACAAGAAATGCGTCATCGAGGTTTTGGATCAATCGAATAGGGCCGATAGTGCCCAGCGGTGTTTCCTCGTGCGTATATAAAATGTCAGGACAATGAGTGCGATTGCTATCAAGATACGCATGAATAAGTTCGTGGAGATAACCTGTGCATATAATTGCTCTCCCAAAGCCGGAATGTTTCAGTTGCCGTAGGATCACTTCGATAATAGGGTAATCACCAATTGGCATCAAGGGTTTGGGAAGTACAGTGGTATATGGCATAAGCCTGCGTCCCTTTCCTCCAGCAAGAATAATTGCCTGCATGATATTTCCTATACTGTATAGACACTTGGTTTATATGACGAGATATGTTCTTTCATCCAATCAATCGTCAGCGAAATTCCCTCTTCAAGCGTATATGTAGGCTGCCAATCACCCTGTTCCATTGCACACCGATTGTCACAGAGGAGTTGCATAACTTCACTATTATCTGGACGAACACGACTTTTCTCGCAGACAATACACGCTTTCGGGTTTACAAGCTTAATGATGATGTCAGCCAGCTCACCAATGGTGACACTCCTTCCAGAACCGATGTTGACCGTTTTTCCGATAAATTTTCCACTTTCTGCGAATTTAATAAATCCTTGGACTGTATCTACCACATAGGTGAGGTCTCGAACAGGAGAAAGTGATCCAAGTTTAACAATATTGGATTTGAGTGCCTGAGTAATGATAGTTGGGATAACTGCACGCAATGATTGTCGAGGTCCGAAGGTATTGAATGGTCTGATGGTTGTGACCGGCAGCCCAAATGAACAATAAAATGATTCTGCCACCTTATCAGCACCAATTTTGCTTGCAGAATATGGAGATTGCCCCTGTAGAGCGTGTTTTTCATCTATCGGTGTATATTGTGCTGTGCCATATACTTCACTTGTTGAAGTATGAACAACACGATCAACATCTGCATCAAGACAGGCCTGCATGACATTGAGGGTGCCTTTTACATTTGTATTGAAATAGGATTCCGGCGCAGCATACGAATACGGAATACCGATTAGTGCTGCAAGATGAAATACATAGTCCATATCCGAAACTGCCTGTTTCACAAAAAGAGAATCTGTAACATCGCCAGCAATAACGGTCAGATGTTGTGATTTATCAGAGTACCGCCCTTCTAGCATACCCCAGTCGTTCCGGGCATTATAATGCACGAACGCTTTTACATTTGCTTCCCGATGTATCAATTCGTCGACAAGATGGCTCCCGATGAATCCACCAGCCCCAGTTACAAGTACATTTTGTTCCTCCCAATTCATGATAATCCTCTCGTTGCCTCTTTCAATAATATCATCTCCCACGTGGAATATCAATGTTCCCCAATTTACGGTCCAAAAATGCACTTCCCATTCCGGACATCAGCAATATTTGATAGTGTCAATGGCGGCTTAGTTTTCCCAATCTCGGCGGGAACAATTTCCCCAGTTAGGGCTGAATAAATTCCCAGTGAGGCACCAAGGTTCAGTCACCCGGGTGTCGTTCATGTTAACCGAGGAGGAATACCAAATACTCCACGATATGGCACAAGAACAGGAATTAACACATGGAAAGGTGAGTGCGACAGGAAGTAGTGTGACGTGAAGTTGTGTGACGTGAGGTTGTATTGAGAATTGCTTAACGCTAATTCATCCGTTTGAATTATCCCTACTGTGACATGCATTACTGGTAACGGGATGCATGAAGCTCACAGGACACAAGCGAACAAAGCCAAAGTCAGATTGGCTCAATTGCGTGGGAAAGGATGTCATGGAGAAACATATGTTGAATCATCGTAAGGATCGTAAGTCGCGACGAGCGAAACTGACTGAAATTACGCTCCAGCCAAAATGGCACGGAACCTGGTCATAATGATGGCTTCGCATTTTGACAAACGGACATTGAGTTCCCGGTCTATAGATGGCTCCTAAAACACCCGTATTATTCTCAATACAGAACACGGAAACCCGGATATATTCCTCTTCGGAGGTAAGAACTTTGTGAAAAGTGATGACGATATAGACGGAATAAGAACCAGTAAAAAGCGAAGGCTGAGCTGTAATGGCTTAGATAGGATATATATCCAACCTAAAAAGGTGCAGACTTACTGATGGTCTTGTGCTGCAAAGAAAGGAGGCAAAGCTATGAACTCACATATTTCAAAGACGCCATTGAGCGAGAGATGTGATGACACCCTCAACTATACGCAATGGAACCAGATTAACTGGAAGAGCGTATACAGGACTGTTAATAGACTGCAGACCCGGATTGCAAAAGCAGCAGAAATTGGTAATTGGAACCTTGTAAAACGTTTACAGCATTTATTAACCCATTCCTTTCATGCTAAATTACTAGCAGTGAAGACTGTCACTCGAAATAGTGGCAGCAGAACCCCTGGAATTGATGGTATCGTCTGGCTTAACGGCTCAGATAAACTATCTGCAGCATATTGTCTCACAGACAGACATTATAAAGCCATGCCCTTAAAGCGAAAACTTATCCCAAAACCCGGGAAATCCCAAAAACGCCCCTTGTCTATTCCAACAATGTACGATCGAGCTATGCAAAAATTATATGCACTTGCTCTCCAACCAATAGCAGAGGTAAATGCTGACCTTAGGTCGTTTGGATTTCGATTATATCGCAGTGCACATGACGCTTGTCAATATACATTCCTCTGCTTAAGGCATCCAAAGTCAGCAGAATGGATACTTGAAGGAGACATTAAAGGATGCTTTGACAACATCTCTCATTCCTGGATTCTCGAGAACATCCCAATTGATAAAGCGATTGTAAAACAGTTTCTCAAAGCTGGATTCATCTATGATGATATTTTACATCCAACCTCTTCAGGTACTGCTCAGGGAGGAATAATTTCACCAATCTTGGCTAACATGGCTTTAGATGGGATGGAGGGGCTTATTCATTCCAAATTTCCAATAGCAAAAGTTCACTTTATCAGGTATGCAGATGATTTTCTGGTCACTGCACCGACCAAGGAAGTGGCAGAAGCAATAAAATTTGAAATTAGCCGATTTCTTGAGAAAAGAGGGTTACATCTCTCTGATGAGAAAACCATAATTACTCATATCAATGATGAGTTTAGCTTTCTGGGCTGGAACTTCCGGAAATATTCCGGAGTGCTCCTAATTAAACCATCAAATGATTCCTTAACGAGAATAACGAATAAAATACGAGGAATTTTTCATCGGGCAAAAGCATGGAGTCAGGATAAACTGATTGAAGAACTCAATCCAGTTATAGAAGGTTTTGCTAATTACAACAAACATGTTGTTTCCAAAGATGCATTCAGAAAGATGGATTATATCCTCTGGAGAATGCTTCAAAACTGGGCAAACAGACGCCATTCAAACAAAGGACGAAAATGGGTTGCAAATAAGTACTGGCATTCTGAAGGTGAGCGTTCCTGGGTATTTAAAACAAGGCAGAATAAATTAAGTTTATTCGCAGATACTAAAATCCAGAGATACCGCATGGTCAAACTAGATCAAAACCCGTACTTGGACAAGAGGTACTTTTACAACCGCAGGAACAAGGGAAAACAACCCGAATCTGATATTCAGACCAAATTACCCTCTTTTGCTTCTGCCCATTAGGGTTGCACAGGGCTTGAGCTGGATGAATCGAAAGATTCACGTCCAGTTCTTAGAAGGGGGGAAGGAGGTAACTCCAACCCCCTATTCGATGTATTGGGAATTGCTAACCGCTACTTCATCCGTTTGAAGTATCCCTACTGTGACAGGTATTACTGGTAACAGGGTGCCTGAAGCTCACAGGACACAAGCGAACAAAGCCATAGTCAGATTGGCTCAATTGCATGGGAAAGGATGTCATGGAGAACCACATGGTGAATCATCGTAAGGATCGTAAGTCGCGACGAGCGAAACTGACTGAAATTAACGCTCCAGCCAAATGGCAAGGAACCTGGTAATAATGGTGGCTTCGCATTGTAACAAACGGACATCGAGTTCCCGGTCTACAGATGGCTCCTAAAACACCCATATTATTCTCAACACAGAACACGGAAACCCGAATATACTCCTCATCAGAGGTAAGAACTTTGTGAAAAGTAATGACGGTATAGACGGATTGAGAATCAGTAAAAAGCGAACGCTGAGTTGTAATGGCTCAGATAGGATATATATCCAACCTAAAAAGGTGCAGACTTACTGATGGTCTTGTGCTGCAAAGAAAGGAGGCAAAGCTATGAACTCACATATTTCAAAGACGCCATTGAGCGAGAGATGTGATGACACC
>Ga0209340_1002046_pt1 | contig 12528 bp, 15 predicted proteins | sample EPASupsiteSAE323_FD_187266 | JGI IMG/M metagenome (GOLD analysis project Ga0209340, IMG submission 187266) | Bioremediated contaminated groundwater from EPA Superfund site, New Mexico - Sample SAE3-23 (SPAdes) (version 2) | ecosystem: Environmental > Aquatic > Deep subsurface > Groundwater >... | reverse complement strand
AGGACACCGCAAAGCTCGAGGAAATCGCGCAGATTTCAATGGGCTCCAAGGCAGTGAGCATGGGAGACGTCAACAAGCCGCTCTCCAAGCTCGTAGTCGAGGCGGTTTCCAAGGTAGCGGACACCCACGGCGCAAAGATTGTAGTTGACAAGGACTTCATCAAGATTGAGAAGAAGCAGGGCGGCGAAGTCAGCGGAACTACTCTCATCAACGGAGTGCTTGTTGACAAGGAAATCGTGCACCCGGGAATGCCCAAGAAAATCGAGAACGCAAAGATTGCGCTCATAGACACCGCGCTTGAAATCGAGAAGACCGAGACCGACGCGCGCATCAACATCAACTCGCCTGAGCAGATGACTGCATTTTTGGCGCAGGAGGAGAAGATGCTCCGCGAGATGGTCGACAAGGTCGCAAAGAGCGGAGCCAACGTGCTGTTCTGCCAGAAGGGAATCGACGACGTCGCACAGCACTTCCTCTCAAAGAAGGGAATCATGGCGTGCAGGCGCGTAAAGAAGTCCGACATGGAAAAGCTCGCGCGCGCAACAGGCGGCCGCGTAGTGACTACCCTTGACGACCTCTCAGCGTCAGACCTTGGAAAGGCCGGAAACGTCGAGGAGCGCAAGATTTCGGGCGAGCAGATGACTTTTGTCGAGAACTGCAAGGAGCCCAAGGCAGTGACTCTGCTCATCCGCGGCGGCACCCAGCACGTCATCGACGAGGCTGAGCGCGCGTTCGTGGACGCAATCGGCGCAGTAAGCGCAGCAATGATTGACGGCAAGTTCGTCTACGGCGGCGGTTCCGCTGAGATGGAGCTTTCGCTTGCACTCAAGAAGAAGGCCGTGACAATCGGCGGACGCGAGCAGCTTGCGATTGAAGCATTCGCAGAGGCGCTCGAGGTCATCCCCCGCACTCTCGCAGAGAGCTGCGGCCTTGACCCAATCGACACCATAGTTGACTTGCGCAGCAAGCACGAAAAAGGCGGCAAGAGCATCGGAGTGGACGTCAACGCGACCAAGGTCTCCGACATGAAGCCGCTCCTGGTAATCGAGCCGATGCGCGTCAAGCGCCAGGCACTGCAGTCGGCATCCGAAGTCTGCGAGATGATTCTGCGCATCGACGACATCATCGCAAGCCGCGGAAAGCCCCAGATGCCCGCAGGCGGCCCCGGCGGCATGGGAATGGGAGACATGGACTAGAGGCTCAGTGCCTTTTTTCCATAATTTCTTCTTTTCCAAATTTTCTTTTTCTATTTTTTTTAATTTCTTTTTCGTTCGTCTTTTTTTCGGTTCTTTTTTATTTTCTTTCCAAACCGTCTTCCTTTTTGCCCAATTTTTCAATTGCCTAATTCAAACCCTCTGCATTTCCATTTCCCCGAATTCCAATGTTTTTTATTCGGCCTCGCAGTTCTCTCTAGCGGGGGTAGTATCCATGCAAACAGTTACTTATTCGGTGCTTTGGCAGGACAAAGCGTCCCGGCTCGAGCTTTTCGTGCGCCTAGTATATGGCATCCCGTTCGCGGTCATAATGTTCGTGCTGTTCCGCGTGCTCGGCCTGTTCACGCTCGCGCTTCCATTCATCGCGCAGGCGCTTACCATACTGTTCTCGCGCGCACGCAGCAAGTCCATAGCGGAGTTCTTCCACAGGTACTACTTCGAATACATCTACCAGTACCTCGCATACTATTCGCTGCTCACTGACGAGCGGCCCGCGATAGTCCCCGGAGACGCGATGCGCAAGGTCAAGGTCTACTACTCCTTCAAGCCCCTTGCGATGCGCCGCGAGCTTTTCGTGCGCATCCCCTACGCTATAGCGTTCCACATAATCGGCGCAATCGTCGGGATAGTCGCATTCGTGTCCCTGCTGCTGCAGGCTGTAATCGTGCTGTTCACAGGAAGGCGCAACCGGACGCTGTGGGAATTCGGGTACATGTACGGCAGGTTCGTCGTGGCCTACACGTATTACCTCGGCCTGCAGACCGACGAGCGGCCGTCGCTGCTGCCGCACTAAGAATCAGGTTTTTTTCTTTTTTCATTTTCTTATTTTTGATTCGATTTTTTTTCCAAGAGCCAGCTATGGCTCAAGGAACGTGAACGCGTCCGGCTGGGTGGTGAATATGTCGTAGATTACCGCGCCCTTCTCCAGCGCAAGCGCCGCTGTTGGCGAGAAGTCCTTGGCCTTGACTTTTGAAAGGGGGGACAATTCCGTGAAGCGCTCGTTGGGAACAGTCCTTTCGCCTGAGAATTCAAAGTACGGCGCTCCGGCCATCCTGCCAACAGGCTCGTAGAGGCTCTTGAACTTCCACTCGACTATGTTGTTTGTTACAAGCACGCGCCTTCCGGGGTTTATCATAACGTGGCCGTAGTCTGACGGGACGAACACCTTGTCTCCCGCCCCGGCCTCGATGAGTATTGCGTCCTGGATGCGGTCGTCCTGGTCCTTGCCGCCGATTTTTCTCCTTTTGAAAATCAGAAAGTGCGCGACCCCCGACATCACCTCGTACAGTTCGGGGAAGCTCGGGCCCTTGCGCGAAAGCTCGTGGTAGTGGCCGATTGTCTTGACGAACTCGTCGCCAAGCATCGCCGGCGGGATGACCGTGACGTCGTAGCGCCTGCGGTACTTTGAAAGCGTCTTCTCGTCCTCCTTGCGGTGGACGTTGCGGTGCATGTAGTAAATTGCCTTGGCCTTCTCCAAGGGGCTTGAAAGCGCTGACTTTGCATACTTGTGGTCAGCAAGCACCTCGGCCATATCGCCTACTGTGCGCACTGCGGATTCAATCCTTGCGCCGTCAACAGACAGCGCGTTTTGCGTTTCGTCCCACTCCATGGGAAAGGAGCCGTTCCGTATCTTCATATTCTACAACCTTTAGAAGGAAGCAAAGCGGCGAATAAAACGGTTTTGACCGAACTGCCCTTCCGGGCGGGTGGTTTATTTGTCGGAAGGGTCTTTTTTGACGTAGAATTTGCGGACTGCCTTTTGCGGCTGCCCATCCGGGTGCGTTGCGTTCCATTTTCGCACAGCCCGGGTCGCCCATTTCTGGGGTATGAGCTGGCCGGCGTTCTCCAGGCTCAGGCCGCGAATCTTGTCGTTGCCTTCAAGTATGTGGTCCCTCTTGAAGCCTATTTTCTGGTACACCCTCTTTTTTTCGCCAAGCTGGGTCGGAATCAGGAAAAGCTTCTTTTGCTCCAGCGCGGAAAGCAAAGTAAGGAGCGCGCCCGCCATCCCGTGCTTGCGGCATTCCTCTGTGGTATCCGCCTTGTAGACGTAAATTATGTCCTTGGCCGTCTCGTGCGGCCAGTACGTGACGGATGCGTGCGGGTTCTCAGGTTTGTCGGGGCTCACTATCTTCAGCCGGCGGGTAGATGGTTCAGCGCGCCGCTGTTCGGAAATGACTTCCAGGGGGCCGAACTTTTCGTGGCTCAAGCGGAGCATTGTCTGCGGTTTAGTCCACTCGCCTCTCATGTTGTCTCGCCTTTCTTACCGGTTTTTGCGATGAAGAACTTCCTTATCCGTTTTCCCTGTGCATCCTTTTTTACCCAGTCCTGCGGCTTTAGGTCGCTTTGCCTGTCAAGCACAAGGCCGCGGTACTCGGATTTTCCCGCACGTATAACGCCCTCGCGGAACCCGCATTGCTCGTAGATTTTTTTTCGTTTTGCGATTTTTTCCGGGATGATGAAAAGTTTCTTTTTTTCCATTGCGCAAAGGAGAGAAAAAAGCGAGCCGGCCATCCCAAACTGCCTTGACCTTGGCTTTGTGAATACGTTTGAGACGTATAGCAGGTCCCTTCTTCCAAGGTGAGGCCTGTAAGTTATGCTTGAGTGGGTCGTTTTTTCAGAATCCCTTACGGAGAGCTTGAACACTGGCGTCTTTCCGTCAGTCAGCACGCCCCGTTCGTGCACGGCCTCAAGAGTGCCGAATTTTTTGCTGTGCCAGCGGAGCAGCGTTTTGGCAGGACTCCAATTCATATGAATGGAAGACGCGTGGCTTTTTTTTACCCTTTGCGCTAGGGGATTTTCAATCAAGTTTGTTTCATCAGCGGGTCCGGTGGGATTCGGACCCACGACCTACGGCTTAGAAGGCAGTCGCTCTGTCCAGGCTGAGCTACGGACCCATTTTACAAATTGATATTATCCCGCTGCAGGCTTATATTTGCGATTTGTGCTGCCGGTTTTAGCGCAGCAATGCAATTAGAAGGCAAATAAACCTTACCGCCCAGAAATATTACGCTGATTATTGGGGGATTGGGGTAGCCTGGCATCCTATCAGGTTCGGGACCTGATGACCTGAGTTCGAATCTCAGATCCCCCACTCGGTTTTTTATTTACCTTAACTCAAGCCAGAACGGCGTTGGGCATATCCTGCAGAATCACTTCATTCCGCGAGGCAATTCCATTTTTATCGCGTACCGGCTGTGCAAGTCTATCATCAGCCACTCGAAATCATCAATTGTTTCCTTGTATTTGTCCGGGTGGAGGTCGATTGCGCTCACATTTCCCTTTCGGGAGACTATGAAGTTGCCGCAGTGGGCGTCGCCGTGGACCATGCCTATGGCGTGAAGCTTTTTGAGCTGTTCAACCGCCCCTTCGATTGCCTTTTTTCTCTTTCCCGGGTTGTTTTCCCGGTCCAGGTACTCTAATAGCGTCATTCCCGGTATTTTCTTGAATATTATCAGCGGCCTTTCGCGGCCCCCTATCACTGCAATGGGCTCTTCCACTTTCACGCCGGATTTCAAGGCGAATTCCAAGGCGGCAATGTCTATGCCGTGGTTGCGCGTGGCTGAGTGTATGAAAATATTTTCACTTCCATGCAGCCCCGCCACCTTGGTATTGACGTGGTTAACGTTGACTTTTTTATAATCAGCCTGGTTGGGCTTGTTCCTGTTGACTTGCGGGATTCCGTACTTTGTAGGGACTGCCCAAGGGCCACGCAGGACTTTTTCGTAACCTGGCTTGAAGAACGCCTTGGTATCTCCCGAATTGCGTTCTATCCAGTCTGCAGGGATGTTCAGCTCTTTTCTCATATTCTTATATTCCTTCAACCACCCTTTTAATTCGTCTATAATTCCCCTAATGGTGTTTTCACTTATGGCAATGCGCTCGCACTACACAAAACAGGTCACTCCGGAGCTTGACGGAAAGGAAGTCCAGCTAGCAGGCTGGGTGCACGAAATCCGCGACCTGGGCGGGCTCAAGTTCATCCTGCTGCGCGACAAGACCGGAATAGTCCAGCTTACAATCAAGAAGAAGGAAGCAGACCCGGCGCTTGTTGCAATCGCAGACAAGTTCGTCAAGGAAGTCGCCATACTCTGCACAGGCAAAGTCAAGGCATCCAAGATTGCGCCCAGGGGCTTTGAGATAATGCCAAGCAAGATTGAGGTCGTTGGCGAGGTGCACGGAATCGTGCCGTTCGAAGTCACCGGCAAGGTGCCTGCAGACCTGGACGTGCGTCTTGACAAGCGCTTCATTGATTTGCGCCGCATCGAGACCACTGCTGTTTTCAAAGTCCGGAGCGTTGCGATGCGCGCTTTCCGGGAGAAGCTTGACGAGCTTGAGTTTTCCGAAATCACTCCCACTTGCCTCGTAGGCTCAAGCACCGAGGGCGGGACCGACTTGTTCCCGGTAGTCTATTTTGACAAGGAAGCGTTCCTCGCACAGAGCCCCCAGCTTTACAAGCAGATGGCAGTAATGGGCGGGATGGACAAAGTCTATATGGTTACGCCGGTGTTCCGCGCGGAAAAGCACAACACACCATTCCACCTCAACGAGATTACCCAGATGGACATCGAGATGGGCTTTGCAACACACGAGGATGCAATTGACGTGCTCGAGCAGGTCTTCATCAATGTGCTCAAGAAAGTTTCCGAGACCTGCAAGGACGAGCTTGTTCTTCTTGGTTCCACTGTGGCAGTCCCTGAGAAGGTCCCGCGCTTCACCTACTCAGAAATCGTGGAAAAGCTCAAGGCAAAAGGCCACGCCATCAACTGGGGCGAGGACTTCACCAAGGACCAGGAGAAGGAAATGCCCGCGCTCCTTGGAGCTGAGGCGTTCTTCATCACCGAATGGCCCACTGCAATCCGCGCTTTCTACTCTATGCCCAACCCGGACAAGCCGGAAATCTGCTTTGCTTTCGACCTGATGTACAAGGGAGTCGAGCTCTCATCGGGCGCACAGCGCATCCACCAGCCGGAGCTTCTAATCAAGCAGCTCAAGGCAAAGGGGCTGAGGCCGGAATCGTTCGAAGGATACATCGACGCCTTCCGCTACGGCTCAATCCCGCACGCTGGATGGTCAATCGGCGCGGAGAGGCTCACGATGAAGCTTGCAAACCGCGACAACATCCGCGAGTGCGTGCTGTTCCCAAGGGACAGGCACAGGCTGACTCCATAGCCCCTCCGGTGCTTTCCACTTTATGCCTTTCGGGCTTTCCAAAAAAATCAGCGCCTTGAGCGAAAACATAGAAGGCCGTCTCGCAGGCCGGGAGGCAGGCAAGTTCGGCCAAGTCGAGAACCCGAAATGGACGAATTCAACGCACAGCTTCTGCCATTTTACCGACTCTCCCGATATGATGAAGAAATCCCTGCTTTTCCTCCCAAGCACCGAGTTCGGGCCGCTGAGGTTCGTGCTTCATAAGGACATACTTTCCGGCGTCGCCGGGCCGACGCACAGGATTGTCGCGCTCAACCGCAATGGCAGGATAAAAAGCGAGCTTGTTTTCACTTGCGCCAAGGACGTCACGTCCATCGACGCTTTGAACTCGGCAAGGACGCACACCGGGCTCGGCCGGTCGCTTGTTCTCTTGCTGGGCAAGCAAATGCCCTCGAACCATTCGATTACCGTCCACGCAACGCTCGGTTCCGCGCCGTTCTACAAGAGCATAAACTTTCACGAACTGAGCGGCATGCCTGACGGTTCGATGCTACTGACTTGCAAGCGTGACGAGCTTTTCAAAAACAAGGACGAGGTTTCCGAAACCGGCGCGAGGAAAGGAAAGGTGTTCGTGAAATGAGCGGAATCCCGGAGGCTGGAGCGCGGAAGGAAGTCGCCGAAGGCACGGGCTGGATGAGGGACACCCTGCTTGACAAGAACATTTACAACATAACCAATGTCAACCCGCGGTGCCAGAGGACGCTGCTGCGGTTTCAAAGCGAAACGCTTGGCCCGGTCAGAATCGTCAAGCAGTCAAACCTGTATAACTACAAGAGGAACGAGGTCCAGAACCACCGGCTGGTTGTGCTTGGGCCGGGCGACAGGATGCTTGCGGAGCTTCATTATTCCCCGCGAAAATTATGCGAGACGCCCGAAATCAAAATCCACCAAATATCTTCCATCGAGGACAACCTCGGGCTTGCAAGCTCCCTTCTTGCGATGCTCTGCCACTTGAGCCCGGCATCCAGAAGACGCTAAACGCGCTCCCGTCCGCGCTGCCCAAGTACGAGCACCTCGGCTTTGTCCGTACGCATTCCGATTCCGCGAATATGCGTCTGGGCGACGACAATCTCAAGCCCCAGAAGTGGGTCAAGAAGCGTTATTTGTTCTTCAAGGGAAAGCGCAAGGTCTTCATCAAGTAGGCGCGCAGCCTTTAGCCGCTTTTTATTTTTATGCTGCCCAACATTTTTGTGGAACCCAAACTTCCGCCGTGGTGGAAAGAGACCTTCGCGGATGGAATCAAGATAACCAACGATGACCCGAAAAGCGCAACCATCATTGATGAGCGCGAGCACGGCGAACTCGGCAGGTTCCAAATCGTGCACCAACAGGACCTGTTCAAGAAATCAAGCATACCGACCCACAGGGTAATTATCCTCGGCAGGAACAGGCTTTTGGGCGAGGCGATATATCGTAACCGGGAAACTTCTGCAGTAGTAGACAACCTTGAGGCAAGGCCCGAGAAGTTTGGCATAGGCCCGGCGCTGCTGTCGGTTGTGGGCAAGCAGACCGGAAAGCCCATAACGCTGATAGCGCGGCCTGAGAAAATCCATTTCTATGAGGGGTGCGGACTGGAATTTGCAAACCCCGCAAGGAGGGGCGATATCCGTGCAGATGGCGGATATGTCATGCGGCTGTCTGCCAACAAGCACGTTGCCCGCGGCGGGCTGTTGGACGCGTCGTGGGTTCCTACAAAGCAAGGGCAGCGCGGGAAAACCCGCGGCTAATCCTCCTTGACCACGTTGAGTATCACGTGCGTGTTCGTCCGTTCCACTCCCGGAATCGCGCCAATTCTTTTTACAAGCCGCGAGAAGTCCTGCCTGTTTTTGCACTTTGCAAGAGCCATCGAGTCGGATTCGCCAGTTATGTCGTACACCGCTGTGATTCCTGGGAAAGTAGCAATCTTTTGCTGCAGCTCAAGCGAAGCTCCCTTGGTGAACGTGACCTCGACCAGCGCAAAGAAGTCGTAGCCCATCCTGGATAGGTCAAGCCGCGGCTCGTAGCCGCGTATCACCTTGTCCTTCTCAAGCCGGTTCATCCTGGCGATGAGAGTGGATGGCGAGATGCCCACTGCCTTGGCAAGCTCGCGGCAGGACTTGCGGGCGTCCTTTTTCAGCTGCGAGATTATCTCCAGGTCGGTCTCGTCGACGTGGGCTGCCGCGTCCCCTGCGGCCTTTGCGTCTTCAGCTTCGTGCATTCGTCCACCAACCCCGAAATAATTTGCAGAAAATCGAACAAAACAGTCTAATCTGTCGTCAATTTAAAACATTTGTATTACAAAAATTGCCCAAATTATAAATATTGTTTCATCCAGGTTAATACTTTAGTCAAACTGTTTTGTTTTTGAGGGTGTTTTTTTATGTCGTCGCAAGGCATCTACGATTCCAAGCTCGCGCCGGAAGTGCTGTCCGCAGCAAAGAACGCGGGCGTGGAGTTCATCTCGCTGCGCTTTACCGACGTGCTGGGCACTCAGAAGTCCGCGACCATACCGTTCTCCAAGCTTGAGGACGTGCTTACTGCGGGGTTCTGGTTTGACGGAAGCTCAATCGAGGGCTTTGCAAGAATCCACGAGTCCGACATGCTTCTAGTCCCAGACCTTTCCACTTTCGCGCCACTCCCGTGGACCGGCAACAAAGTCGCGCGCATAATCTGCGACGTCTACGGGATTGACGAGAAGCCATTTGAGGGCGACCCGCGCTTTGTGCTCAAGAAGCAGCTTGCCGAGGCAAAGGCCGCGGGCTTTGACTACTTCGTCGGCCCCGAGCTTGAGTTCTTCCTCTTTGCCCAAAAGGACGGCAAGCTCACGAACGGAAAGCCCGTTCCCGAGCCTTTTGACAGCGGCGGGTACTGGGATTTGGACCCTCTTGACACTGCAGAAGGAATCATGCGCGACCTAGTTCCCCAGATTGAGTCAATGGGCGTGCAGGTCGAGCGCCTCACGCACGAAGTCTCGCCAGGACAACACGAAATTGGGTTCCGCTACGGCAACGCCCTGAAGATGGCAGACGACGTTCTTGCAATCAAGGAAGCCACCAAGATAATGGCAAAGCGCCTCGGTTTGTTCGCATCTTTCATGCCCAAGCCGGTGTACGGAATCAACGGCTCGGGGATGCACGTGCACCAGAGCCTCTGGAAGGACGGCGAGAACGCGTTCTCGGATGCCGCTGATGCCTATGGCCTCTCCAAGACCGCAAAGCACTTCATCGCAGGCCAGCTGCAACACGCGCGCGGCCTGGCGGCAGTAGTCGCTCCAACAGTGAACTCCTACAAGCGCCTGGTGCCAGGATACGAAGCTCCAGTGTACATCTGCTGGGCGCGCGTGAACCGCTCCTCGCTCATCCGCATCCCCGGTCGCACCAAGGCGCACGGCAAGGCCTCGCGCTGCGAGCTGCGCTGCCCAGACCCGTCCTGCAACCCCTACCTTGCGTTTGCGGCAATGCTGGGTGCCGGACTGGATGGCATAAAGAAAAAGCTCGAGCCTCCGGCCCCTGTTGAGGAGAACGTCTACCACTTCGACGACGACAAGCTCGCAAAGTTCTACATCAACACTCTTCCCGAAAGCCTGGGCGAGGCGATGTGTGAGCTTGAAAAAGACGCGGTTGTATTTGGCGCCCTAGGAAAGCAGGCTGGTTCCAAGCTCATAGCGTCGCAGAAGAAGCAGTGGGACGAGTACCGGCTCCAAGTCACCCCGTGGGAAGTCGAGAACTACCTGCCGGTCCTCTGACATCAGAGCCCGGCAAGCGCAGTTCCTTCGATGAACGCGCCAGCTGCAAGGAACAGAAGTCCCCACGAGGCGAGCTTGGTCACGTCGTAGATGATGACTAGGAATTCGGGGTTGCGGTACTTCTGGTGAAGGAGCGACTCGCTGAGGATGCCGCCCGCTATTGCGATGCACAGGTATGCCAAGAGCTCGAACGTGCCGTGCGGAAGCAGGCCGAGTATTCCGCTTCCCAGCCCGCTCCAAATAGTGTATTGGGAGGGGTTGTTGTGCACCAGTTCGCTTGCGATGCTTCCGATGAACACCCCGAGTATCGACGCGTTCCAGTCGATTATGAAAACCGTGCCAGCGCCGTAAAGAAGCGAGCCCACAAGAAGGATTAGGAACACCTTGAGGTTGTTGTTGAACAAAAACTCGAACGCGCCAGCCAAGTCGCCGTAATAAGCGGTCTGCACCGCGTGTCCGGACACGGCTGAACTTATTTTTCCAAGCTCAGCCGATTGCTGTGCAAAAAGCACCGCGGTCTCTGAATGGGGAAGCAGCAGGAAATAGAACGTGAACGCGGCCATAACGCCGACGAAATACGCAAGAAGCACCATCACAACCGGAAGGTAGCGCGTGAGCGTGCCCTTGCGGTTGTTGTAGTCGTAGTTGGTCTCCTTGTCAAAGATGCTGGTGAGGAGCGTGACCGAAGGGATGGCTACAAGCGCCACTACCAGCATGCTTGTGGATTCCTTAATCAGGTAGCCGGCTGAGAATACTGCGACCGTGACGAAGACAAACGAGAGGATGGCAACGGCCCAGGGGCTTGCTGAAGCCCGGTCGGGGTCGATGATTGCTTCGAGGACCATGTCGCGTCAAGAGCCTTTAGTCTTCAAAAGGTTTTATATCTACAAGGCACAATGAAATTTCTTGCATTCCACCAAGTGGTACAAATGGAAGACTCAGTATCCAAAAGCGCTTACATCGAAGGCCGGCTCAAGGGGCTCAACGAGCTAGTGGGCATACTCAAGGACTCGATGGAAGCGCCTGACGCATTGTCCTCGTCATCCATAAACAAGACCATTATCCGCCACATCGCAGCCGAAGTCGAGTCCATAATCGCCGACTTGCAGGAGCACCACGGCGAGCACCCGGCTCTTGCGGAGGCCCACGCGGCCCAGAAGGTCATCGCCAAGGCCGCAGCCCCGGCCTCACAGGAAATCACCATCCCGATGATGAAAAAGCAGGTCGACGCTGCTGACGAGCTCATGCAGAGCCTTTCGCAGTTCAAGCAGGCCCGCGGAGGCAAGTACCCGTTTGACGAGGCTGCAGAGGACGCTGAAAAGTAGCTTTCCTGTCATCCGGCTGCGGGCTGCCGCAAGCCCCCATTCCTGCAAGCAATTAAATTGCTTGGGCTTCAAGAGTATATCCTCGGAAAATAGCTGTTTTTATGCCCGATAGCGGGTAATGTTTCACGATTAAAGGTGTTCAGATTTTGGATAATAGCAAGCTCGTATACCCCGGCCAGCAGATTGCCGTAAGCGAGGAAGGCGAAGCCGCCTCGGGTGCGATGGAGTCCGACGGCGCAGTGTACGCAACAGTCGCAGGCAACGTCATCATCGACCCCCAGACCTACGCAATCTCGGTCAAGTCCGCAAAGGCGCTTGTTCCCCTGCGCGAGGGCGACATAGTCAACGGCCTTGTGCACGACATCTATGACACCGTCGCACTCGTCGAGTTCGAGCCGGTCACAACCAACGGAGAGCGCAAGTCCTACACCAACCGCTTTGCGTACCTTCGCATATCCGAAGTCGACAAGGGCTACGTGGAGAACTTCCGCGACGTTTTGCGCATAGGCGACATGATTGTAGCGCGCGTGCGCGAAATCAAGCCGCTCGGCATCTACCTTTCGATAATGGATTCCAGCCTTGGCGTGGTCAAGGCGCGGTGCTCGTCCTGCCGCCGCGAGATGAAAAACACCGGCAGGATAATGGAGTGCCCCAACTGCCGCAACCGCGAGACTAGGAAGATGGCGATTACTACTTCAAGGATGTGAGCAAAAGATGAATGTTCAGATAATCAAGGAAGAAAAGGACTTTCTGGAAGTCAAGCTTGCAGGCGAGGACCTGGGGCTTGCCAACATGGTTGCCCAGGAGCTTGTCTCAAGCGGCGCTGCCGAGTTTGCATATGCTGCGCTTGACCACCCGATTACCACCAACCCGGTAATCCGCGTGCGCGCAAAGGACGGCCAGAAGGCGATTGCAAAGGCTGCCGCAGCGTGTGCAAAGAAGCTCGAGGGGCTTTCAATCGCGTCTGCCGGAAAGTCCAAGAAGAAGGAGTAATTTTCCTTCCTTCTTTCCCATTTTTCGTTTTCTATTTTCTTTTCCGGTTTCCCAAAATCTTCTT
>Ga0209340_1002043_pt1 | contig 12532 bp, 12 predicted proteins | sample EPASupsiteSAE323_FD_187266 | JGI IMG/M metagenome (GOLD analysis project Ga0209340, IMG submission 187266) | Bioremediated contaminated groundwater from EPA Superfund site, New Mexico - Sample SAE3-23 (SPAdes) (version 2) | ecosystem: Environmental > Aquatic > Deep subsurface > Groundwater >... | reverse complement strand
CCCGCCGCATTCATCTGGAGGGTACGGGCGAGGCCCTGATTACCGATACCGTAGGCTTTATCCGCAACCTGCCCCATCACCTGGTACAAGCCTTTCGTTCCACCTTGGAAGAGGCGACGGGAGCGGATCTATTACTCAATGTGGTGGATATCTCCGATCCGGATTACCTGGAAAAATTGGAGGTAGTGGAGGAGTTGCTGTTAGAATTGGGCGCGGAGCGGGAGCGGATCATCACCATTTTTAACAAGGTGGATAAGTGCCCCGAACTGCCGGGTGGCGAAGGCATTTACATTTCCGCCAAGAGCGGCCAGGGTTTGACCATGCTGCTCCGAACCATATCCGATCGCCTGCCAGGAAACAGCCGGGAGAATCCTTCATGAGATGGGTTACGCAGGGGGTATGTTGGTAGGGAATTTGACGTAAAAGGTCGTACCGTTCGAGCCGGTATCCAAGTCAATAACCGCATGGTGCCGGGTGGCTATCCGGTAGCAGACTGATAACCCCAAGCCGGTTCCTTGATCCTTGGTGGTAAAAAAGGGTGTGTATAGATTATTCAGCAAGGTAATGTCTATTCCCGGGCCCTCATCCTGTACGGCCAGAACCACCCGCTCCCCTTCCCTATAAGTCATTATGGTAACACATCCGCTGGCCGGCATCGCTTCCAATCCGTTATTGACCAGATTGATGATTAGTTGTCGAATGGCTTTCTTATCCAAAGACAAGAGCGGCACTTTACCGAGTTCGAGTTTTATATGCTGATCCCGTCTGATAGCGGTGGCTTGGACCAGTGGTAGTGCTCGCTTGATAATAGAATTGAGGCTTTCCCGGTTCATATCTACTGCCTTGTCTTTGGCCAGCGACAAGAACTCGGTAATTATCGAATTGGCGCGGTCCAGCTCTTCTATCATCAGATTAAAGGATTCGGTTTCTGAATAGTAGGCTTCATTTTGCCCTAGAAGCTGCAGGTAACCCCGTACAGCGGTCAGCGGATTTCGTATCTCGTGACCAATGCTGGCTGCCATCTCGCCCACCAGATTAAGGCGATCCAGGCGGGTCATTTCAAGTTCCATTTTTCTAAGGTCGGTTATGTCGGTGACTGAGCTGAGAATGCATAAACGGCCGTCGATAACAATACCCTCCGCACTGATCAACCCCAATCTTTCTTCACCGGTTTTTCTGCAAAAGTGAAATTCCATGTCTTTAACGGACTGGTTAGCCATAATCTGTTCCTTAACCAGCTCGCGCTGGGCCAGAACCGGCCAAATACCCAGTTCAAATGAGGTCCGGCCCAGGGCCTCTTCCCGGCCGAACCCGATAATGTCGCAATAGGCATCGTTGGTTTGCAGGAAGATTCCTTCCTCCAGGGTGGAAATAGTCATGGAAACTGGACTGGCATTAAAGGCCTTGGAGAAACATTCCTCCGACAGACGTAAGGCCGCTTCTGTTCTTATTCTATCGGTAATGTCCTTAGTGGTAACAATCAGATGCTCTTCGCCATCCAGGTCAATTATCTCAACTGCGGTTATAAAATTGCGGATTTCCCCGGACTTCATTCTGAAATCTAATTCAATGTTACGGACAGTCCCCTTTTCCCGGGCTTCTTTTATGACCCTGTCGCGCTGGGCCAGGTCGGCCCAGATATTCAATTCTTGCGTGGTACGGCCAAGCACCTCGTGCCGCTGATAACCGGTAATTTCTACAAAGGCGGTATTCACTTCAACGTAACGACCATCTTCCAGAGTAGTGATGCTCAGCAAGTCGGGATTACAGTTGATAAGCCTGGTAAACTTCCGCTCCGATTGGCTTATCGCGTCCAACTGGTTCTTGCGATCCAGAGCGTATGACGAGAGGAACCAACTGACATGTGTATAAAAGCGAATTATTAAGCCTAGCTCTGCTTCGCTTATTATCGGAACCCGCCGGAGGGCTTCTATATAGGCTGCTTCATCAAAGCCGTATTCCCTGGCCTGGCGGCGGAAGAACTCCTCGTCGGGCGGCTCATGGAGCAGTTGCCCGATAAAGAGGGTAGCCAGATGCCGGCCCTCCAGTAAGATGGGAGCGGCATAGTCCATAAGACCGTTAAAGCATTTATAACCGACATAATTGCCGTCATGCAAATGGGCTGATATGTAGCTATCGCTTTGCTGGCATCGGCAGGCGGTCTGCAGACAGGCGCGGTGAAATTTGATACAGATGTCCTGCCAGCCAATGCCGATTACAAAATTATTATCGGGATCCAGGATGGCGTGGGGGAGCCCGGTAGTTGCATAAAATGACCTGGAAAACCGCTGAAGCAATGATATATCTATTAAATCCTCGAATGTGTATTTAATAGAGTTTATTATTACATTTTTTTTAGCGAGATATTTATTTGAGACAAACATTTCGCTCCGTCCGGTAGAAAACCAAGGATGGGTTAAAGTTTGCTCGGGAGAGATGCTGAAAGAAGTTTGAGTGGATTGGACCAGTCTAAGTTCCTCCGCCCGTTGATGAAGTTCGAATAATTCATTAAAAAAGGGATCTTGCATATCTTCATTAATAGCCATCAGGATAACCTCCACATTAACAATAAACGATTAGCCGAGGAAGATACTGTCGAAAAATGGACAGCATGATTGCTTTTTTACTCAATACATTATAGTTGTCTAGCGTGGAAGGGTGAAGATAAAGCAGGCGCCTTGTTCAGGGGGTGATTCTACCCAGATGCTGCCACCATGGGCCTCCACATAGCTGCGCGCGATGGCCAGACCGAGACCGGTACCGCCCGATTCACGGCTGCGGCTCTCGTCCACCCGGTAGAAGCGTTCGAAGAGATGGGGGATATCCTCGGCGGAGATGCCCGGGCCGTTGTCCTGCAGCCGGAATTCGATATTCTGCGGGAGTTGCTGCAGGGAAAGCTCAATTTTGCCGCTATTTTCCGGTACATGCCGCATAGCGTTGGTCAAGAGATTGATCAGGACCTGGAGCAGACGATGACGGTCCGCCTTAAAGGGACGCAGACCCGGCTCCGCGGAAAAGCGGAAAGCGATTCCGGCCTCTTCCATACTTAATTGCAGGGGAAAGAGAGCCTCCGAGATTTCGTCGCCCGTAATGAATTCCAGATTGAGCGCAAGCTGACCGGCTTCAGCCTGACCGATGATTTCCAGATCCTTGACCAGGCGGGTCAGGCGGATAGTTTCATCCACTAAAGCGCTTTTAACGGCGTCGGTCATTTCCAGGTTGCCGGCTTGAATAGCTTCCAGGTTGCCCCGCATGATGGAGAGCGGGGTTCGTAATTCGTGAGCAATATTGGCGAACAAGGTATTACGATTCTCTTCGTGGGAATTAAGCTTCTCAGCCATGCGATTAAAATCTTCGGCCAATTCGCGAAACTCACGATCGCCCAAGCAGTCCACCCGCACCCCCAGATTGCCGCGAGCCACTTCATGAATGGCCGACGACAGGGTATTAATGGGTTGAGTTATGCGGCGGGCCAGGAGCAGCCCGACCAATAGGGCGGCTAAGGCCAGAAGAGATATAGCTTGGGCGATATACTTTCTAATCTCACTGAGATAACTGTTTTCCAGGCTGGCCAGGCCGCGCTTGAGCGGGCTGAAGATTTGTATAGTGGCAATGGCCTGCCCATTTACCTCCACCGGGTAACTGGAATAGCTTTTGCTGTTGGGGGCAGGCTGGCTGCCGACCAGCAGATCCTCCGAGTCGGCAACCACGATTCCAGCTGGATCGGTTATCAGCAGGCGTCGTTCCATCATCATATTATTGGCCGGGGTTCCCATCATGTGCCCCGGGCCGCGACCTGGCCGTCCGGCAGCCATCACGTCCTGTAAGCCTTCGAGCGTGCCGTTGGCCAGATAATAGTTCTCCGTCATCCGGGCATAGCGCTGGACCATATTGACGCTGAAGCGGTCAACGTATTGAGCAAACTGGTTGCGGCTGATCAAATAGGCAATGACCCCCGAAGAGGCAGCCGACAGCACCGCCACCAGGAGAATCACCAGGGTTATGCGGCTGGTCAGCCCGGTCTTATTAGGTTGCCAAATCTTACTCGGCAAGTTTATACCCCACTCCATAAACAGTTTTTATACGCCAGGTCAGGGACGGGAAGGGCTCCATCTTGCGGCGCAGGTTGTTGATATGGGTATCGATAGTACGCTCGTAGCCTTCATAGATGTCGCCGTAAACCCGTTCCAGGATCTGCAGACGGCTGAACACCTGGCCCGGATTCTCGGTCAACATCAGCAGGATCTTAAATTCGGTAGCGGTCAAGGCCAGGGATTGCCCGTTGATCGAGGCTTCATAGCGCGGCATATCCAGGTTGAGCGGCCCCAGGACCAGGCCCCCTTTGTCCATTCGGCTGGACGCCCGGCGCAGAACCGCCTTGATGCGGGCGGTCAGTTCACGCGGGGAAAAGGGTTTAGTAATATAATCATCGGCCCCCAGTTCCAGGCCCAGCAGCTTGTCGATCTCTTCCACCCGCGCGGTCAGCATGATTACCGGAGTGTTATCCACCGCGCGAATCTCTTTTAATACATCCATACCTGATTTTTGGGGAAGCATGATGTCCAGAATCACCAGAGCCGGCTTGGTTTCCTGCCATAATTCCAGCGCCTGCAAGCCGTCCCGGGCTTCCCGGATGGCAAACCCTTCGGCCGCCAGGTAGGAGGCCAGCATCTTGCGCAGATTATCTTCGTCTTCCACGATTAACAGGAGGTTTTCCATAAAACTATCCTCCGGGATTTTTAATGGGTTTTCAGGGGAACGGGATAGACCCCCGGCAGAGACCGGGAGCCTATCCTGCGAAGATAATACTTAGTTGTTGCTGTTCAGAGTGCAGTTACCGCACACCCCGGAGCCATTGCCGCCCATCCGGCGACCGCCCATGCCAGTTCCCTTGCCCCCTTGACCACCTCGGCCGCCGGGTCCGGGAGCGGCTGATATCTGGTCATACTGGGCCTGGGTGATGGTACCGGCCTTCAGCAGTTCCTGCAGGGCCTGCGCCCGGTATTCCTTCATCTTGGTTTGGCGTTCGGTTCCGGAAACATCGGTCAGCTTATCACTATATTGCTCCATTTTCTTCTGCAAGGCAACCCGAGCGTCGTAATCGGCCTGAGTCAGCCGACCGCTTTCGAGCATAGCCTTCATGCGTGCGTCGCGATTGGCCTGCATCTGTTCCCGCTGTTCATCAGTGAGTCCGGTGCAGATGCCTGACCCCTTGGTCCACCCGGATTTGCCCGGAGCCGAGGTATTGCCGTTATTGGCTGCCATGACCGGCACCGCTACCGCTACCAGCAGCAGACCCACTAACGCCAGTATACCCAGTTTTCGTTTCAATTGCCTATTCATCTGAATCGCCTCCAATTCCTTTTGATGATTGAAGTTTAGCAAGCGAAGTTTAATAGAGTTTCAAGATAATATTAAGATTTCTGGTTATTTTGAGATTAAGACAAGTTCTATACTATAACAATAAATTATTAGAAACATGATAATTGGTTTTGATACAATGTAATAGAAGGGTTAAACAAGCTATGAAAAAGCAGTTTCTGCTAATAATCAAAATAAGCAGCCCGGCTTTTAGATATTGAATGGGAGGCCATGGCAGGTGGAAACCCAAGCGGGAATATCAGTAGTGGTTCCAACCCTGAATGAAGGGGAGCGCATAGTTCCTCTGCTTAATCAACTGGCAGCTTGCCCGGAGGTGGAAGTGATAATCACCGACGGGGGCAGCAGCGATAATACCCTGGAGCTATGCCGGGAGTTTCCGGTCCAGGTTATTATGAACGCTCCCGGTCGAGGGGCGCAGATGAACGCGGGGGCGCGGCTGGCTTCGGAGGAAATTCTCTTTTTTTTACATGCTGATTCCGAGATAGAAGCACGGGTTTTTAACGATATCAGACAGGCCATCGCGCAGGGTTATGATTGGGGCTGTTGCCAACTGCGTTTTGACCGGAGTACCCGGTTCTACCGGATGGTAGCCAGGAACTCCAACCGCCGGGCGCGCTATTTCAGTATTTGCTTCGGGGATCAGGGCATTTATTGCCGTAAAGAATTCTTCGAGCGGATGGGAGGATTTCCGGAGACTCCCTTCCTGGAAGACCTGGCCTTTTCCGAGCAAGCCCGCAAATACGGCCGAGCCCGGATCATTCCGGCCAGGATCACCACCAGCAGCCGAAGATTTACTCAAGGCGGGGCCTGGCGAACCTTACTCAGGATGCAGCTAATAAAACTATTGTACCGACTGGGCGTAAAGCCGGAAAGATTGATAGTTTTGTACAAATAGGGGTTAATATCATGAATACTGCGCTGGTAATAATGAGCCGGCTTCCGCTGGCCGGCTATACTAAAACCCGGCTGATGGAAGCGCTAAATGGAGACCAGTGTGCCGCGTTTCACCAGGCCTGTTTGCAGGATATCTGCCAAGCAGCGCTGGACAGTCAATTAACGACTTACCTCTACTATCACAGCCCTCCGGAATATGCCGGTAGTAAATTGGACGCCAAAGGGTCCATATGGGGGCTGGAAACGCCTGTGCTGGATAAGCTGAAGTTTCGGCAACAAAAGGGGGCCGACCTGGGAGAAAGGCTCTGGCGAGCCGGACAGGAAGTATTGCAGGATCACTCCGGGGTGATATTTATCGGCAGCGATATGCCGGAGATAACCGCCAAGCTTTTAGCTGAAGCGGAACGATTGCTGCATAAGGGGGATGTCGTGGTCGGACCGGCCAGTGATGGAGGCTATTATTTGTTGGGCAGCCAGTACCTGTGGCAAGGCTTGTTTACTGCTATACCTTGGGGAAGCGACCGGGTTCTGGTGGCTACCCTGGAAAAAATCAGGGCCATGGGCATGAGCTACCGTCACCTGGAAGCGAAGGCCGACATTGACACGATAGAAGATCTGGCCGACTTCGTAGGAAGCGGTGGCAGTGAGGCAGGAATAAAGGGGAATTTGCAGTCCTATAAAGCCGCCCTGCAGCTTTGGCAGGGTTTGAAGTAGGAAAGGGGAACAAAGTTTGCAGAAAGACATAAAAAGGATCGCTGACCGAGCTTTATCCGGAGCCGGACTGGAAGCGGCGGACATAAAAACCTTGCTGGCCTTGCCGGCTATATCGGAGGAAGCCTATTACCTGCAATATGCCGCCCGATATTTGAACCAGTCAGGGCCGGGAGCGTTGGCGGAGGTCCACGGACAGGTGGGAGTGGTCAGCGGTCCCTGTCCCTGTGATTGCCAGTTTTGTTCCTTTGCCCGCAGCAACGGGGTATTCAAGCAAGAGCAAGTTGAAGCTATCGAGGATATTAGGTACCGTTGTCAGGAGTTGGAGCTGGCCGGGGCCAACGCCATCTACCTTATGGTCACGGCCTCCTATCGCATGGATGACTTTATAAAGATTGCCCGGGAAATCAGAGGTCATCTCCATAAGGAAACCATCATGGTCGCCAATGTGGGTGATTTCGATTATCTGACGGCCCTGGCGCTGAAAGATGCGGGCTTTGACGGCATATACCACGCCCTGCGCCTGGGGGAAGGGAAGGTCACCAAGATCAAGCCGGTGCGGAGAATAGAAACCATGCAGGCGGCGCAAAGGGCTGGTTTGCGACTGGGAACCTGCGTGGAACCGGTAGGACCGGAACACAGCCTGGACGAACTGGTGGAAAAGATCCAGATCACCCGCCAGTATGGAGCGGTATTCAGCGGGGCCGCCCGCCGCATTACTATTCCTGGTACTTCAATCAGCCAATACGGGATGGTCAGCGAGGCGAAAATGGCCTTGATTGTGGCAGTGGTTAATCTGGCTACGGGGCATGCCATTGCCGGAAATTGTACCCATGAGCCGGCAGTTAGCGGGGCCATGGCCGGGGCTAATCTGCTGTGGGCCGAGGCGGGCGCCAATCCCCGGGATACGGTGGAGGTTACCGAAACCAGTCGCGGGTTTCACGTGAAACGCTGTCGGGAGATATTGAGCGAAGCAGAGGTCGAGGTCCTGCAGGGACCTTCGCGTTGGTTTTCGGCTCAATAGAATGGGCTGGGGAGGGAAGTACATGAAGAAAAATCTGTGGTCCAGTAGCTGGTTAAAGGCCGGCCTGCTCCTGCTGGTGATCGCCGCCTATTGGCTGGTGCCGCCGCTGCGCGAGTCGGTCAATCAAGCCGCCGCGCTGTTATCCCGGGTTGATCTGCCGGCGGTCAAGGAGTACATTCTATCCTTCGGCATATGGGCGCCGGTGGTGTCGTTTTTGCTGATGGTTTTTCAATCGGTAGCCGCACCGCTGCCGGCTTTCCTGATTACCTTCGCCAATGCCGGCCTGTTCGGTTGGGTAAAGGGCGCGCTGCTTTCCTGGTCCAGCGCCATGGCGGGAGCGGCCCTCTGTTTCGTGCTGGCCCGCTGGTATGGGCGGGTGGTGGTGGAGCGTTTTACTACCCGGCGCGCCCTGCGGGAAGTGGATGATTTTTTTGAACGCTATGGGAAATGGGCGGTGCTGATCGCCCGTTTATTGCCTTTTGTTTCCTTTGATATCGTCAGCTACGCCGCCGGCCTTACCGGCATGGGATTCTGGGAGTTCTTCTGGGCCACTGGCTTGGGACAGTTGCCGGCTACCCTGGTTTATTCATATGTTGGGGATATGCTGGTGGGCAGCGCACGCACCTTTGTGCTAGGGCTGCTGATTATCTTTGCCCTGAGCGCCCTGGCCCTGATGGGTCGGCAGATCTGGCGGGATCGTCAGGCCCGGGGGATTATGGATAATGGACCGCATTAACCACCGAGGCATAACAACGGAATAATGAGTTAATATAATACTTTGTATAAATATTTGTTGTAATTTTTGGCTCTGATTATATATAATTAAGTCAATACCTGGGACGCACAATAAATTTTAAGGAGGATGAAAATGAAGAAACGCACCTTGGCATTGCTCGTAGTTTTAGTACTGGCGATCGGCCTGGTGGCCGGATGTTCACCGGCCAAACCGGAAGGAGACACTACTAAACCGGCGGTCAGCGGAGTGGGAACCGCCCCGGACGGCAGCGAAGTAGCTATTGAGAAGGCTACCATGAAATTTATCAAAGATTATGAAGCGGGCGGCTATAAGTTGGTATCCACCGAAGACCTCAACAAGTGGGTCGGCGAGAAGAAGGACATGATCATCATCGATACCATGCCCGCTGATTTCTTCGCCAAAAACCACATCCCGGGAGCAGTAAATGCCGAACTTCCCAAGACCGGTATGGCTGACGCCACTGATGAGCAAAAGGCCGCCTTTATTAAGCTATTAGGCACTGACAAGAGCAAAACCATTGTAGTCTATTGCGGTTTTGTGGGTTGTGCCCGCAGTGACGTCGGGGCAGTAATAGCGCTGGAACAAGGTTTTACCAATGTTTATCGCCTACCTGGCGGCTTTATTGCCTGGCAGGAAGCGGGTTATGCTATTGAAAAATAGACGCAGCCATATATACGGTCTGATAGTGTATTATTGGCACTCATGGTTCTGGCCGGTTGTTACAGATCCAATGATTCGGCCGTAAAAAAGATTAATTCTCAGATCAAGGTAATGGATGTTGGTTTGATGATGGATGAAAAGGTGGTGCAGGAGAAGCTAGGACCCGGAGAAAAGGCCATGTGTCTCTACGGCTACGAATACGATTACACAGATAAGGACATCAATGTGGGCTTTGACGCCAAGACCAAGCAAGTGAGAAGGATTACCACCAAGAATCCCGAAACTTCTATTTGCGGCATCAAGCCGGAAACTGCGCTTTCTGATGCAGATAAAACCATCGCTTCCCAGGGTTTCAAAGAGTCGGACGACTCTAAATACGTATTTACATGGGAAGTCTGAAATTCTCAATTATCTCTATAAAGGGCAAGCTGGCCGACGGCATAACCATAGAGATAAATCCGGAAACCAAATAAGGATGAGCCATACAAGGCGGGGATGTGTTCTACCGAAGGTAGTATGCATCCCCGAGCGGGTTTCTGCAGAATTAAGGGCAGGTGACCCCCTACCGGGGCAGGTAGAGCCCGGCTATTTCCGGGGATGCTCTTCTAGCCATAGCCTGTGCTATAATGAACGGGAATAAAAGCAAGGGGGACTTACCATGCAGGATAACAACAATGATCTCGAGAAAATGCGAGAGTTCATAGAGAAAAAGAAGCAGAAGAGCGCTTCGCAGGGCAGCGTCAAACGGGGGCCACAGGACCGCTTCGGCACCACCAGCAAGAAAAGCCAGAAGAAAAACCAATTAGAACCGGAATCCGGCGAGGAATCAACGAGGCCGGAATGAAGACATTAGTATTAGCTGAAAAACCCAGCGTGGGGCGAGAGATCGCCCGGGTTATGCAGTGCAGCCAGAAGGGCAAGGGCTATATCGAGGGGCCGCGGTATGTGGTCACCTGGGCCTTGGGCCATTTGGTTACCCTAGCCGAGCCGGACGATTACGATCCCCGTCTGAAGGAATGGCGCATGGAGGATCTGCCCATGCTGCCGGACAAGATGAAGCTCAAGATAATCCGGCAAAGCTCCCAGCAGTTTCACGTGGTACATGAACTGATGAAGCGGGGTGACATCGACCGTTTGATTATCGCCACCGACGCCGGTCGGGAGGGAGAATTGGTCGCCCGCTGGATCATGGAGCAAGCGCATTGGAAAAAGCCCTTCCAGCGCTTGTGGATATCCTCTCAGACTGATAATGCCATTCGCGAGGGCTTTAAAAACCTGCAGCCGGGCCAGGCCTACAATAATCTTTATGATGCCGCGGTCTGCCGGGCCGAGGCCGATTGGCTGGTGGGACTGAACGTTACCCGCACCCTGACCTGTAAATTTAATGCCCAGCTCAATGCCGGCCGGGTGCAGACTCCGACCCTGGCCATGATGGTGGGCCGGGAACAGGAGATAAAAGAGTTCGTACCCCGGCCCTATTGGACAATACGGGTCAGCTTTGGGGAATTCAGCGGGGAATGGCGCGGCAAATCCGGCTCCCGGATTTTTGATAAAGAGCAGGCCGATGAGATACTAGCCCGGGTGCAGGGACAGTCCGGCAAAATCCGGGAGGTAAAAAAAGAAACCAAAAGCGAGCCGCCGCCCCTGGCCTATGATCTGACCGAACTGCAGCGGGATGCCAACCGGCGCTTCAACTGGTCCGCGCATAAGACATTGGATGTGCTGCAGGACCTCTATGAGCGCCACAAGCTGGTGACCTATCCCCGGACCGATTCGCGGTATATAACGACGGATATCGTACCTACCCTAGCCCAGCGGCTGAAGGGGATGAACAGCGGACCCTATGCAGCATTGGCGGCTCCCCTGCTGAAGCAGACCCTCAAACCGGGCAAACGTTTTGTGGACGACGGCAAGGTTTCCGATCATCACGCCATCATCCCCACCGAGCAGGCACTGAACCTGGCCGCTCTGGACGCGGACGAGCGGAAACTCTATGACCTGATTGCCCGGCGCTTTATTACGGTGCTCTACCCCCCTTACCGCTACGACCAGACTACCCTGATCACCACGGTGCAAGGGGAAGATTTCTATGCCCGGGGGCGGGTGGTCATTGATACGGGCTGGCGCACAGCGCAAAATGCCCTGCCCGAGCGAGAGGAAGCGGAAGATGACGCCCTGCCCGAGCAGAGCCTGAGCGCTCACCAGATCGGGGAGACGGTGCCGGTTAAGACCGTTCGGCTGGGCAAAGGTCAGACCAAGCCGCCGAGCCGCTATACGGAAGCCACCCTGCTGACGGCCATGGAGCATTGCGGTAAGTTGGTAGAAGACGAGGAACTGCGCGAGGCCATTAAGGGCAGCGGCCTGGGTACCCCGGCCACCCGGGCGGAGATCATTGAAAAACTGATCCACACCAGCTATATCGAGCGTCACGGCAAGGAACTGGTGCCCACCTCCAAGGGGATACAACTGATCGGTCTGGTGCCCCCGGCCCTGCGCTCCCCGGAGCTTACCGCCCAATGGGAACAGCGCCTGACGGATATTGCCCGGGGGAAAGGCAAAAAGGCCGAGTTCATATCCGCTATCCGCCGCAATGCTGCTGAGATGGTACAGGCGGTCAAAGCAGAAGACGCGGTCTACCACGCCGATAATATCACCAAGACCAAGTGCCCCCAGTGTGGGCGCTATATGCTTTTAGTCAACGGCAAAAAAGGCCGTATGCTTTCCTGCCCCGAGCGCTCCTGCGGCTACCGCCAACCGGAGAAAGGGGAGGACTACCGTCCCGGCAGCCGGGCGAATCAAAAGTTGATTGCCCAGTATAGCGATAAAGAAGAGATCGGCACCAATGTCGGCGAGATGATCAAGGCCGCCCTGGAAAAGAAGCAAAAGGGCGAAAAATGATGGATAGGTTATTGAATCAAAACCGGGGCTTGCGAAGAGCGCGATTTCCATGTAAAATATAAAAGCTGTGATATTTGAGAAAGAGTAAATCGTCGGTATATCGGCAAACAACTTAATATGTATGGTACGGAGAGGTGGCTGAGTACGGCTGAAGGCGCTCGATTGGAAATCGAGTAGACGGGTAACACTGTCTCGCGGGTTCGAAT
>Ga0209340_1002041_pt1 | contig 12536 bp, 9 predicted proteins | sample EPASupsiteSAE323_FD_187266 | JGI IMG/M metagenome (GOLD analysis project Ga0209340, IMG submission 187266) | Bioremediated contaminated groundwater from EPA Superfund site, New Mexico - Sample SAE3-23 (SPAdes) (version 2) | ecosystem: Environmental > Aquatic > Deep subsurface > Groundwater >... | reverse complement strand
CAAAGGAGTGCTCAGGCTGCAAAAGATACAGCATCAATAATTGAGAGCAATATAGAACTGTCAGAAAAAGGAGTTGATGTATCAACAAAAGTAAACCAGTCTCTGGCGGAAATATATGAAGAATCGCATAAAGTAAATGAACTTCTTGATGAAATAGCAGCAGCTAGCCAGGAGCAAACACAGGGAATAGCTCAAATCAACAAAGCAATATCACAGATGGAACAGGTAGTACAAAGCAACGCAGCAACAGCAGAAGAAAGTGCAGCCGGATCAGAGGAATTATCTTCTCAGGCAATGAATATGAAGGATATTGTTAACTCTCTGATGCAGCTGGTAAATGGAGCTCAGCTTGAACTCAATCAGAGTAATTATAGAGACAGTATATACAAAGCTTTACCTGACAGAAATAAAATAGCTCAAAACAATTTTTCAGGAAGAGCAAACAAACGGGCTAATTCAGCTAAATCAAATTTAATTAACTCATATGATAAAAATACTCAAGTTGTAAATCCTGAGCAAGTTATTCCATTGGAAGACGATACACAGGGATTCTAATAGTTAATCAATGCAGGCAAAATTGTTTAATTTTGCCTGCATTTGTGTCGACAGTATAAATGAGTTTTATATAAAATGTTAACTGAAAAGCAATTTGAAAAATACGAAAAGTTGATCTACGAACAACTGGGAATTAGCTATAGACAAGCTAAAAGAGAAATGCTTCAATCAAAACTGAATAAATTGCTAAGACGAGAAGGCATTAGTTGTTACGATGAGTATTATAATCTGCTTCTTAGTAATAATAATGGCAAAATATGGAACAACTTTGTTGATGAAATAACAATTCATAAAACAGATTTTCTTCGTGAAGAAAATCATTTTGACTATATTAAAGCCAATATTAATAACATTTTTCAAAATAATCCAAGAATAATCAAGAATAATGAAATAAGAATATGGAGTTCTGCGTGTTCAACAGGAGAAGAACCCTATACAATTGCAATGATCTTAAAAGATTGTTTGCCTGAATCAATGAATATAAAGATTCTGGGCACAGATATCAGTAATAAAGTAGTTTCTCATGCCCAGAAGGGGGCATATGATTTAAGTGAATTATCAGTATTCAATTCATACCAGATTCATCAGTATTTTGATAAGGTTGAAGATAAATATATCATTAAATCTGAAATTAAAGATTTAATTACACTTAGAACATTCAATCTTATGGAGCATTTTCCGTTTAAGAATAATTTTGATATCATCTTTTCAAGAAATGTAATGATCTATTTTGATAATTCAACTCAGGAAAAGCTTATAAAAAAATACTATAATGTATTAACAACAGGGGGATTACTATTTATAGGACATTCAGAGAGTCTTACTCAAAAACAGTACAAATTCAAATACATACATCCGACTATTTATATGAAAACAGTGTAAAGTAGAATAGATTTGCTAGGAAAGGAATATTTATGAGAATATTAATTGTAGATGATGAATTTACAAGCAGAAAAAGACTTATTACTTTTCTTACCGACTATGGTGAATGTGACATTGCAGTTAATGGAAAAGAAGCAATAGAAGCATTTAAAAATGTATGGGATGAGGGAGATTTTTACGATTTAATTTGTCTTGATATTAAAATGCCTGAAATGAACGGTCAGGAAGTATTAAAAGAAATCCGTAAAATCGAACAGGAAAGAAATATATCCGGTCTGGATGGTGTCAAGATAATAATGACTACAGCACTTGATGATATAGATAATATTAAAGATGCATTCAGAGAACAGTGCGAAGCTTATTTGATTAAGCCGGTCAGTAAAGAAAAATTAATCGTTACTTTAAAAGAATTTGGATTAGTAAACTAAATTATGCTGGAAAAGCAAAAATATTTTTTACATCCCGGATATATTTTTATAAGCCAGAAGCCATATGTTATTCATACAGTATTAGGCTCTTGTATTTCTGTATGTATATGGGACAGCAAGTTAAAATTTGGAGGAATGAATCATTATATTCATCCATATCCATTCAACAATGAACGAAATTGCCAGTTTGGAATCATATCACTTCCTCATATGATAAAACTACTTGTTGATATGGGAGGAAATACGGTAAATTTCAAAGCTCATATTGTTGGTGGAGCTCAAAATTCAAAGATTCAAAGTCCTTCAATAGGAAAGAATAATGTTGCAGTTGGTGAAAAAATATTAAAAGAAAATTCTATTGAAATAGTAACAATTGATACAGGTGGAGATATGGGACGAAAAGTCATATTTGATAATGAAACAGGAGAAATTGTAATTTACAAGGTAAATAATATAAGAGAGTGCGACTGGTATGAAGAAAATAAAAATATTAATAATTGATGATTCATCAATGGTAAGAAAAATTTTATCTCAGGAGCTTTCAAAAGATCCTGAGATAGAAGTAGTTGGAACTGCCCCTGATCCGTTTATAGGAAGGGATAAAATAGTAAGTCTGAAGCCTGATGTGATTCTTCTCGATATTGAAATGCCAAGAATGGATGGACTGACTTTTCTTGAAAAATTAATGAGACATCATCCCATGCCTGTAATAATAGTTAGTTCTCTTGCAAGAAAGGGCTGTGAAGTAGCTCTAAGAGCATTGGAACTTGGTGCTATGGAAGTGCTGGCAAAACCGGGAGAATCATACTCAATAGGAGATATGAGTGAGCAGCTTCGCCACAAAATAAAAGCTGTTGCAAATATTAGTCCAACACAAATTATTGTTAAAGATCACATTCAACAAAAACCTGTACCTGTAAATAATCATGCCATGATTAAAACAACAAATAAAATCATAGCTATTGGCGCATCAACAGGAGGAACAGAAGCTATAAAAGAAGTATTAACGATGCTTCCTGCTGATATGCCCCCTATTCTTATAGTTCAGCATATGCCCCAGTATTTCACAAAATCCTTTGCTGAAAGACTTAATAATTTATGTATTCTGGAAGTTAAAGAAGCTGAAAATAAGGAATTGGTTTCACCTGGTAAGGTATTGCTTGCACCCGGCAATAAACATATGGAATTAAGAAGAAGCGGAGCTTCATACTATGTAGAAATAACTGACGGACCTCTGGTTTATCATCAAAGACCTTCTGTAGAGATTTTATTCAATTCTGTTGCAAAATATGCCGGATCTAACGCTATTGGAGTTATATTAACCGGAATGGGAAGAGATGGTGCAGCAGGTTTATTAAATATGAAAAATGCAGGAGCATATACAATTGCACAGGATGAAAGAAGCTGTATTGTTTTTGGAATGCCTAAAGAAGCAATAACTTTAGGTGCAGCTATGAAAATTGACTCACTAAGGCATATTCCGCAAACTCTGGTTGATTTACTAAAAAAAGATTAAAAATATTTTGTGTCAGTCTGTAAATGAATAAAATAATCACAAAAAATAAATTTATAATCATATTAAGTATATTTTTAACAGTATCAATTTTTTTGATACTGGGTTTTTATACTGTAAAAAGTCGGGATATTATTTTAGAAAATAGAATATCAACACTTTCTTTTGATTCAAATTATCTTAAGGATGTTTATAATTTTTATAAAATATTTGACAAAGTAGAAAATAATACAAAAATACTGGCAGAATTTGTTAAAAAATCTTTCGATTTAAAAAAATCCTCAGACAGTAAATATGTAAATGATTATATTCATTCGCTTAATCCTCAGACTATATCAATACTTGAAAGAACTCCAACAATTCAGGGCGCATGGGTACAAATTAATCCTTACTTTATTGATAAAAAAACATTAAAAGCCATTTCTGCCTGGTATGTATTTGAAAATGGAAAATACCGGAAGATTAATATGAAACCAAGAACATTGACAAAGGAACAAGATTCCTGGTATTTTGGCGCAATTGAGGCAAAAAAACCTGTATGGAGTGATATTTATATAGATCCGGATATACATATTTCCATGTTAACTTATTCAATTCCATTGTACAAAGATAATAAGTTGATTGGAGTTGTTGGAACAGATTTTTCTATTGAAGGATTAAAGAATTTATTAATAGAGATTAAGTCAAAAGCTAACGGTTCAGAAGTATTTATATTAGATAATAATCAAAATCTTATCCTGTCCTCATCAGATAAATCAATAAGTTATAATAAAAGAAGCCTTCTTTCATACAAAAATGGAAATTATAAGTCACTTGTAAATTCTTTAAAATTAAAAAAAGATGGATTTATAATTGTAAAACAAAAAGAAGGTAGCAATACAGTATTTTTCCATCGTTTTCAAAGTAATCTTTCTCTTATTATTGTAATTCCAAATTCAAATTTGCTTAATACATATAATAATAATATATTTTATATTTTTATAATAACAATTATACTTATTATTATTATAATTTTTATTATAAGTAAATTAATAAATTGTTTATTAAATCCTTTTTTAAAAATTGAACGACGTTTTGGCAGTATATTAGAAAATTCCTGGAATGAAATTACTATAATAAACGCAGAAACATTTAAATTTATTTATCTTAATGACTCAACTTTAAAAAATTTAGGTTATTCACTAAATGAATTATTAAATGATGATGTTTCAAAGGTTAATCATAAATATACAAAAGAATTTTTATTAGAAAAATTAAACCCCTTATTTTCCGGTGAAAAGGAATCTCTGGTTTTTGAGACAAAAAGAGAAAGAAAAGATGGTTCAATTTATCCTGTAGAAATAAATGTTCAATATTTTAAAGACGAAAATCCAGCCATAATAGTAGCTATTGCAAGAGATATTTCAGAACGTAAAAAAGCAGAGGAAGAATTGCGTAAAAATGAAAAAAGATTTAAAGATCTTACATTATGCAGTTCTGATCTAATTTGGGAATTAGATAATGAGGGAAAGTATACGTATTGTTCAGAGGGGTTTAGATCAATACTTGGTTATGAGCCGGAAGAGCTTATAGGTAAAACCACATTTGATATAATGCCTGAAGATGAAGAAGAAAGACTTAGAGTTAAAGAAATATATTTACCCTTAATGGCAAAAGGTATACCAATAAAGGATTTTGAAAAAACAAATATTACAAAAGATGGCAAATTAAAAACTTTTTTGACCAATGCTATTCCTATTATTGACAAAGATAATAGGATAAAAGGTTATCGCGGTGTCTCAAAAGATATTACCGAACGTAAAGAAGCTGAAGATATTATTCGAGAAAGTGAAAATAAATTCAAGGATCTTACATTATGCAGCTCTGATTGGGTTTGGGAAGTTGATGAAGAACTAAAATTTACGTATTGTTCTGATGAAGTAAAATCAATTCTTGGTTATGAGCCGGAAGAATTTATAGGCAAAACAACATTTGAAATAATGCCTGAAGATGAAAAAGAAAGATTCAGGGTCAAGGAAACATACTCATTTATAATATCAAAACTCCTACCAATAATAGATTTTGAAAAAACAAATATTACAAAAGATGGTAAATTAAAAACTTTTTTAACCAATGGTGTCCCGATTATTGATAAAAAGGGTAATTTTAAAGGTTATCGTGGAGTTTCAAAAGATATTACCGAAAATAAAGTAGCTGAGGATATCATTCGAGAAAATGAAAATAAATTCAAGGATCTTACATTATGCAGCTCTGATTGGGTTTGGGAAGTAGATAAAGAAGCAAAATATACATATAGCTCTGATGAAGTAAAATCAATACTTGGTTATGAACCGGAAGAACTTATAGGCAAAACAATATTTGAAATAATGCCTGAGGATGAAGAAGAAAAACTTAAGGTTAAGGAAACATACTTTAATTTATTATTGGTAGGTATGCCAATAATGGATTTTGAAAAAACAAATATTACTAAAGACGGTAAATTAAAAACTTTTTTAACCAATGGTGTTCCGGTTATTGATAAAGATGGGGTTATAAAAGGTTATCGCGGAGTTTCAAAAAATATCACTGAACGTAAAGAAGCTGAAGATTCATTGCGTAAAAGTGAAAAAAGATTTAAAGATCTTACGTTATGCAGTTCGGATTTAATTTGGGAATTTGATACAGAAGGAAAATTTACTTACTGCTCTGATGGATTTAAAACAATGCTGGGTTATGAACCAGAAGAGCTTATGAATATGACAACAATTGATTTAATGCCGGATGATGAAGAAGAAAGAGCTAGAGTTAGAGAATTATTATCGTATTCAGTACAAAAAAGATTACCAATAAAAGATCTTGAAAAAACAAATATTACTAAAGACGGTAAATTAAAAACTTTTTTAATTAATAGTGTTCCGATGTTCGATAAAGATGGGAATATAAAAGGTTATCGCGGTGCTGCAAGAGAAATCACCGAACATAAAAAGATTGAGAAATTTAATGAAAAATTATTAGAGGTGCTAAATAATTCCTGGGATGAAATTTTTATCTTTAAAATTGAATCTTTGAAGTTTATTTATGTAAATAAACAGGTTTTACAAAATTCAGGATACACACGTGATGAACTGTTAAGCATGTCTGTCTGTGATATAAGTGATTACACTCTTGAAGAAATTAATAAATATATTAAACCTCTGTTAGACAGGGAAAAAGAATTTATTATTTTACAAAGTAAATTAAAAAGAAAAGATGGTTCTCCATTACAAGCTGAAACTTGTATAAAATTGAGCGAAATGAATAATGAAATAGTAGCAATTGCATATGTTAGAGATATTTCAGCTCATAAAAAAATAGAAACACTTCTTACTGAATCATATAATGAAGTAGAAAGACAGGTTAAAGAAAGAACTCAGGAATTAATACATAAGGATCAGGTTTTATCTGCAACATCCGAAGCAATCATTGAACTGGTAGTAAATACGGATTTTGAAGATGCAATTTTAAATGCATTTTATTTACTCGGCAATGCTATAAGTGTTGATGAAGTTTGTCTGCGTAAAAATTATTATGATGTTGAAAAGGATACTTATATATTAAGCAAAAAATGTGAATGGAAATTATCAGACAAAGAATCTGAAGAACATTTTTTGGAATTTCAAAATCTTGAATTGAAATCACAGGATGAATACATACAATCTTTATTGAATAGAAAACCAATAATTGGAACTATAAAAGATTTCGGTCCTGAACTGAAAGAATTTTTTAATCAGTATAATTTTGTTTCAGCTATGTCATATCCGATTTTTATTGATAATGAATTCTGGGGAACGATAAGTTTTAAAGATTACAATAATGAAAGGGCATGGACTGTTCAGGAACAGGCACTGCTTTATTCATTTACTTCCTCTGTTTCGGCTGTTATAGAGAGAAATCAGAAAAATGAAAAACTAAAATCAGCCACTGAAAAGGCTGAAACAGCAAACAAAGCCAAAAGTGAATTTGTGGCAAATATGAGCCATGAAATTAGAACGCCAATGAATGGAGTTATAGGATTTATAGAGCTTTTGTCAGAAACTCATCTCGAAGAAGAACAGAAAAAAATGGTTAATAACATCATACAATCATCTGAAACCTTATTAAGCGTGGTTAATAATATATTAGATTTTTCTAAAATCGAAGCAGGAAAGATGTTATTAGAAAATATCAGTTTTGATTTAAGAACCTGCATTGCAGAAATAGCTATATTGTTGTCAAATTTGGCATCTAATAAAGGATTAGAACTGAATGTTCTTGTATATTCAAACGTTCCTGCCAGAGTTTTTGGTGATCCCAGCCGATTAAAACAGGTATTAAATAATTTGGTAAGCAACTCCATAAAATTTACAGGTTCAGGAGGAATAACTATAACAGTTAAGAATATTGCTGAGACTAATGATATAGTTATGATTTCTTTTGAAGTGTCAGATACAGGAATTGGAATTTCAAAAGAAAATCAGGAAAGAATTTTTGAAGCTTTCATGCAGGCTGATAATTCAACTACGAGAAAATACGGTGGCACCGGTCTGGGATTGGCTATTTGTAAACAGATTATTGAAATGATGAATGGAAAGATATATATAAACAGTGAACCTGAAAAAGGAACAACAATCTCATTTACAGCTGAATTTTCAAAGGATTATAGCGAAAATATTAAAACCGCAGATGTAAATGAAACTTTAAAAAATACTAACATTCTTGTTGTGGATGATAATAATATCAATTTGAATATTGTACGTTGTTATCTTGAGGAATCATTATGTAAAGTTCATATGACAAATAGTTCAAATCAGGCCTTATCCTTATTAAAGAACCTGAATAATATAGATGTTGTTATAATTGATCAAAAAATGACTGAAATAGATGGACTTGAGCTGGCTTCAATGATTAAAGCAGATCCATTAACCAATCATATTCCTCTGATTTTATCAACATCAATGAGTCAAATAGGAAATGCCAAATTATCAAGAGAAGCAGGATTTTCAGGATATCTTACAAAACCTGTGTGTAAAGATGATCTTTTAAAATGTATTTCAACGGTACTAGAGGCAAAAATTAACAATTCTGATGAAAATAACAAAATTTTAATAACCAGCCATATTTTAAAAGAAGATAATTATACTAATAAAATTAAAATTTTATTAGCTGAAGACAATAAAATAAATCAGAATGTAGTTACTGATATGCTGAATAGTATGGGCTTTTTGTGTGATATAGCCGTAAATGGAGAAGAAGCTTTAAAAGCTTGCCAGGAAAAATCATATGATTTAGTTTTAATGGATTGTCAGATGCCGGTTATGGATGGATATGAAGCAACAAAAAATATTCGTCGAATTGAAAATAAAGAAAAACATATTCCAATCGTTGCAGTTACTGCACATGTATTGGAAGATGCCCGAAATAAATGTTTGGAAGCAGGCATGGATGATTATATCTCCAAACCTGTTAAAAAAGCTAAATTAAGGGGAATTATAGAGAAATATATCCTGTCAGAATCAGCTAATATAACTTTGGACATCAATAATCCTGTCAACAGTAATTTTGAATTATCAGAACAAAATTCAAAAGTTCAGGAAATAGTGGAAAAAATTATGCTTGATCTGGAATTTTCCTCTGAAAATGCCAGAGAATACCTTAAGAAATATATAAATACCCTTCCCGATGTTCTTTTAAAAATAAAAGAGACAATCAATAAAGAAGATTTCGAGTTGTTGAATAATCTTGCGCATACTCAAAAAGGAGCAAGTGCTAATCTATGTATAGATGAACTTTCTGAACTGTTTAAAAAACTGAATTCAGAAAGCAAGATGAATGCAAAAGATCAATGTATAATTGCCCTGAAAGAAATTGAGGAATATATAAATATTTTAATTGTAAAACCGTATTAGCTTAATAATAAGCCAATAATATCTCCAATATCTTTCGTAAAATTTTTATTTTTCTTTTTTGTTTCAATTAATTTAAGCAATCCAAGTCTGATTTCTGAAGAGGAGAGGAGTTCCTGAATGATTATTTCCAATTCAAAATCAGAAATTTTATATTTATTTTTGAATGATTTTACATAGTCTTTTGATATTTCTTCGTTTAAGAATATTTCACCTATGCCAAGAAATAAATATGTGGGATTTACATTGTATTTGTTTATTAAAATCTGGATTTTACAGGCATCAAGACAAAATTTATCTTTTTCATACTCTCTCAGCATTCTGGCTGAAATACCGAGATCTTTAGCTAAATTTGCTTGATTGATATTAATTTTTTCCCTGATTAACTTTAATCTTTCACCTATATTCATATAAAATAAATGTCCTCTTGACATAGGAAATCATATTTCCTATAATAATTGAAAATCGAAATAAAAATTATAAAAACAATACAAACAATACAAATATAAGACTGTATTTATACAGCCAATTTTTAAGCATTATCATTATACTTACATTTTACTATAAAAAAGCTATTTATTAAAGATGGCTTTTTTTTTATTATTATGAATAATTTAAAAAACACTTTTTTGTTAAATTTATAAAGTCTGTTTATAAAATTTCCCCTGCCAGGAATCTCTTTTTTCAAGCTCTCTATCAATCCTTGTCAGTACTTTAAATCTTTCAGTTAACCAGATCGGTGCAACTAAAATTTCATTTAATCCACTACCTGCAAGTCTGTGAATGGTTATGTCGGGAGACAGTATTTCGAGAAAATCACACACAATTTCTACGAATTTTTCAACAGCAAGAGGTTTAAACTCTTCTTTATAATACATATTTTCAAGTTCTGTTCCTTTAAGTGCACAAAGAACATGCATTTTAATTCCATTTATACCTAAATCAGCAAGAGCTTTTGCTGTTTGGAGAATATCTTCTTTTGTTTCACCAGGAAGACCAATTATTACATGGGCACAAATATTTATGCCTCTGTTTTGTGTTAATTTAACAGCTTTTATAAAATCTTCCGATGTGTGCCCTCTGTTTATAAGTTTTAAAGTCTTGTCATGAATTGATTGAAGTCCATATTCAACCCAGACATAATGTTTTTCGGCATAGGAACTTAGAAGATCTATTTTTTCAGAATCTATGCAGTCAGGCCTTGTACCTATAGACAATCCTATAATATCTTTATGATTAAGTGATCTACTGTAAACATCTCTAAGAACATCTAAAGAAGCATATGTATTAGTAAATGCCTGAAAGTATGAAATAAACTTTTTTGCCTTGTACCTTATTTTTGAATGAGAAATGCCTGTTTGAATTTGTTCCTCGAGAGATAGCAAATTACTATGGACTCTTGAAAAAGAACCGCCTTCATCACAAAATATACACCCACCTTTTGATATAGTCCCATCTCTATTTGGACAATTAAAACCGGCATCTAGAGTTATTTTATAGATTTTACATCCAAAAATGTTTTCAAGATGCCGGCTGTACTGGTTATACCTTTTGTATTTAAAAGTATTCATTTAGAGCCTGTTTTTAAAAATTACAAAATCCAGTTAATAAACGTAAAAGGGCTCGTGTCCTTCGACTTAGCTCAGGATAAACTCCGCGGAAGTGTTTAAAAAATTCATTCTGGCGCGAAGGCTTTAGCCAAACTCGTTCATTGAAAAAGAATATTAGTCTTGATGAATATTTTCCGGTGATGGATATTCGTAATATTCACCGCATTTTGGACAAACTACAATTTGAGTTTTTCCTTTTTCCACTTCTGCAACTTCAAACAGAGTTTTACAGCTTGAAGAGACGCATCTGATTGCTAAAACAGGTCTTATTACTCTTGCCATATTTAAAACCTTTCCATATATTTTCAACTTTACCAATATATTATTATATTATATGGGAATGAGATCAAAAAGGAAAATTCATCATTTCCCTTTTTCGATCTCCCGCTTCGCATACACGGCGTTACGATCAATCTGGATTGATCGTAACTTGGTATTAACAGAATTTTATAGGATTTACTCAGATTATATAAATGTAAAGTTTTGTAATATTTTAAACATATTTGTTTAGGAATGTATATGTTGAATACAATTAAACTTGATTCTGTGATAGAACTTCTATATTATATTCATAGTCTAGCTGAAAGTTATTTTGAAATTTAATCCCAAATTGAATCTTTTAGAGACGAGAAAAGGATGAGGTGAGGTTAAGTTAATGAGAAGCAATACTTTACACAGGTCAAGTATATCAAAGGAGAGGATAGCAGCCTTGGAAGAATTATTATCAGACAAATCACAACCATATGATTCCTCACCGGGAGTATATGTTAGATCAGATAAGGATCGTGAGCTGGATGTCCTATGGCAGGGTTTTAAGATTAATACGAGAGAAGAAAGATCTCCCGGAATTTATCTTTCAATAGGCTTTGTTACAGGAGCACTCTGCATGTTCTTAATGACAACAATTCTTAATTTTGGAAATCCTTCACACGAAAGTTCCATCGATCTTAATCTATGGAAAAAAGGAAATACTGAAGTTAAGGAAAAAGTAACTCCTATTAGTGTTAATCCTGCATCAAAAGCAGTTTCAACCGCTAAAACTGAAAAATATACAATTCAAAACGGAGATACTTTAGAAAAAGTTGCTTTGAGATATTTCGGATCTACAAGTCCCGAAAAAATTCAACAAATTCAGGATGCTAATGGTCTTAGTAATCCCAATAAAATTTCTATTGGTCAGGAATTAACAATTCCTGTTGAGAATTAAAAGAAATAAAACATTAAAAAAGCCGATGAAATTAATCATCGGCTTTTTTAATGTTTTATTCAGTAATTTGGAAGAAAAATAAAAAGAACTTAAGCGCTAAATTGTCACAAAAACGAGTTTATTTAATGGGTTGAAAGCATAAGTTTTAGGAAAATCTCCGCAAGAAAACTGTTTAAAGGCTCACTAATATACTAGGTGTTCAATTTTTATCTTACAAATGGAGTATTAACTAATGAAAGCCGAAGGCTTTCCGGTCAATGCCAGACTAAATTGAAATAAAGTGAGAATAAATTAATTGCGTTGAAGATTCATGGCTTACGGATGCAAGAACGCCATTATAATTTTTTAGCGCCACTGTCTGAGCCGGAACAACGAGGAGGCGAGTTTGGCGCGGTGAACATAATAGTTATTTAATCAAGTTCTTAGCAGCCGTTATGAACA
>Ga0209340_1002040_pt1 | contig 12547 bp, 19 predicted proteins | sample EPASupsiteSAE323_FD_187266 | JGI IMG/M metagenome (GOLD analysis project Ga0209340, IMG submission 187266) | Bioremediated contaminated groundwater from EPA Superfund site, New Mexico - Sample SAE3-23 (SPAdes) (version 2) | ecosystem: Environmental > Aquatic > Deep subsurface > Groundwater >... | reverse complement strand
GACGGCCACTCCGTCAGAAGACTCACGCGAAAACCGGGCCGGGACCCATGAAAACCTGCACCGTTCCCGGAATTGAGGAGGGGGGTTCCCGGCCTACCCCCCTCCCTCAATCTAAAATTCCGGCTGGAACCCCCCTGGCATGGGGGTGGGGGGGTTGCCGGTGAACCCCCCTCCGGGCAAGGGCCGGGGTGCAGATTTACGACGGAGCGTGTGTCGCGGAGAGAGTGCCCGGGCGGAGCTGCGGGGGGAGGGGGGGTCAACCGGGTCAACCATAAGCATAGTACGGGAGGGGGCTCGGGCACACGCCATCACTAAAGGGCACGGAGATTTCATTATCGGCTAATATAGCGGCAGCAGAAACCTAATCATCACTGCCGGCCAATACTTGGTTACAATAATCTGAGGAATCCAATGAAGCAGGAAAAAAAATCCGGTACCGGGAAAAAGGCTCCGACAGAACGGGGAGAGGGCCTCAACCAGTCAGAGCGGAGCATCCTGCAAAAATCCACCGAGCGCCACGACAAGGCACTCAGGATCCTCAGCAAACTTTAATTTTCCATCTCTTTTGCGTGATCCTTCAACCACTGCTCGATGGCACCAGGTTCCAGTTTGTATGATGCTACTGCCAGCATGAATTCAACGATGATGTCCTCATCTGCTGCAATATAGTATCCCTGCTGACCGAGGACATTTTCTGCAACGACTAGTGCAGTACGTTTATTCCCATCAATGAACGGGTGTTGCGATCCGATTGCATGCAGCACAGTTGCCGCCCTTCTGAAAATATCCCTGATCTTGTTGACACGGAACACCATGAAATGGAGCGTAGATTCCGACAGGACACCATTGGCACCATCGAACTTCAGAATAATCTCATCGTGAATTTCAATGATCTTTTCAACGGTGAGATCGGACATGGTATTTTTTATCTGAGTCCCTAATCCATGCAAAGCTTTCGCCCGGTTTTTCCGATCCTTGTGCCGGGCAGGGTTTGGAAATGAACCCCCCTCCGGGCAAGGGCCGGGGTGCAGATTTACGACGGAGCGTGTGTCGCAGGGGAGTGCCCGGGCGGGGCTCGCGGAGGGTGGGGGGGGTTGGCAGGGGACCCCCTCTTGATAATTTTTTTATTTTGCGGGGGATTGAGGGAGAGGGGGGGATGTGGGGAAAGGTGCAGGCTGCCAGCCGGGGCACAAAGATCCCGGCACCGGTTGCCCGGGCCAGGTCACGGTGACCGGGGACAAAGCCGGCATGCAGGTGTGCCTCGGGGATATGAGTGATCGTGACGTCCATCTCCCGTGCTGCAGGGAGACAGGGGCCGGCATCGCGGGACGGGTCGATGATCGCCCAGCTCCGGTTTCCCGCCACCAGGTACGAGCTGTGGGCGATTCCGGGAATGAAGAACGGGATCAGCGGTACGAGAACAATGTCGAAAGGTCACTCCTTCACGTAATCCAAAAATTTTCACCGGGGAGTCCACCCCTCAGTCAATATATGGGATCACGGATAACCGGAATATGAAGTTTCCGAAACGGTGATACAACAATGCCAGAACGATCCCCGCTTGCCCGTCTCGTCCTCTTCATGGTATGCCTGGCAGTTGCCGGCAGCATCCTTGGCGGGGCCCATTATTACGCTGTTGACATCCCGCAGCAGAACGCCCTGCAGCCTCCACAGAATGCGGACTCAAGCAACCAAAACTGCAAGACATGCAAACACAACTGTAAAATCGACCTGGATTACTATCTCTGCCTCTCGATATGCGAAGACCTTGAATGTTCCGGATAACGGTAACCGCTGGCCGGGGTGGGATCTCCCCGGGCTTTGCGGGAGAGAAGGGGATCTCCTGATCCGGCCCCGCTACTCCCACGGATTCCCCTCTTATCCCTCCCCACCAGGTGATTACAGGCGGGTTGCGCACTCTTCCAGGAACTTTCGGCTGGACATCACCCGTACGCTTCCCGGCCCGATCGACCGGTACCGCTCTTCGGCGAGAACTTCCAGCCATTCCTTCCCGATCCCCCGGGTCAGGTCGCCGAGAATCGTGACACGGGCACCCCGGGCGACCCAGCCCTCCATCGCGTACCGGTTGCAGAAATCCGCTGCAACGCCGAAAAGCGTGACCTCGGTCGCTGCACGGGTGCCCCCGTGCATGATGCCGCGAAGGTATTCGTCACGAGGAATACCGTTACGGGGGTCATGGGGATCCTCAACGAAACGGTACAGGTTTTCATACGCCGCCATCTGTACCGGCTCACGGATACGGGCACCGGACCCGTCCTGCTCCAGCCACATGCTGAACCGGTTCTTCATCAGGTACCGGAGATTGGGAAGGCCAAAAACATCCACGGCCAGTTCCCAGTCCCGGGTCCCGTACTCGCAGTGGATCGGGAACTGCCGGCTCTCTGCCGAATGCGGATATTCCCCGGAGAAGTGCGTGTCCATGACTACGAACGTATGATCAAAGAGGCCGGACTCTGCTGCGTCACGCAAGAACGCATTGGCGGGGCCGATGATCCCGTGGGCTCCAGGGATCGAGAGCCTGCCATCCGGTTGCAGGAAGCCGTTTTGCATATCGCCAATGTCGAGGATCCGTACCGGGTTCATGAAAGATCACCATTGGTGTTGGCGCCAGATACTATTTGAGGAGTAGCAACCGTGACTGCGGGGTTGGGTGAAAGGGGAAAATGGGGTCTGGGAATGGGGATCCTCCCTGGCCGGAGGGGCAAGTGTAATCTTCATAAAACCGGCAAGTATTATTCGTTAAAATCATCAATGGAATTCTATGGTAGAGCTGGATCCTTTCTTCTTCAAAATCAACACCTGGTCCTTCACCAAACACCGGGTCTGGAACCGGTGCCAGCGCCAGTACTATTTTGAATACATCGCCCCCTACGTCAAATCCGATCGCGTTGTTGATCCCGAAAAAATCCGGTGGCTCAAGAACTTCACCTCCAAGTTCGTGGTCCAGGGATCTCTCATCCACGATATCATCGACCAGCAGATCCAGCTCCATTGCGAGAAGAAGCCCATGGACCTGAACGAAGCCATGAAAGCGTTCTCGAAAAAAGTCTCGCTCTACAAAAATATCGGCGGCGAGACCTTCACGGAATACCACAACGGAGAGAAGATCCCGAATTCGTTTTTCACCTCCATCGAAGAGAACGGGAAGACCTGCCTCCATACTTTCTTCGGGAAGTGGCCGGGCTACCTGAACCGGGAATGCCTCCGGCACGAAACGTTCGACCACTTCAGCATAGGGGATGTCGGCGTAACGGTCAAGGTGGACCTGGTCGGGAGGATGCCGGACGGCACGCTCGTCCTCACCGACTGGAAGACCGGCCGGGACGATGACGATTACGAGTCGGATATCCAGATGGCATCGTATGTGCTCTGGGCAAAGGAGTATTACAAACAGAGCGCCGACACGATCAGCACGGAGCTCGTGTACCTGAAGACCGGCTCAACGAAGCCTTACGCCTTCTACGAGGAGCAGTTACATGAGGTGGAGGAGATGATCCGACGGGAATATGCGGCGATGAATGTTTCGTATGAGTACGGGGATTTCCCGGCCCGGCCCTCGCAGCGGGAATGTCTGAGCTGTAAGTTTGCGGAGGTTTGTCCGGAGGCTGAGATCAGGTGCGGATGAGTGTACGAAGGTTGCGAGGCACAGGGGCAATTCTATCGGCCCATAGTATCCGCCCGGGATCATCCCCAACAAGAAATTTAATATAAATTCCTGTGCATATACTGATATAACAATCCTGTTCGGGGTAATTACCATGGCAAAACCGATTGAGATCGGGCTTGTGCTCGAAGGCGAAGACGCAAAAACGTTCCAGAAGTACCTGCAGCACCCGACATTTACCCGTGAAGGCCTGAACCTGATGCGTGAAGCAAAGCGCGACGCTGAGCACGCCGGGCTCGAATAAATTTTAAAATGACCACCCCCATCCCTTTTGAAGATCTTGAATTTGTTCTCCTGGACGTGGATCATGATTTGTCCGGGTTTCATTCTTCTGAACCCGAACTTGATGAATTTTTAAAAGAAGACGCACTTACAAACCAGGAAAACCTTATCTCCGTTACCCGGCTGGTATTTTTTAAGGGGGATCTTGTCGGGTTTTTTACGCTCATCAATGACAGCATCGAAGTACGTGCGGTCGAAGAGTGCGACCGCGAGGAGACTTATCAGTTCCGGAAGTTTCCGGCGCTGAAGATTGCACGGCTGGCAACGCACAGCGACTTCGAGCGGTTCGGCATCGGGAGAAGTATGCTGCGGAAGATCTTCACTATCGCAATTACGCTCTCCCATTATGTCGGCTGCCGTATCATCACGGTGGATTCAAAGCACAGTGCCGTAGACTTCTATAAAAAATTCGCATTCAAGCAGGCAATCAGGACCCCGGGGGAGACCGTACCGCTCTATCTCGATCTCAGGACTGCTCTCCAGCGGATCTCTCCGTAACGATAATTTTCTCTTTTTTTTGAAAAATAAAATTCCCTTCCACCAGGGATTCACCATTTCTTCGAAGTGCACGATCTCACGGATACGGGGAACAGAATTGTGCACGCACTTGAGTGCAGAATTCCGGGTTGGTCCGAAACTACCCGTGCGAATCGGATGATCCGGAAGCTGCACGATGAAAAACTTCGGGTCAATCGGTTTTTCCGGTATTAACAGCACTATCCGATAATTCCCCGCTTCCGCAGCTCAAAATAACATTTCGCACAGGCTTCCACATCGGCACCGGCATCATGGCTGCCGGTGAATTCTTCTTCGAACAACTGGAGATGCAGCTCGGCAAGCGTCGGCCACTTGAATCCATACCCGGATTTTTTGGGAATTTTACACCACGACACAATCTCCCGGGGTTTCATGGTGCAGGCGGTTTGCTTCTTCAGGAGATTTGTTTCCAGCCTGCACCGGACGAATTCCGTATGGACAATCGGCAGGTCGAACTCGACATTATGGGCAATGACGGTTGTCGCCTTCTCCACATCGGCGTTGAGTTGCGGGAGCACCTTGTGCAGCGACACCCCTTCAGTTTTCGCCCGTTCGGTCGTGATCCCGTGAATCCTGGCCGAGTCCATGGGGATGGAAAAGTCCGTCGGGTAAATGATGAAACTGTTCCGGCTCTCCCGGTTGCCTTCGGTATCGTAGAGCGACCAGGCGAGCTGGACCACCCGGGGCCATTTTTCTGTGGCGGTCGTTGCGGAGTATTTCGGGAGGCCGGTGGTTTCGGTGTCGAGGAAGAGGAGCATCAAGTAGTATTTTGGGGGGGGATGGTATTTGGGGGTGGGGGTCCGGGGTGCTTCCCGCCGGGAAAGATACATTCGTTTTGGGGTATTCCTTCGTACGTGCGCCCCGAAGAGATATCCTAATCCGGGCCTTATACGGGCTCCGATTCCCCACTTTTCCGGGACCAGCGGTACTAATTCGTGAAAATGCAGCACTAATTCCACCGTTTCCCCTGGATTTCACGTCGGAGAATGACCGGCGTAATTAGCCGCATTTGGAGGGCCGATCGCGTTCCGGATCGTGTATGAGCACGTGAAACGAAAGGAACCCCTGTTTTCCGGATCGGCCTCCGTCGGAGAGACTATGTGTCCCGTCGAAGAAACCTTACGGTTTCTTCTCCTCCACCAGGCCTGATGACCTGTCGGACGTCGGAGAACATGTGCAATATGGGTGTGCATTCTCCGACGGCGAATCCCCCTCACGTCGTAGGCATGCGTCCGGACCCCCTGTCCTTCGAAGAAACCTGAAGGTTTCGGTCGAAGAACTTCGTTCTTCTCCTGTCTCATCTCTGATGAGATCCGACATTCTCGTGTCTCAAGTCGAAGACCTGCAGTCTTCTCCTCTTTCAGGTTTGATGACCTTCAAGATTCTGAAGACTCTCAACATAGCAAAATCATCCAGGACTTTTTCGAAGACCTGAAGGTCTTCTCAAGGTTCAGGTCTGCGACCTTCACCACAATCAGACAGGGGGTCGGACGATCCCAATCCGGGCACTCGAAGAACCCTTCGGGTTCTTCTCAAGCCCCCTACCTGAAGGAGAGGGGCACGTAGGGGCTCCGGGGCTGTATTATGACGGAGCGGAGCCGGGGCCGGATAGTACGGGACGGGGCTCAACCATATGCAGAGTAGGGAAGGGGGTGCGAAAGAAAAAAACCCGGGGTGAGTGATTTGACCGGGAAAATATCTCAAAAAGATCAACCGGCAAAATCTCAAAACGGCGTTTCTTTTATCCGGTATGTTCCTGTGCCCACCGGAGGATCTCCTGCGCGAGCCGGATGGCTTCGTGATACTCTTCTTTTGTAACGGGAATCGCTGTCCCGGGATACCGGGTATTTGATGCAAAAGATGTGAGCGTGACTGCTTCCCACATCTGCCCGGGAATTTCAATGCCCTGCTGTTCCAGACCGGACAACAGCGCGTTGATATCGTGGGTGTACTGGTACGGGATCTTCCGGGCAACAAAGACAGCCTTGAGCGCTTTTTCTGCTGCCTGCTTTTGCCTGGAAGCAGAGGTCCTCATAGAGAACACCCGGGGTTGTGGCGGCTGCAAGAGCAAGGGAGCTTTTTGCCCGGCATATCCATTCGGCCGGGTTGTCAGGCGAGTGCTTTTTTCCTGTCATACACGACCCTGCCTTCCCTCAGCGCGGGATACAGGACACTGAACGGGGAGTTCCTGTTTTCCTTAACCTGCTGCGGAGTTACAATGACGAGATCGATCGACCGGGCTACTCCCCGCATCCGCTGGTAGATCAGGCCGGCTACTTTCCGCGGGTGGTACCTGCCTGCCTTGATGATGAGGATATCGAGATCGCTGTGCGGACCCGTTGTGCCCCGTGCGGTGGAGCCGAAGATGAGGACCTGTTCGGGCTTTGCAACCTCAACGATCCGGCTGACGATTTCATCGAGCTCGGAATTAGTGATCGCGGAGATCTGATTCATGGTTACACCCGGATTTTCTTATGATGCAATAGTATCTGCGTAATGATATAATCGCTTTTTCGTGTAATTTTGATCAAACCGGGCCTGGACATAATCCTGCCGGCGTTCTGAATTGAACCCTGGTATTCCGGAGGAGCGTGTCCGATCATCCTGCACCGTTCCCGCCAATGGATTGCTCTCACAAAAATGGTGGCTGACATCGTTGATGATGTGATTCCCCCGACCAGCCCGGATAAAACGCCAATGACATGCTCCCTGCCATCGGCATCGACAGGGAACGACTCGGTTCTTTTAAGGAACTCGTACGGGCGGGTGATAGTGAATGATTCCTGCCGGTTCGAACCGGGAACGATCGGGAAAGTGGGGCCCTATCCCGACCCGGCGTTCGTGAAGCAGCTGCCCGACGAGAATGAACCGGGTGGTGCGAAAGAAAAACCCGGGTGCGACCAACGGAATATCGTCAGGTTTTTTTAAAGGCCCGGATAATCTATCGGAATCATGAGATTTTCTTTTACCCTTATTCTACTGCTCGTTGCCGCGACGTTGATGGCTGGATGCACTACATCTGACTCGGAGGCCGCAGCATGGAACGACAAGGGGCTTGCCCTGTATGAACAAGGCAAATATAACGAATCAGTCGAAGCATACAACCAGGCCCTGAAACTTAACCCGAACAATGCCTCGGTATGGAGGAACAAGGGTAAAGTCCTCATCGATCTGAAAAATTATAACGAATCTCTCGAAGCATACAACCAGGCCCTGAAACTTAACCCGAACAATGCCTCGGTATGGAGGAACAAGGGTTATGTCCTCTACTATCTGAAAAATTATAACGAATCTCTCGAGGCATATAACCAGGCCCTGAACCTTAACCCGGACAATGCCTCTGCATGGATGGACAAGGGTCTCGTCCACTTCAATCTGAATAATTATAACGAATCGCTCAAGGCATACAACCGGGCCTTGATAATCGACCCGGAAAATGCAAGGGCATGGGTCGATAAGGGAGCGGTTTTAGCCTGGCAAGGGAAGCATAACGAATCTCTTGAGGCATACAACCAGGTCCTGAAATATCACCCGGACAATGCCGATGCATGGGGCGCCAAGGGATGGACCCTGGCATTTCTGGAGAACTATAACGAGTCTATCAAGGCATACACCCGGTCATTGGAACTTGCCCCGAACAACACCGATAGCTGGGATGGCATGGGGTATGTATTCCTGAAGCAGGGAAAATATGATGATGCTCTTGTGGCATCCAATCAGGCTTTGAAAATAAATCCAAATGATACCTACGCATTGAACAACAAGGCGTATGCCCTGCAGAAACTGGGGAAGTATGATGATGCTCTTGTGGTATCAGACCTGGCATTGAAAATTGACCCGGACTATGCCGAAGCATGGGCCACGTTGGGAAGTATCCTCAACAATCAGGGAAAGTATTCCGAGGCCATCGCAGCCTGTGACCATGCATTGAAAATCGATCCGGAAAATGACGATGCTAAAAAGGAACGGGACATAGCGCAATCAAAACTCAAATCCTGAATTTATTATCCCGATCCATACCACCGGCTCCGGATGATCCCGGAGATCAGACTATTTTTTTTGAACCGGCCCGATTGTTGAACGATCATTGAAAGGATAAAAAAAGTCCTCATTAATCCCCTCCGTCGTTACCGTCTTGGCGTAATCTCCCGGGAAAGATACAATCTCCCCACGCCAGTTCCCCCGGGGGTATTGCGAAGGTGACATCCCGGAGGATGAAATTGGCTACACAGTGTGTAGCGAATTTTTGCTGGTCGCATTACCGGCTCCTGATGCGGGTTGAAAATCCTGAAGCCCGCCGGTATTATATCCGGGAGACTGTCGGCCAGAACTGGAGTGTCCGGACTCTGGAGCGCCAGGTTGATTCGCTTTCCTATGAACGGCTGCTGAAAAGCCGGGACCGGCAGAATGCAAAACCCGCAGTGCAGAAAATGGAAAAGTCCGAGCTCCGGAGTCCGGAGGAATTTATCAGGGATCCGTACGTTCTGGAGTTCCTGCACATCCCTTCATCGGAACCGTTCCTTGAACACGAGCTCGAGCAGGCCCTCATCGATAAGCTCCGGCACTTCCTCCTTGAACTGGGGAAAGGGTTCTCGTTTGTCGGGCGACAGTACCGGATTAGTACGGAGACCTCCGAGTTTTACATCGACCTCGTGTTCTATCATTATATCCTGAAATGTTTCATCCTCATTGACTTGAAGACCGGTAAGCTGACGCACCAGGATACCTGAGCAGATGGATATGTATGTGCGGCTGTTCGAGGACCGGGTGAAGACCGAAGGGGATAACCCGACCATCGGTATCATCCTGTGTACAGAGAAAGACGAGACGATCGTCCGGTATTCGGTCCTCAGCGACAGCCGCCAGCTCTTTGCATCCCGGTATAAACTGTATCTCCCGAGCGAGCAGGAACTTGTTGCAGAGATCGAGCGGGAGAAGGAGATCATGCGAAGGCTGGTGCGGGACCGGGCCGGTAACGGGTAGGTCGAGGTCTGCGGTTTCCTGCTTGATGGGTCCGGGATTGGTTGCGGCGTTTGTTCTATGACAGGGCGAGGCTCTGCTCAGGAAGAGCGCCGGACCGGGGGCCACCTCTACCTCTCGTCAGGAATTCGCCTGGTTTCAGAGTACCTCTAATCCGGGCCCGTATAAGCCCCGGATTCCCCACTTTTCCGGGACCGGCAGCACTAATTCGTGAAAATGCAGCACTAATTCCACCGTTTCCACTGGAATTCACGTCGGAGAATGACCGGCCTAATTAGCACCTTTTGGAGGGTGGTTCGCATACCGGAACATGATTCCCTCCATCCCCGCAGGAAACACGGCCCGGAACCGCAAGGGTACCCCCTCCGGGCGCGAGATACTGATTTACGTCGGAGAAAATGCATTCCGCAAGGGTGTTTTTCACCGCATTCTCCGTCGTAAATTTCACTTCTCCGACGTGAACTGCACATCCGGACACCCTATCTTGTTAAAATATCCAGGACTTTTGGACCAGACAGGGGGTCGGACGATCCCAATCCGGGCGCGTATTGGGATCCGATTTCCGGAAATGGCCAAACGGAGCCCGTACAGGGCCCGGATTGGGGGTGCTGTGGATCGCGAAAAAGAGGGTCCGGGTTGGGGGTCCCAGGAGGGGTTTTACGGCGTGAGAGGGGCTTTGGATTTACCGGGAATTTCTGAAAAATTTTTACAATTTTTTCTGTGAAATTTTTTTGGGAAAAAATTTTGATCCGGAAAAAATATTTTTGAAAAACGTTTCTGGAAAAATTTTTGCGCAGGGAAATTATTTTTGAAAAGTGCCGGTAAAATTTTTTGAAATGGTAAAATGATCGTGCTCGAAGAACTGATGTTCTTCTCATCCTCTTGGTCTGATGACCAATCGGACTTGAAAAATTTTGATCGCGATCGGTTGGGTCGATTTTATTTTTCAGATCGCGAAAATGATCGCGTTTGAAAATTTTGCAACGCGATCAAGGGGGTCGATTGGGAATTGGATGTGACAGAGAAACAAAAATCGTAAAATGAGTTTGTATTACAAATTCCACCCATGAAAGAAAATTTTTGAATACTTTATATTTGAAATGTATTAGGTCGAATTTTTTTTAGAGATAATTGGTTTAATGAAGTAATATCCAACTTAAATTCCATTAAATTTTTATTAATATGTTCAACAGAGAAATCCCTTATCCTTTGAGCCATGACGGAATTATAAAATTTTGAAATATTTGATTTTAAATCATTCAAATGAACTGGTTGCATAATATAAAATGGTTCAGTCATGTAAGCATCAAAATTCAATTCAGAATGAGGATGCATAAAAACTGGTATCCCAACGCAATCAGGATAGTTTTCTCTAAACCATGCAATACTTGAATTCAGTTGATTTGCTTCTTTTTTTGAGATTTTTGCTAATTCTCTATCTTCCATTACTTCATTTTTACATTCAATTATCCAATAGGTCTTATTTCCAATATACCACAAATTATCCGGACCTGCCCCACTAATTTTTTCGGGTCGCTGAGTATCAAATCCCAATAACTGCCCCAACTGATCAATGCCTTCTTCGAAAATATTTGATGATTGCTCATAATCCACCTTATTCAGTATTTCCGACAAATGAATATTGAAAACTGCTTGAGATTCAAAAATCGAAATATCTTCAAAAATTTTCTGAGATCTTGACTTATCGGTCGATATCAATCGTTTGAAAGTTACACCAATTTCAGGACGGAATAGATGACAATTTTTTTCAAAGGCTTTAAGCTGAATTTTCATTTGCTCGGATGGATTTAGTGGATACTCGTAAATTCCCTTTAATTGGAGATACCATCCCTTTTCTTTTTCATCGGTTGCTTCATCCACCAATTTTTGAGCAATTTCAATCGCAACCGGATAATTCCCTCGTTGAAATGCTAATTCAGCTTCGAACTCTTTATCGAAATGAGCTACATAATCTTGATCAATTTCTTTAATCTTCACTTCAGACATTTCATCCTTATAAAAATCCTTCCAATCCTGATTCCGTACTAAAACTTGCTTAATTCCATCTTCTATCGTTTTAATTGGGTCTCTCTCAGATTCTTCAGATTTCATTTGACGGGCAACATCTTCGCCGATCCGAATTTGTTCTTTCGCTTCATTCGAAAAATCAACTCGCTTGTTTTTTTGAGCTAAAAAATTAATTAAATTGTTTCCAATTATGAGAACAACCGAATAATCGCTTGTCCCTCTAATAGATCGGCCAATTCCCTGTTCGATTTTTTGGGCCATCATCCTTCGAGTAATATTTGATTCGGATCTGCAATATTGGTAATATTGATCGCTTAAAGAAATGTATGACGGAAGACTATCCAAACATAAGATTCTACAAGTATCATCAGGTAAATCAATTCCATCGTATTGATTTGTTAAAACTAGAACTTCCGTTGCCTTTCTTTGTGCAATTTTTTCATTTAAAGTATCAATTTCTCGTTGAATCTCATTAACTGTGGGGGCAAGACAGGGTTCCCATTCACGTGCACGAGGAAATGATGGAACTAATGCTACAACACCGAAATTTCCATATCGTTTTGTGAATTTTTTTAACCAATCAATAATTTTTTCTCGGCTTAAACTTGAATCTACAAGTGAGGGAATTAAAATAAGTCGCTCACCACTATATTTTTCTTTGTCATAAGTTATTGGGATTAATACACTTTTTGACGAAATTCTCAGATCTTTTATTAAAAAGGCGTCATCTGTAAGAGTTGCAGATAAAAATACACGTCTTTCACATTCAGAAAATGATGGAATCAGATCAATAGGAATAATCCTTGGGATAATTTCACATTTTTCTCCGGAAAAAATGCATATGCAATTTTTTATTTGATTTTTTATTAAATTCCAATGCAATTTGATATCTGCGGATTCAATATTTTGGCTCTGTAGAAATGCTGAGTTCACAGAAGTAAAAAAGACCGAAAGATCTAAGGTACAGTGCCTCCTTATTTTGTTATGCTACTAACGACAAGGAGGCAAACTAATGTCGGCGAACCGGTATATCAG
>Ga0209340_1002031_pt1 | contig 12575 bp, 9 predicted proteins | sample EPASupsiteSAE323_FD_187266 | JGI IMG/M metagenome (GOLD analysis project Ga0209340, IMG submission 187266) | Bioremediated contaminated groundwater from EPA Superfund site, New Mexico - Sample SAE3-23 (SPAdes) (version 2) | ecosystem: Environmental > Aquatic > Deep subsurface > Groundwater >... | reverse complement strand
GTATTCATTATAGCTATCTAAATCTATATTATTGTTGCAAAGATATTCCAGCAGTTTTCTGTATGTCACGTTATACTGAATATTATTATCTGTATTTCTGTCATTAAATTCATCAATTTTGCCAATACAGGGGGATAAAAATGCTATTTTTTCATCAATATTTCTATATTTTCTAAGATATATCGCTGTACATAGAGACGGACTGTGAACCGGAATCAAGCGAGGTATTAATTCGGGACGGTATTTTTCAATATAATTGACAACAACAGGACAGGGCTGAGCAATGGTTGATTCAATATCTTTTTCTTTAACAACTTTTAAATATGCCCAGACTGATATATCTGCTCCATATGATACGTCATATACTATGTTTACACCCTTTGATTTTAGAAAACCAAACAATTTTTTATAATTGTTAAAGTTAAATTTTAATGAAGGTGCAGCGATTATGGATATTTTAAAGCCTTTTGAAAGGTCTTCAAAGAAGCTTTCTGTATCATCATAATAATCTCTTGCTTTATGGTCGCAAGTTTCAATACAATGACCGCAGTGCAAACATCGAGACGGTTCTATTTTTATTTTTCTTTCATCATTATTCAGATAGGAAATGTTCGCATAATTAATGGGACATTTTAGAATACACTTATTACAACCGGTACAATTATCACTATTAATATATATGATTTCTTTATTAATTCGTGAATCCATTTTAAATTCTCATTTCAGACAATAATAATATATATTTATTATAGCTCTTTTAATCCAATTTTGAAAAGCTGTTTTTTGAAAGCCTGTTTGTAAAAATTAGCTTTATAAATTCAAAAATAACAAAAGGTGATAATTTAGAAGTCATATTTGTCGTTTTACTGCTTATTAATATCCAAAGTGTTTATGCATTTCTTTAGCTATATCAAATTGCTTATCAATAATTGAAATAAAAGCATCTATATCGCTATTACACTTTTCTTTATATAATTTTACAATCATCTCAGGACTTATAGCGTTATTAGCGTCCTGTCTGTTTAAATTTCTGATAAATTCCACAATATCAAAGCGATCTTTATCAGCACACGCACATAAGATATTAACTGCGCCCATGTTCTTACCGGTAATCTGTTGAATTATTTTAAATTCTGTTTCCTTATTTCTTGTCATATCATTCTCCAAATAAACTATTTATTACTATTCATATCATATAAAGCAGCCCGTTTTTTCTTTATTTTTGGATTAATTATATATTGATCATAGGTAGTTTGTTCGTTTATCCAGCCTTTCGGGGTAAGTTCGATTATGCGGTTTGCAATAGACTCAATAAACTGGTGATCATGCGAAAGAAATAATACAGTACCGGTAAAACTTATCAGTGCATTGTTCAATGCTTCAATTGACTCCAAATCAAGATGATTGGTAGGTTCGTCCATTATTAAGACATTTGCACCTGTTATCATCATCTTGGAAAACATACAACGGACTTTTTCTCCACCTGATAATACATTGACCTTTTTAAGAGATTCTTCACCGGAAAATAACATTTTTCCGAGGAATCCCCTGATAAAATTTTCGTCCTTATCTTTGGAATACTGACGAAGCCAATCAATCAGATTCAAATCATCCTCAAAATATTTGCTGTTTTCTTTAGGAAAATATGCCTGAGTAGTTGTAACTCCCCATTTAAAGCTTCCTTTGTCAGCTTTTTGCTCTTTCGTAAGAATATCAAAAAGGGTTGAAGCTGCCAGATTATCTCTGCCTACAAAAGCAATTTTTTCTCCTCTTTCAACCGTAAGACTGAAATTTTTAAACAAAACGCTGTCATCAACAGATTTAGACAATTTTTCAATGTGCAGAATATTATCACCTGCTTCTCTCTCCGATTTAAATATAATATAAGGAGATCTTCTTGAAGATGGCTTAATTTCTTCCAGAGTTAATTTGCTCAATACATTTTTTCGGGAAGTTGCCTGTTTTGACTTGGATGCATTTGCGCTAAACCTTGCAATAAAAGTTTTTAATTCTTCCATCTTCTCTTCAGTTTTCTTGTTCTGATCCTGTTTTTGCTTTAATGCAAGCTGACTTGCTTCACGCCAGAATGAAAAATTTCCGGTATAAAGCTGGATTTTGTTATAGTCAATATCTGCAATATGAGTACAGACTTTATCCAGAAACTGTCTATCGTGAGAAACAATTATAACGGTGTTTTCAAAGTTTATAAGAAATTCTTCAAGCCACATAATAGTATCAACATCAAGGTGATTGGTAGGTTCATCCAGTAGAAGAATGTCAGGGCTGCCAAATAAAGCCTGCGCAAGAAGAACTCTGACCTTGTCATTTCCACTCATTTCACTCATAGGCAGATTATGAAGTTCTGTTTTGATACCAACGCAATCAAGAAGCATTCCTGCCTGTGAATCTGCTTCCCAGCCGTTAAGTTCAGAAAATTCGCATTCCAGTTCTGCAACTCTAATGCCATCTTCATCATTAAAATCAGGCTTCAAGTAAATAGCATCTTTTTCCTGCATAATATCATAAAGCCTTTTATGTCCCATTATTACTGTTTCTAATACTTTGAATTCATCAAATTCAAAATGATCCTGTTTTAATACGGCTATTCTTTTCCCTGTTGCTATCGAGATATTTCCTTTAGTTGGTTCTATCTCTCCTGCCAGGATCTTTAAAAAGGTAGATTTCCCCGACCCGTTTGCACCGATCAAGCCGTAGCAATTTCCTGGAGTAAATATTATGTTTACATCTTCAAATAAATCACGGCTTCCAAACCGTAATGTTAAACCGTTTGTGCTTATCATGTCTCTTCTATATCCTTACAATTATTTGTTTTTGAAATTTTTGTACTTTCAAAATCTTGATTATTAGTGCCTACTTGCATTTTCAAATGGAAAATAATAAAAGGTAAGCAAGTAGCTCACCTTAATTATTAATCTAGCATAAAAGCTTTTTAAAAACCAAAAAATAACAGTGTTAAATTTCTCTGATGCTATAATAATTGAAATATTCCGTATTTTCTATATTAACAAAACTATAAGGTTAAATGATTTTGGTAACTCAATTACGTCAAAAACCTCTCGAAATTTTACACTCGGTTTTTGGATACAGCTCCTTTAGAGATAAACAGGCAGAGATCATAGATCATATAATTAATGGTAAAGATGCACTGATATTGATGCCTACCGGAGGAGGAAAATCTCTTTGCTATCAAATTCCGGCATTATGCCTGCCAGGAATTGCAGTGATCGTTTCACCTCTTATTGCTTTAATGCAGGATCAGGTTGAATCATTGAAACAATTAGGAATAAGGGCTTCTGTTTTAAATTCAACATTATCAGCCAGAGAATCTTCAGAAGTAGAAGAGAAAATGCGTAATGGCGAGCTGGATATAGTGTATGTTTCTCCAGAAAGGTTAAATACAGAAAGTTTCCTTAATAATATTGAACAGTGTCAACTATCTCTTTTTGCTATTGATGAAGCACACTGTGTTTCGCAATGGGGACATGATTTCAGGCCGGAATATCTTGAATTTTCTAAATTAAAAGAAAGATTTCCTTTGGTACCACGTATTGCACTTACAGCAACTGCGGATGAACTTACACGTCAGGATATTGTAAAACATTTAGGGCTGGAAAAAGGCCGTATATTTATTTCCAGCTTTGATCGCCCCAATATCCGTTATCGTGTAATAGCTAAAGACAATGAAAAAAAACAGCTTTTAACTTTTTTAAATGATGAACATAAAGGAGATTCAGGCATAGTTTACTGCATTTCCCGAAATAAAGTTATGGAAGTGACAAAATATCTTAATGAACATGGATATAATGCTTTACCCTACCATGCAGGCCTTAATAAAGATAAAAGGATTAAAAATCAGGATCAATTTATCAAGGATGATGGAATAGTGATGGTAGCAACAATTGCATTTGGCATGGGAATAAACAAACCTGATGTTAGATTCGTTGCTCATTTAGATTTGCCAAAAAGCGTGGAATCCTATTATCAGGAAACAGGCAGAGCAGGTCGTGATGGTCTTCCATCTGATGCCTGGATGGTCTATGGAATTGAGGATATTGTTAAATTACAACAATTTATCATTAGATCAAATGCTGATGAAGAACATAAGATGCTTGAATTTCGGAAACTGGATACATTACTTGGTTATGTGGAGACTGTAAAATGCAGGCGTCAGGTATTGCTGGAATATTTTGGAGAAAAATATGATAATAAATCCTGTGATAATTGCGATACCTGCCTTGAGCCGATAAAAACTTTTGACGGTACAGTTGCGGTACAAAAAGCATTATCCTGTATATATCGAACAGATCAGATGTTCGGAATAACACATATTATTAATGTACTGATTGGTAAGGAAGATGAGAAAGTAAAGAGATTTAACCATAATAAATTAAGCACTTTTGGCATAGGTCAGGAATACGATAAGTCCCAATGGAAGTCTGTTTTCAGGCAAATTATTGCCCATGGAGTGGCAACAGTTGATATGGAATCATACGGAGCTGTTAAATTATCCGCAAATTCAAATAAAATTTTGCGCGGAGAAGAAAAAATTTATTTGCGCAGTGACATTATGGATAGAAAATCAAAGAAAGAAAAGAAAACTGCTGCCGGAAAACGTTCTGTCTTAACAAATACAGAAGATGAGACTTTATTCCAGAAATTAAAGTCTTTCAGATTATCTCTTGCAAAAGAGCAAAAGATCCCGCCATTTGTAATTTTTCATGACAGTACTTTGATTGAAATGGTAAACAAAAAACCTAAAAATCTGGTTGAATTTTCAGAAATTTCAGGAGTGGGAAAAAGCAAACTCGATCGATACGGCAGCTCTTTCCTTGAAATTATTAAAGAGCATAAATAACTTGACATATACAATTACAAGTTTTTGTTTTTAACTTTTGTTGCTCCTTTATCTTTTGTCATATTTAAGGAACTATTTTATCTAATTATTAGTCTTTATATTTAACAATCTCAATAAAGGGATTTTACAAATAAATAGGTTTTTGAAGTAAGTAGCACAGATATTCATTATCCTGGTCTCATTCAGAACATATTAACTGGCAAAAGGAGCCCAAAATAATGACATATCAAGATATAATTTTACAATGTGCGGATTGCGGTTATGATTTCGAATTCACAGTCAGTGAACAGGAATTCTATGCTTCCAAAGGTCTTACAAATCAGCCAAAGAGATGTAAACCTTGTCGTAATGCAAAAAAAGGTTCAGGCAGCTACGGTAGTAGAAATAATAGCCCGAGAAAAATGTACGATGTAGTTTGCTCAGAATGCGGAGCAAATGCACAGGTACCATTTCAGCCATCTGGTGACAGACCTGTCCTTTGTAAGGATTGTTATTCCAACTCTAATTCAAGAAGATAATTAGAAAAACAAAAGAGAGCTTCAAAAGAGGCTCTCTTTTGGCATATAAGGGTACAACAAGTACTATACGATGTACATTTGTCATCGCGAGCGAACAAAGAGAGCGTTGCGATCGCAAGATCTTGAGATTACCGCGTCTAGCAAAAGCTCCCCCTCGTAATGACTAAATACAAAAGAACTATTTCATACCTCCTTAGATAAAGATCTTTTATGTTACTATCCTAAATGCCGAACTTATTTGGAAATGAAAAAATGAATGAATTGTTTGTATGCGAAGCGGGAGCTCAGGGGCTTGCGATGAGCAAGACCCAAAGCTCATTCCTTTTAAAAAATATAGCAGAAGAACTTAATATAAAAGAATCTTCAGTCTCAAATACAATTGAGCTGCTTAAAAATGATGCCACGATCCCCTTTATTGCAAGATACAGGAAAGAAAAAACAGACGGGCTTGATGAAACGCAAATAAAAAATATAAGTGAAAGGTTTGAATACTATAAAGTTCTTGAAAAAAGAAAAGAAACTATTCTGGAAACCATCAAGGAACAGGAAAAGCTGACTCCCGAACTTGAAAAATCAATAATATTCTGTACGGAAAAACAAAAGCTTGAGGATATTTATCTTCCATATAAACCTAAAAAACGGACAAAAGCTGCTATTGCAAAAGAGAAGGGCTTAGAACCGTTAGCGGATATGATCTTTATGCAGTTACCTGTTAAAGGCACAAAAGAAGAACTTTTATCCAGATACTTAAATTCTGAAAAAGGTGTGAATAATTCTGATGATGCTTTGTCAGGCGCACTTGATATAGTAGCCGAGAGAATATCCGATATGGCTGATATAAGAAGCTGGCTCAGAAATTTTGTTTTAACAAACGGCCTTATATGTTCAAAGGTTAAAAAAGACTGGCTCAATAAAAAGTCTAAATTCGAGAATTACTATGACTTTTCCGAGCCTGTAAAAAAATCTCCGTCCCACAGAATCCTTGCGATGAAAAGAGGAGAAAAAGAAGGCGTTCTCTCTTTGCAGTTGAATATTGAGGATGAAAGAGCCCTTATATTTATAGAGTCTAAAATAGTAACAAACAGGCAGTTTGTTTTTTATGAAGATATTGTCAACGCCATAAAAGACAGTTATAAGAGATTGATTTTTCCTTCCATAGAAACAGATGTGATGAATTTTAAAACTGAAGAAGCCGAAAAAGAGGCAATTGATGTATTTTCCAAAAATCTTAAAAATCTTCTGCTCTCTCCGCCTGCCGGAAATAAAATGATACTTGGCGTTGACCCCGGCTTTAGAACCGGATGTAAGACGGCTGTTATAGACAGAAATGGGAATTTTAAGGAGTACAGAGCAATTTTTCCTTTTGAAACAAACAGGAAAGATCAGGCTGAAAAAACCATTCTGGACTTTGTAAAAAGGTATGAAATAGAACTGATTTCTATCGGCAATGGTACAGCATCGAAAGAAACAAGTGCTTTTGTTAATCAGGTAATCAAGAAAAATAATTTGAAAGTAAAGGCTGTAATTGTAAATGAAGCAGGGGCTTCAGTTTATTCAGCCTCGGATGTGGCAATAAAAGAATTTCCTGATTTAGATATCACAGTAAGAGGGGCAATAAGCATCGGCAGAAGGTTGCAGGATCCTCTGGCAGAACTGGTAAAAATCGAACCAAAGGCTATAGGAGTAGGGCAGTATCAGCACGATGTAAATCAGCCGGAACTTAAGAAATCTCTTGATTTAACCGTTGAATCAGCTGTTAACTTTGTCGGAGTGGAATTAAATACAGCTTCCGCAGACCTTTTGTCATATGTTTCAGGTATAGGTAATGTTGTTGCACAAAATGTTATAAAATACAGGAAAGAAAACGGAGATTTCAAGGGTAGAAAAGAGCTTTTAAAGGTTGCAAAGCTTGGCAACAAGGCTTTTGAACAATGTGCAGGTTTTTTAAGAATACGAAACAGCAAAAATCCTCTTGATAATTCTGCAATCCATCCTGAGAGCTATTCTGTTGTTGAAAAAATGGCAAAAGATCTTGGTGTAAAAATTGAAAACCTCATAGGCAATGAAGAATTAATTTCAAAAATCAGGCTTGCTGATTATGTAACGGCTGATATAGGTTTAATGACGTTAAAAGATATAATTAATGAGCTTAAAAAACCCGGTCTTGATCCCAGAAAAGAATTTTCCAGCATACAGTTCAGCTCTGAAATTAATGAAATTGCTGACCTTAATACCGGCATGGAGCTGGAAGGAGTTATCACAAACGTCACTAACTTCGGTGCTTTTGTTGATATCGGAGTACATCAGGACGGGTTGATACATATTTCAAAATTAAGCGACAGGTATGTCTCAAATCCTCACGAGATTGTTTCAGTAGGCGATAATGTCAGAGTAAGAGTAGTCTCTGTCGATAAAGAATTGAAAAGAATCTCGCTGGAGAGAATTTTTTAATTAGTAGGGGTGGGATCCCTATCCCATCCTACTAATTCTATGATTTAAAATAGTCATTATGGAAATATTACAGAAAAAAATTATATACATATAGGAAAAGAAATTATAAAATAACTTATGTAAATTGGTTTAAATATGGAATTAGAGGTTTTTTATGGATTTTTCTGATGGTTTTAAAAAGATAGAAAATTCCGTAGTCAACATTTTAGCAATTGATGCTGGTAACAATGTTATATCTTCAGGAACTGGAGTATTGATAAATGATGGAACTATGGCTATTACATGTGCACATTGCATTGTTCCTAACACTAATATATGTGCTAGATTTTCTGGACAAAATAGTGGATCTATTGGTAACCTTGATTTTATTGATCGCACTTTGGACATAGCAATTATAAAATTTCAAAATTCATTGGGACGAGGTGTAACCTTAAAGAACTCATCAACAGTTTTTATAGGACAAGAAGCTTTTGTAGTAGGATTCCCAATGAATATCAGCTACATTACAGCTTTATCAGCTAATATAGCAGGCTTCGAGTATACTGATAGTTTTAATTATATTCGAATTGATTCATCAATAAATCATGGAAATTCTGGAGGGCCATTATTTAATAAAGATGGTGAACTGATTGGAATTATAAGTATGAAGCATGGATCCTTATCAGAGTTTTTAGAGTTTGTAGAAAAATATGAATCTGGTTGTTATATATCTCTTGGAGGGTTAGATCCTGTTCAAGCTATTAAACAGCTAATACGTGAAATGAGAAGAAATCTAAATTTAGGTATTGGATATGCCATACCTGTAGATGCAATTCACAATAAATATTCGAATCTAACTAATATAGTGCCGTAGTAGTTTGTAGGGTGCGCACCGCGCACCATTTTAATAAAAACTATTTATGTCATTAAATAAAACCAAAAATTACACAAAACAAAAACCGCCCGAGCGTCGTAGAAGTCAAGTAGAGTGGGATCCCTATCCCACCGATGATGAAAACAGAGTACTAATATGGGAGGCTAAGATACAGGTTCGATTGTCATTTTATAACCGAGTGCTCTTAATATAGCTAATAAATCATCAAAATAAAGGTCTGTTTCACTTTCCAATATATCCTGCAACTGTTCTTTACTCATTCCTGTTTTTTTGAGAACTGTTGAAAACTTCCCATCTGCATTAACAAGTTTTTTTAAAGAAGCTAAAAACGGATCGATATCATCATTTTCAGTAATTAAATTTAACGCTTTATTTAAATCTTTAATCATAAGAATACCCACTTTTAAGTAATTACAATTAATTTTAACCCACAGGTCTAAAATTATAAAGGTTTTAGCAATTTTATTAATTGCTGGTCGAACGTATTTGCAAATTTTTGCTTATCTTTATTGCTAAAAGGTTTTGGTCCGCTTGTTTGAACTCCTGTAGCTCTTAATTCGTGCATGAAATTTCTTACAGAAAGCCTCTCGCCGATATTATTGGGAGTAAAAAGAACTCCATGAATACTAATTACTACAGCTTCTTTTGGAACAAGGATCGCTGCCAGGGGAATATCCTGTGTAATAACTAAATCTTTTTTCTCTGCTCTCTCAGCTATATATTCATCAGCCACATCGGAGCCTTGAGGTACTTTAACAGTAAATATAAAAGGAGAATCAGGAATAGAGATGGCTTTATTTGAAACAAATATTGTTTTAATACTCCGCTTGTGAGCTGCTCTTATAATAATTTCTTTAATTTCTCCCGGACAGGCGTCCGCATCAACCCATATTTTCATTTATTCTTGTTCTTCCGGGGAATAAGTTTTAAAATAGGGATAAAGTTTAACTATTCTTTGAATATCAGCTTTTTTAAGTCTGTTTCTTAATGTTGCAGCAATCTTTTCAACCGGAATTCTATGATTATAATACAGATCACACGCTCTATATTCCATTTTAATAACATCTTTAGGCTTTTTCTTTTGTTCTGCTTTATATCTTTCAGGAATATACTGTTGAGGTTTTGCTAAACTTTTTTGTTCATCTTCACTTAACCCGTAGAAAAAGGTTTTGTCTAAAGGGATCAGGTTTTTATTACTGTTATTTAGTCTATTATAATCGCAATGATGGATATAAAGAGTTTCATCAAGCTTGTACGAATGAGCAGTTATAAGTTCACTTATACTAGATTCATCTTTTTTTAAATCAAAACAATTCCTTTTTATAATAGTTAAATATGATTTAGGGAAATTTTTCAGCTCAGAGGTTTTAAAAGTACAGTTATTATTAATAATATGGTACGTCAGCTTATACTTGCCTGTAGATTCAGCAATGTTTTCAAACAAATAATATAATTTACCTTTTCCTTCTTTTGCTTGCTGATTATCTAATATAGCAATATAAACGCCATATACCCAACCTTCAAAGATTGTTTTAATTTCGGGGTATTTGGCTAGAAAAATATTTCTTTTTTCCAAGATTTTTTTAGCTAAAAACTGCTCATATTTGCTTTCAAGCTTAATCATTTCAAGCTGTTTTTGTTCTTTGTCTTCAGTTTTTTTTGTAAAATTTGTAAATTTTTGCATTTTAATTCCTTTGACAATTAATTATAGAATAGTTTTATAAATATTATCGGCAATCTTTATTCAGGTTTGATATTTCTAGATTTACCTTGGTAGAGATTTCCCTGTCATACCTCACACTGCGAAGTCGTGATTAACAATTTTATTTTTGTGTGGATTTATGCTGAATGCACTATTTGGTTTTAATCCACCAATAATGTTATCTCAATATAAAACCGCCCGAGAAATAACTCTGGCGGTTTATTTGGGCAATACTGGACTCGAACCAGTGACCCCTTGAATGTCGATCAAGTGCGCTACCAACTGCGCCAATTGCCCATGCATAATTTTTTCTTTTAGTCATGAGAGATGAAATTATTTTACTGCGTTAACCGGTAAGATCCTTCGATTCCGCTTCGCTTCACCCAGGATGACTTTAAAAATAAAAAAAGGCGACACCCAGATTTGAACTGGGGATAAGAGTTTTGCAGACTCCTGCCTTACCACTTGGCCATGTCGCCATATCTCTTATTTAGATGTTCATGTTATGACAGCCCCAATGCATTGTCAATATAAGACTCACTTGCTACTAATGCTAACAGAAATCAATTAAATATTTCAAGTGAGTCATTAGTACAATTTAAACCATTTTGATAAAGAAAAAATTTACATATAAGATCAAATCTGCTCTATTGCCTTTAAACCATGATAAATTAATACATGACAAAATATAAGGTAGAAAAATGAGACAGTACGTCCCCCTTCATTTGCACACAGAATACAGTCTGCTGGACGGTGCAACCAAAATATCCGATCTTATATCACATGCCAAGGCAAATGACATGCCTGCATGTGCTATCACTGATCATGGGGTTATGTACGGGGCGATAGAATTTTACAGAAAAGCAAAAGAAGAAGGTCTCAAACCGATTATCGGCTGTGAAGTTTATATTATAGACGGTGATATTAGTGTAAAAAATAGCGAAAACAGTTCGAACTTCCACCTTGTACTTCTTGCAAAAGACAGGGAAGGCTACAAAAATCTTGTAAAGCTTGTCAGCATAGCTCATCTTGAAGGTTTTTACTATAAACCGAGAATAAGTCATGAACTGCTTGAAAAATACAGTAAAGGACTGATATGTCTTTCTGCCTGTATCGGGGGAGAGTTAGGCCAGTATATTCTGAGGGGAGATTCAGCAAAAGCAAGGGAGACTGCTGAATATTACAAAAATTTATTTGGAGAAGACTATTATTTAGAACTTCAGGATCATGGCATGGATGAGCAGAAAAAAGCCAATGCCGAGATTTTAAACATAGCCAGAGAATTAAATATAAAACTGGTTCTAACAAACGACAGCCATTATACAAAAAAAGCCGACGCAAAAGCGCATGACATTCTGCTCTGTCTTCAGACAGGCAAAACATTTAATGATCCGGGCAGAATGAGATTTCCTAATGATGAATTCTACATCAAAAATGTTGATGAACTTAAAGAAGCATTCAGCTGGCTTGATGAAGAAATATTTAACAGGGCGATAGACAATTCACTTGAAGTTGCGGATAAATGTAATTTGATTATCGATATGGGCAAGAGTCTTTTGCCTCACTATCCTGTACCGACAAGTTATACAGCAGAATCTTATCTTAACAGAATCGCAAGAGATGGTCTTGAGGAAAGGTATGAAGAAGTAACACCGGATCTGGAAGACAGGCTTAAGTATGAATTGCAGATTATTGAAAAAATGGGTTTTGCGGCATACTTTCTTATCGTTGCGGATTTTATAAAATATGCCAGAGATACGGATATACCTGTAGGACCCGGAAGAGGATCTGCCGCAGGAAGTCTTGTCGCATACGTTCTTGGTATTACAAATATCGATCCTATTGAGCATGACCTGTTGTTTGAAAGATTCCTGAATCCTGAAAGAGTCAGCATGCCCGATATAGACATTGACTTTTGTATTGACAGAAGAGAAAAAGTCATCGAATACGTGTCTGAAAAATACGGCGCTGACAAAGTCTGCCAGATAATTACGTTTGGAACTCTTGCCGCAAGAGCTGCAATGAAAGGTGTTGCAAGAGTGCTCGATATTCCTTACGCAGAATCTGACAGGCTTGCAAAAATGATTCCTGTAGCTGTGAAAGTCAAGATTGATGATGCGCTTCAGGAAGGCATGGATCTTAAAAAGATGTATG
>Ga0209340_1002029_pt1 | contig 12580 bp, 15 predicted proteins | sample EPASupsiteSAE323_FD_187266 | JGI IMG/M metagenome (GOLD analysis project Ga0209340, IMG submission 187266) | Bioremediated contaminated groundwater from EPA Superfund site, New Mexico - Sample SAE3-23 (SPAdes) (version 2) | ecosystem: Environmental > Aquatic > Deep subsurface > Groundwater >... | reverse complement strand
TTTGAAGCATGGTGGAATAATTAGCCCAAGCAATAGTTTGATTGTAGATACCATCAGTGTCCAGAGTAATATCAGCAATTTTTTGACCTTTTTTTACAGTATCTCCATTTTTGACATAAACATTTTTGATAGTACCAGTAGCACCGGTAGTGATACTGGTTTTATTTGATGAAGTAATAGTGCCAGTTGATGATATAGAGGTTACTAAAGTACCTTTGGTAACAGTAGTAGTTTTGTAGGTAACTTTGGTTTTACTGTTTACTTTTGAGTAAATTAAATAACCACTACCACCTAAAACAATAACTATTGTTAGTATTCTTATAATTAATGGAAGGGCTATAAATTTCTTTTTTAAAAAAGAAAAAAAATTAACAATTGGTTTCATAATCGGAATTTTATTTATTAAAACTGAAGCTTAACTGAAAAGTGGTAAATAAATAATAAAAGTAGTACCTGAATTAAGTTTACTCTTGACTTCAATTTGACCATGATGGAGGTCAACTATTTGTTTAGCGATGGAAAGACCTAGACCGTAACCTATATCAGAACTTTTGGTTCGGGAATTGTTGGCCTGATAAAAACGATCAAAAATGTGAGGTAAATCTTTTTGATCAATACCAATTCCCTGATCAATTATTTTGATCAATAAATTTTTCTTCTCTAAAGTAGTGATTAAATTAATTTTAGTATTATTTGAACTATATTTAATAGCGTTATCAACAAAAATAATAATAAGTTCAACTAATTTTTGATAATTACCAACAACTTTTTGAGACCCAACTTTAGTAATAATTTGAATATTTTTTTTGTCGGCTTTTGGTTGTAATTGAGAAACTGCATCGTTAATAATTTCTTTTATTAAAACCGTTTGAGTGGAAGTAAGTTTTTGATTATCAAAACGACTTAGTTCAAGAAGTGAATCGGAAAGATTTTTTAGTTTATCAGTTTGTTCAATACCCTGTTGGATAACTTTTTTAGTATCGATAAGAGTAATCTTTTTATCACGAAGAGAAACCTCAAAAAGAGATTTTAGGGCGGTAAGAGGAGTTTTTAACTCATGGGAAGCATCAGAAATAAAACGTTTTTGATCTTCGGTCATTTGTTGAATTGGGTTTAAGGTAATACCAGCTAAAAAATATGAAAGAGATCCAGAGATAATTAAAATTATGCCGTTTATAACGCCTAAATTTACGAGTAATCTTTTTTCAGCTTCGTCAATTAAATCATCAATATCAATAATAGGTATTTGTGGATTATTTTGACCAACAGGAAAAAACTCTCGTTCAAACCTTTTTTGTTGAGAATTGGCGAAACGGTTGAATTCGTTAATATTAATACTATATATAAGACCACTAAAAGAAAAACTAATAACCATGATGATTAGTAAATACCAGGCAGTTAATTTAAATCTAGCTTTTTTAAACATATCTATTCACTAATTTTATAACCAAAACCACGAATAGTTTTGATTAGGGGTGGTTTATTTTTAAAAGGAACATCAATTTTTTGACGAAGATTTCGAATATAAACTTCAACAGTGTTGGGAAGAATATCGGATTCATAACTCCAAACATATTGAATTAGTTGATCTTTATTTAAAATTTGATTTGAATGACGTAATAAACATTCTAAAAGAGAATATTCTTTACTAGAAAGTTGAATATTTTTACCACCTCTTTTGGCTTCAAAGGTGACAGTGTCTAGAGTTAAATCACCAACTGTTAAAACTTTACCATTGGTTTTTTGTGGACGACGAGAAAGAGCTCGAATACGAGCTAATAATTCTTCAAAAGCAAAAGGTTTGGTTAAATAATCATCAGCACCGCAATTAAGACCAATTATTTTATCTTCAAGTTGACTTTTGGCAGTCAACATAAGAATTGGAGTGTGATTATTTTCTTGACGTAATTTTTTACAAATACTTAGACCGTCAAGGCCGGGTAACATTAAATCGAGCAAAATTAGATCGTAATCACCAGATGAGGCTAAATCATAACCTTCCAATCCATCAAAAGCGATATCGACAGTATATCTTTCTTGTTCTAATCCTTTTTTGATAGAGTTAGCAATCAAATGTTCGTCTTCGACGATAAGTATTTTCATAAGTAATATTATACTTCTGAAACTGAAAACAAACTGAAAAATTATTTTTTTCTAAATGATTGAACAAAGTTTTTTAAAATTTCAAATTGACCATTATTGATAGGCTTTGAAATTGAAATATAAAACGGAGCTGAATCAACATAATAGACACCAAAAGATTCAATACCTGTTCTAGAAAGATTGTAGATTATTCCAGCATAAGGGATAACTTTTTTATTATTATCACCACCTAAATATACGTGACTAGAATTAATTTGAATAGAAGACTTTTCATAATTACCAACACCAATAAAAGCTTGATATGAAGATTTATGAGATAAACCAGCAGAAAGTATAGCCTCTTCGTGTTCATCATTAACAGAAGGATCTTTAAAAGAAATACTAAGTTGAGTTTCTCCTTCTTTATCAATTGGTTTACCAATACCTTCCCCAAAAGTTACTCGTCTAGTGCTATTTTTTTTATTAAAGGTAGGGGTTCTAATGCTAAATTGTTCAGGATTTTCTTGATATCTACTTAGAAAGTCATTAAGTAAATCGAGTTGAACGATAGTGTCATCCCATTTTTTTGTACCCAAATCTCCTTTAACTAAATAAGCAGATTTATCGTTTTCAATATATTCTTGGAATGAAGATATGGCCTTGGGTACTTCATTACCTAAAATATTTATAAATTCTTGATTTCTCATAAAAGTTTCTCCAGGGGAAACGATTGATGAGTGGATAGTTTCAGCCATATAGGTTATTTTAACCTATGTTAAGATTACTTATATGAATAAAACACAAGAAAACCTTTTAAAAGCATTTGCTGGTGAGAGCCAAGCCAGAAACAAATATTACATGTTTGCCAAAATGGCTCGGAAACAAAACCTAGAATGGATTGCTCGAGTTTTTGAAGAAACAGCTGATCAAGAAAGAACCCATGCAGAGGAAGAATTTGAAATGATAAAAGAAAACGTTAATGTTACTGATGGACTTTCGATTCAACCATTTAGTACTAATACTGTAGAAAATTTAAAAATGGCAGCAGCTGGTGAACATGGAGAATGGACGGAAATGTACCCTTCTTTTGAAGAACAAGCAAAAGTTGATGGCGATAAAGAAGCCGAAAGATTGTTTAGAGAAGTCAAAGAAGTAGAAGAAAAACATGAAGAAAGGTATATTATTTTGGCAAAACATTTGGAAGCTAATACACTTTACAACCAAGACAGAGAATTTGAATGGAAATGTTTAAACTGTGGTTATATCCACAAAGGTAAAACTCCACCAACAACTTGTCCAGTTTGTAAAAAACCGTTTACTTGGTACATGGCTTTGGGATTGATTAGATAGGTTCGGTTTTCGTAGTTCAATGGATAGAATACTCCCCTCCGAAGGGAGTGATGTGAGTTCGATTCTCACCGAGAACACAAAAACTTTTACTCTGAATCTACCGTCATTGAAGGAATTAATTTTTGCCAATCATCCATCATTTTACTGTAATCTTGAAATTGAATATCTTTTGGCGGTTGGAAATCGGCATCAGAGACGACAGTTGGAGAACATTTACCATCAAAATCGGCATCTAAATCAACTGAAGATCCTGACATGTCACCAACAGATTCGTCGGTTTTTTCAACTTCTGGAGCAGTTGTGGCATCAAAATCGGCTTTGAGTTTGGTGGCAAAAGTAGTACCAGTGGAATGAGTTCCCCAAGTGTAAACATATTCTCCGTCACTGATAGAGTTAATTTTTTCTTGGCCTTCTGCAGATTTATAAGTAATTATTTGTTTAAATTTTTTACCACTAATAATTATTTCGCTATCATAAGAACCTTCTTGATTGCTACCAGTATAGACGCACTTTTGAGGAATATTTTTGGCAATTAATTCACGAATAGAAAATTTTGAAGAACTATCAGTACTATTATTAGTACTTTTTTGATCACTAGATTTGGTTTGAAGACCACATGCAGATAGAATTAAAGCAGAAGACAAAACTAGACCTAATTGAAATATTTTTTTCATTTTGATGGATTTAATAATTATTTAAGTTTATTTTAACATTTTGAGATATAATTCTATACTTTATGGAAAATGAGACGATAAAGATTAAAGATAATTTATATTATGACGAGCGATCGGCAGGTGGAATTGTATACAAAAACGAAAATAAAACTATAAAGTGGTTGGTGATAAAAACAATTTCTTCTTATAATACTACTAAAGGTAAAAAAAGAAGCGGACCAGTGTATAAATTTCCTAAAGGTCATTTAAAAAAGAATGAATTTTTGAAACAAGCGGCCCTAAGAGAGGTGGAAGAAGAAGGAAAAATTAAAGCCAAAATTATAACTAAAGTAGGATCAAATAATTATATTTTGTGGGATAAAATTGAAAAAAAGAAAATTATTAAAAAAGTAACTTTCTTTTTGATGGAATATTTATCTGAAAGTAGTTTGAAATATTTTGATCAAGAAATGGTGGTGGAAAGAAGTTGGTATACATTTGAAGAAGCTAATGAAAAATTAGCCTATGATAGTGAAAAAGTACTTTTGAGTAAAGCTAAAAAAAGATTGGAAAGTTTGATAAAATAACCTCACTGGAGGAGTCGCCTAGTGGTTTATGGCGCGCGCCTGGAAAGCGCGTGTTCGAAAGGACTCGTGGGTTCGAATCCCACCTCCTCCGCCAAAGTTAAAATGGTCACATCCTTAATCTACAACCTTTTATTTAGTGCTTTGAGTTGAATTTTAATTTCTTCTACTCGATCCTGAAGATATAAATATAATACATTGGTTACAAGTCCTCGATCTTCGTAGGCTTTAACAACCTTAGTTAAAACTTCTAACTGTTTTTCGTAAGCAGGTTTTTCTATCAAGACCTCGTTGTCTAAATTTTGAATGGGTTCTTTACCATTAGCAACTTTTTCGATTGTTTCTCTATGTCTAGCTTCGTGAACGATACGATCAAACATTTCAACTTCTTCTCGAGGGTGCAATTTTCCTTCTATCAATTTGCCGATGTTTATAAACATAATTCTTTTGCCAGGACGAATGTGTTGATCAATGACAGATTCAATATTTATTACTGCACCTCCAATTGACTTTTCAGTAGCAGTAGCAGCATCTTTATCTGGCACATATCCACCTTTACCTCGTAAAACTGGGGAGAAAATTATTTCATCCGTATACTGTGTCACATAATCCAATTCCCCAACAAACTCAAGAATTTTCCTTAATTCTACGGGGATGTGTTGAATGTCAACGGCTACGGCTCTGTTTTTACCTGTTTGGGGATTTATGGTTAAATCAAATATTTCCTGAATTGAAGGGTTTTTGCCTTGATATTCTATTAAATCCTCGCCTCTATCGGTGTATATGAGTAATTCCTCGTCGTCATATGTGAGGTGTTCTGGATTACCAAATTCCAAAAATCGTCCCGCTTCGAGTGTTCTTTTTCGTTGTTCTGCAGATTCCTTCATTAATTCTTCCCTGGCTGTCTTTGAAATTCTTACAATCTGATTGTATTCTGGAACTGATTGTTTTCGAACTGGATCGTATGAACCCGCTGCTCCATGACAAACTACAAGGTCACTAGTTCTTTCATCTATATGAATATTAAAAACTCTTCCATACAAACCTCCAGGGCAATTAGGAATTCTGAATTCACCGACAAAACCGTTTTCATTCCAAACATCAATTGTATTTCCAGTAGCGAGAAATACCTCTTTTCTACTGTTATCTACGGCTACACCGTTTATTTCTCCAGCTCTTGCACTCAACTTAGCAGAAGATCTAAGTTCTCCGTTTTGCGAAATTAACTTTATTTCATTAGGTATCTCAAATGCACCTTCCCAATGAACACCTCTATGCGAGGTTAAAATTTGATCTCCCAACATAGCAATATCTGCATGACCATTAAATTGAACTTCTTCATCAGGCGTTAGATCTTCGGATTGTGCGCGACATAAAGTCATTACTTTATGTCTGCCGATTTCTCTCACTAATTTTCCTGTTTTTTTGTCAAAAACTTGTATTTTGGAAGCTGCGGTGTTGTAAGCATAAAGAAGATCCCCATTTACGACCATTGAACCTATCATCCTTGTATGTTCATATTTTGATATATCAAAACCAGGAGGAACTCTACCAGGTAAATCTTCTATCCTTACAGGAGCTTTAATTTCCCACTCTTTTTTAGTTCCATCTCTTGAAAACTTAGCAATTAAGCCAGTGGAGTCGTCAGTAATATAAATACTTTCATCATCTGATGTCATAGCAGAAGCACCATTAAACCTTTGATCATCCACTGTTCCTATAAGATTTCCACTATCCATATCAAAGATTTGAACCTTTTTGTCTGGATACCAAGCATTTGAAACCACTAAACCCCTTTTTCCGTCTGGCATATCTATAAAAGTCGTGGCGATTGGATTGGATAATTGATTTTGTTCTGGCCCAAAACCAGGATTAAGTATGTCAATTTCGCCTTTTTGTATAAGTTCCTGTGTTTTTGGGGTTATCTGTTCAAGCACAGGAAAATATGTTTCACTAGGTTGGATTAAACCTCTATTTTCTCCTGTAGCTTCCATATATTTTATTGTAATAAATTGATTACCCTTATTCTATCAATTTTTTTTACTACTTGGTAAATCAGCTATAAAATATGTTAAATTAAAGAAATAAAACAATGGATAATTTATTTTTACTTTTATTCTTCGTTTCGTTAATCTGCTTAATAATTGGAATATTTAGACCAACCATTTTTTCTCGTTTTATAAAAGGTGAAATTACCAGAAAAAAGATAATAAAACTTTTTGGTATTGTGACAATTGCTTCTTTTATTCTTTTTGGGGTTACAACTGACACACAACAAAATAATCAAAGTATTCAACAACCAGTAAAACCAACAGTAGAAAATGTTGAAGTTATTGCTGACGATAAAAATCAAAATCGTACTCCGACAGATGTTGACAAAAGTCCAACTCCCGCTAAAACATTTACACCAACTCAAGTCAAAGAAATAAATAATAAAAGTGTTCAGCCAACATCGAACGAGACAGTTAGTCAAAAAAATGCCATAAGAAAAGCAAAATCATATCTTAGTTTTTCAGGATTTTCTCATGACGGACTGATTTCTCAATTAGAATACGAAAAATTTTCTCATGAAGATGCAGTATATGGTGTAGATAATTCTGGTGCCAATTGGAATGAACAAGCGGCTAAAAAGGCAAAATCATATATGGATATGTCGGCATTCTCACGTGGTGGTTTGATTGAACAATTAAAGTATGAGAAATTCACACAGGAACAAGCAGAGTACGGAGCTAATATGGTTGGATTGTAAATAGTATTAGCACTATAGAGATAGAAATGTTTCAGATCCATCCTCTCCGCGCTTCGTGTGATATTTGATATTGGTTTGATAAAATTACTTATGAAATATGTGGCTTTGTTGAGAGGGATAAATGTTGGAGGAAAAAGAAAGGTTGAGATGAAAAAACTGAAAGAGATTTTTGAAGAATTGGGTTTTGAAAATGTTTCCACTTATATAAATTCTGGAAATGTAATATTTGAGTCGGAAGAAAAAACTAAAAATATTAAGCAAAAAATTGAATTGGAATTAAAGAAAATATTTAATGATGAATTCCCTGTTTTAATAAAAAGTGTTGATGATCTAAAAAATATTTCAAAAAATATACCCAATAATTGGTTAAATAATGATGAACAAAAAACTGATGTGGCTTATCTTTTTGAAGAAATTGATAATGAAAAAATACTAGAAGAGCTACCGATTAAAAAAGATTTTATTGAAATTAGATATATTCAAGGAGCGATTTTTTGGAATGTAAAAAGAAATAATTATAATAAAAGTCATTTAAATAAAATAATTAGTCATAAATTATATAAATATATGACTGTCCGTAATGTAAATACGGCAAGGTTTTTGGGAAATGATAAAATCTAGTCATTGTGAAACAAGAGCTTGATAAAAATCAACAATGGTTGTCGAAGAAATATTTGATGTATAAGTTTTTGACGAATTTATTTTTTGCGAGTGCAGTTTGGTTGTATTTGTATCGTCTATTTATTACTGATCAACAAGTAGGAATTTTGGATGGCTTGGCATTTGCAGTTGGTTTGATGGCGGAAGTACCGTCTGGAGTGTTGGCTGACAGATTTGGGCGTGACAAAATGGTTAGACTGGGATGGTTTATGGCTGGGATTGGATTTTTAACTCAAGCATTTGGAAGTAGTTTTTTACCATTTTTTGTTGGACAGGCAATTTTAGTATGTGGTATTTCCTTTGTATCTGGAGCTGATGAAGCGTTGTTTTTTGAAAAACTTAATTTTGATCGTGATTCTGTAAATTGGAGAAAATTATTAACCCGCGGTTCCCAAGTTGCCTTGATGAGTTTATTAGGGGCAACAATAATTGGTGGATGGTTACACAATATTAATCCAAGAATACCTTGGATTCTTAATGGGTTGGCGTTTATTTTTTCTGTTTGGTTAATTTGGCCAATTAAAGACAATCGTGAGAAAAAAAGAGAGCGAAATTTTTCATTAGAACTAAAAAAATATCTTGTTAATATCAAAACTGGATTTGCCGAATTTAAAACACCAAAACTTTGGTTTTATGTACCAATAATTTTAACTGTACAAGGTCTTTTTTATACATCTGACTGGGGATTGTTGCGATTAATTTTATTAGACCGGTTTCGATTTAGTCCATTTTTGGGTTCTTTAGTAATAGCCTCTAGTAGTCTGATAACTGTGGGAATATTAGCCGTGATGCATATACATGCTGAAAAAATAAGTGAAAAAAAAGTGATAACTTTAATTTCAATATTTACTGTTGTCAGTTTAATAGCATCAATCTTTGATATTGGAACGTGGGGATATTTTGTTATTTTTATTATTTATGCAGGAGAAAATATTTTTCATCCTTTTATGAGTGAAATTATTAATAATCGAGTAGAAGAAGACCAGCGAGCTACCGTTTTATCAGTAGCATCTTTTATAAAATCGTTTCCATATGTAATCCTGGCACCGATTATTGGGTATCTAAATACAAATAATAAGTTAGAGTATTTCTTAGTTGTTTGGTCAATATTTATTTGTGTTTCTGTCGTTATGTATTTAAGATCAAAGAAAAAAGATTTATTGGTGAGTTTAAAAAAAGATTAGTGATTGTTTAGGTAAAATATAATCATGGATAAAAAAGTAAAAGAATATATTGATAAACAAGAAACACTTCAAAAAGAAACGTTGATGAAAGTTAGAAAATTAATTGAAGAATTGTTGCCAAATGCAGAAGAAAAAATGAGCTATGGAGCACCAGCCTTTAAACTGGATGGTAAACAAATCCTTTATGCAGCATTTAAAAAACATATTGGAATTTATCCAGAACCAGAGATAATTGAGAAATTTAAAGAGGAATTAAAAGATTATGAAACTGCTAAAGGCACTATTAAATTTTATTTGGATAAGCCAATTCCTTATGATTTGATTAAAAAAATTGTTGGTTATAAATATAATTTATGAAGAAAATAGTTTTAAAAAACATAATAATGAATTTTGTTTTGATGTTGTTTTTTATTATTTTAAATAATTGGACATTACAAAATAGTCTTGAGGAAACTTTTGTTTTCTTGGCATTAATCTATGGATTAATGGTGATAATTATAAATGCACTTTTTGTGTCTCGTTTTAATAAAAAATAGAATATGTTTAAATTAAAAATTAATGTCAAATCGAATATTTTTGGTTTAACTGGTGGAATAGGTTGTGGCAAATCTACAGTTGGAGAATTTTTGAAAAAATACCCTGATGTGTATGTCTTTGATTGTGATAAAAAAGCAAAGGATATCTTGCTTGATAACAATAACTTAAATAAAGTTAAATCAATATTGGGAGAAAGTGTGATTGTTGATGAAAAAGTTGATAGTAAAAAAGTAGCTCAAATAATTTTTTCTGATGATAAAAAGAAAAAGTTATTAGAAGATTTTATTCATCCAAAAGTATGGCAAATAATGGATAAAGAATTACAAATGGTTGGAAATGAAAAAATCTTTATTGTTGAATCGGCAATATTATTTGAAATTGGAAAAGAAAAAGATATTCCCAAAATAATAGTAGTAACTTGCGATAAAGACGAGCAAATAAAAAGAATTAAGTTGAGAAATGGATGGAGTGATAAACAAATAAAAGAAAGACTAAAAAACCAATTATTAAATGAATACAAAGAAAAAAATGGGTTGATTGTAATCGATAATAATTGTTCAAAAAAGAAATTAGAATCAAAAGTTGAACAGGTGTATTTTTTTATTAAAAGTAAGAAAAAAGGAAAAATTTATTTTTGATTATATTTTTCTTTAATTTTTTCAAAAACTGATTTGGGAACATATTGAGAAACTACTGTTTCCCAACTATCTGGACCAACTAATCCTTTAACAAAACTAGAACTAATTTCACATAATTCTCTTGGCGGCATTAAAAAAATAGTATTAATATTTGAATTAATATCTCGATTAATATTGTTCATCCCCTGCTCAAAATTAAAATCGGAAGAATTTCTGACACCTCTAAGAATGAAATCGGCCCCAATAGTTTGGGCATATTTAACTAAATATTTATTATCAAATTGATCAATAAAAACATTTGGACAACCCTTGACTGAATCTTTGAGCATTTGGAGTCTTTCATCAACAGAAAAAGTATATTTTTTATTTGGGTTGACACCAATAGCAACAATAAGTTTGTCAAACATTTTGGCGCCTTTTTCAATCATCCAAAGATGACCATTGGTTGGTGGATCAAAACTACCAGCATAAACAGCAACTCTTTTTTGATTCATAATTAGTCTATATTACCACTAATTAGATTAATGATTTACAACAAAGTATAATTGTGGTTGTGACCAAAGGTCGATTTATAAATTTGTTTATTTTGATAAGTTTATCGATACTGTGTTATTTGGTATTTTTTCGTCAATTGGGATTGTTTACATCGAGAATTTGGGATGAATCTAGAAACGGGGTTAATGCTTTGGAAATGATAAAAACAAAAAATCCAATAGTAACTTATTTCCATCAATCTCCTGATATGTGGAATACAAAACCACCTTTTTATATTTGGATAGTAGTGATAATGTTTAAACTTTTTGGGGCTAATGAATTAACTTTAAGATTACCTTCAGCGATAGCGGCAACATTGGTGACATTTTCTATCTTCATCTTTAGTTTTAAAATATTAAAAAATAAGTGGATAGGTTTATTAGGATCGTTAATCTTAATATCAAGCATGGGATTTCCAGACATTCATATAGGAAGAACTGGTGATTATGATGCAATGTTAACTTTGTTTGTTTTTTTGGGGAGTTTAATGTTTTTTATTTATTTAGAAAATCGATTGGCAAAATATTTATGGTTGACTGGTTTGTTTTTTATAATGGCTGTTTTAACTAAAGGAATAGCTGGAATGATGATATTTCCCGGAATCTTTATTTATTTATTGATTTCAAAAAATTTATTAAAACTGATAAAAGATAAAAATTTCTACAAAGTATTATTGATTTATATTCTAATAATTGGTGGATATTATATTGGACGAGAATATTTAAATCATGGTTATTTAAAAGCAGTTTGGAATGAAGAAATCTTTGGAAGAACAAAAAATAATTTAGGAGCAAATGGAAATAACTTTTGGTATTACTGGGAGATGTTTTCTAGTTTTAGATTTCAAAAATGGATTTATTTTGTACCATTATCAATTTTTATTTGGCTTTTTGGAAAAAATAGAAAAAATAAAAAAATAGTATTATTTTCTTGGCTTATCAGCTTATCTTATTTTTTAATAATCTCTTATTCTGGTACAAAACAAATGTGGTATGACGCTCAAATGTATCCATTTATGTCTCTGATGGTAGCTATATTTTTAGTAGAGATAATTAATAAATTGCCTATTTTACTTAGATTATTTCCATTATTAATACTATGTTTTTATATGCAAAGATATGTAAGAACAAATATTGCTTATATTAACAGACCTGATTTAGAGAAATCTGATTCTTGTTTGAAATATGGCTATTTATTTAGAGACATAACAATAGATAAAACTGGATTTGTGGGAGTTCATAAAGCTGATTGGTGTACTCCAATTAGTTTTTATTTAGAAAAAAATAATTTAAAACGAAAAAATATAAATGAATTAAAAAGTAAAGAAAAAGTATTAACTTGTGACAGTATTACTTTTAATGAAATAAAAGAAAAATATAAAATTAAGCCAATATTTGATAACAAAGATGGTTGTTTGGGTTTTAGTATTGAGTAAACTGTAAGATTTATTGCGTATGTTTAAGAAAAACTATTGACACAAATTAAATTTCGTCATATACTGCCTTCAACAGCTTAAAAATACGTTGAAAGAGAATCAGTAAAAATCTTTGAGTGACAAAAGAAAGTAAGTGGTTGATGAAAACTTACCGAATCAAAGAATTTTGAATTA
>Ga0209340_1002028_pt1 | contig 12582 bp, 8 predicted proteins | sample EPASupsiteSAE323_FD_187266 | JGI IMG/M metagenome (GOLD analysis project Ga0209340, IMG submission 187266) | Bioremediated contaminated groundwater from EPA Superfund site, New Mexico - Sample SAE3-23 (SPAdes) (version 2) | ecosystem: Environmental > Aquatic > Deep subsurface > Groundwater >... | reverse complement strand
CAGTATCGACCCCGCTATCGATAAATCGATTATTCTTCGCGTATCGGGTGGGCCCAGTATTGTTGGTGAAGATCTCGCCAATGAAGTAATCACTACATCCATCCAGGAAGTCATCCGTTTGAATGTTGCTGCTGTCGGCATCTCAATTTTTGTCGGAAGCGATTATGAAACACAAACTATTTCCAACCTCGCCGAAATGATTAACCAGTGCGAAGATTTCGGTATTCCTGTGATGGCTGTAACAGCCGTAGGCAAAGAAACAGAGAAACGCGAAGCGCGGTTCCTCGGTTTGAGCTGCCGTATCGCAGCCGAAATGGGTGCAAAAGTTGTGAAAACGTATTGGTGCGCAAAAGATTTCGACAAAGTAGTAGAAGGCTGCCCTGTTCCCGTAGTTATGGCAGGTGGTCCGAAATGTGAAACCGAACGCGAAGTTTTTGATTTCGTATTCGACGGAATGCAGAAAGGCGCTATCGGTGTAAACCTTGGCCGCAATATCTGGCAGAGCCCGTATCCGGTTGCTGTGGCGAAAGCATTGTACGCGATTATCCATGAAAACGTCACACCCGCCCAGGCTGAAGAAATTTTTAACGACGAAAAAAATAAAAAAATAAACTAGAGTATCACCGGGAATATCAAGGACGAAGGAGTTTTCTTCGTCCTTGGTATTCTTTGTTTTATGTGGAAAGCAAGCACACACCTTTCAAAATAAAAAATCAAGTTAGAGGAAAACATGCGAGTAGGAATGTATTATAATAACCGGGATGTCCGGGTAGAAGAAATGGCGGTTCCGAAAATCGGTCCGAAAGAGATGCTGGTAAAAGTAATTGCGAGTGGAATCTGTGGAAGCGATGTGCTCGAGTGGTACAGGATTAAAAAAGCCCCGCGTGTACTTGGTCATGAGATTGCCGGTGATGTCGTGGAAGTCGGTTCCGAAGTCAAACAATATAAACCCGGAGACCGTGTTTTTGTCGCACATCATATCCCGTGCAATACATGCAGGTATTGTTTGAAAGGGTATCATACCGCATGCGAAACGCTTCATACTACTAATTTTGATCCCGGTGGATTTGCCGAATATCTTCGTGTCCCTGCGTTGAATGTTGACCGCGGCGTTTTTCTACTTCCCGATGGTATGACGTATGATGAAGGAACATTCATCGAACCTCTCGGGTGTGTAATTCGTGGACAACGAACCATGCAATTTAAACCAGGGGACAGTGTTCTTGTTCTTGGAGCCGGGATTTCCGGTTTATTACATATTGCATTGGCGCGTGCACTTGGAGCCAGTAAAATTTTCGCCACCGATGTAAACGAATTCCGCTTGAATGCCGCACGTGAAATGGGAGCCGATATCGTCATGCATGCAAGTGAAGACGTTCCATCTATAGTGTATAAAGAAAACGGGAACCGTTTGATCGATCATGCCATCGTTTGTACCGGCGCGCTTCCTGCTTTTAAACAGGCCATGAAATCCGTTGATCGCGGCGGAGTTATTTTATGTTTTGCCACTACCGACCCCGACGTGGAAATTCCTGTTCCTATGAATGAATTCTGGAGAAATGAAATCAAGATGATGCCTTCTTACGGATGCGCTCCCATCGATGCCGTTGTTGCTATCGATCTTATTATGACCAAACGTCTTCCCCTTGATAAAATGATTACGCACAAACTTCCCATGGCTCAAATACAGCTTGGATTCCAACTCGTTGCAGAAGCAAAAGATTCCATCAAAGTCATCATCGAACCCAATAAATAGTTTCACCCCAATGTTGTAAAATCCTTTTACTACCAAAAGCTTTTGGGAGTCCAGAGACCTTTTCTCGAAAAGGTCTCTGGTCGCCGAAGGCATTCTTTTAATTATCATGCCCAAATCCTCGCGCCAGCCACTGGTAACTGGCATCTGGCCACTTCTTACTATTCCTGGTCTTTTATGAAATTGCGGAAAGAGCGGTCGTAGGAGCGTTCGCCTTCTTTGGAGAAGAAGCATCCCGGTAATTCGTTATTTCTGCGGTGGTATGTTACGCATTCGCAGCAGATACCTTTGCGGGAGCAGGGTTCATAAGTACATGTACAGTGTTTTGCATTTGATTGTTGTTTGCATTCCATTGGTTATCCTCTTATTCTCCGTAATCCAAAACTTCTTTTCTCTATCAAAAGCTTTTAGCCTACCAGTGGATATAGAGCCCTGTTTAACGAAGAGGAAAAGTCCCGGAGAGATTCATTAAAAATTTAATAGAATTATAAGCTAATAATTGAAAATTATTAATTCATAATGATTTGGGATTTGTTAAAGTGGAGGGGGGAAGAGAAAGATTAGCCCGTAGGAGAGTCGAACTCCTCTTCTAAGGTTGAAAACCTCATGTCCTAACCGATAGACGAACGGGCCAAACTTGAGACGTGCTGGGTTCGAACCAGCGACACCCGCCTTAAAAGGGCGGTGCTCTGCCAGCTGAGCTAACGTCCCTTTAAGATGAGCTCAAACTCATCAGCTCAGATCAATATAATACCATAGTTTTTTTGGGGTGTCAATGATTTTTTCGAAAAAAAAGTGAGAAAAACGTTTTTTTATTCTTTCCTTTCTTCTCTCCCTGGAAATCAGCGAATTAATTGAATGAATAGATAAAACATATAAAACGGTAAGCTTTTCGTACTGATGCGGGTGATTCATGACCGGTATGGAATCGCAGTCAGGCTACACTCGAACGGCAAAAATTTCTTTTTTATTGGAGATAATCCGTTCGTGCTTATAGACTTTCCTCGCTTTCTTTGTAAAATCGAATATAACAAGGTATCCGTTTGGGATCTTGCCCCGCATATAACAGAGCGAATATTAGGACCAGGCATGCCTGGTCCCTACAGCGATATCTGAAGATACGTATTGTTTGAGTTTTTTGTCTGTCCCTTATTTTAACAAGCTCAACGATCATACTAAAACAATCTTAATGAAAGTGTTTGCGGTTTTTCATTCGGATTCTGATATATCAGGGTGAGATTTCTCAAATTGCCTGCTTACGAATTTTTTTAGCCTGCCTGGGATCACCAAACGTATTACTTACAAATTTTTTTGTATTGCTTACGAATTTTTTCAGCCTGCCTGGAATTTTACCACAATGCAGTGTTGAAATTTTTCGCCTGCCCCCTATTTCTCCCTGCATCAACAACTGGAATCTAAAATAATAAAAATTCATCTACCTCTATCCCGGCTTGCCGGATAATAGCTCGTAATGTTCCATCAGGAATAGCCCCCGGATGATTCGGTACAGTCGTTCGTTTCCTTGTCTCCGGGTTTTTCCAAATTTCATGACTCCCTTTGGCATAACGGTCGAATTCAAATCCAGCAGCCTTTAGCTTTTTGATTGTATCCCGATATGTGAAACCGGAAAGCCTTCCCAATCTTATGCTCCTACCGGTATTGCCACATCCAACCTGAATTTACGCTTATTAATATACCTGAACGGTGGAATCTCTCCATCTTCAATATAAGATTCATAAAGTTTCCGGGCAACATCCTTTGCTATTTCGAGGGTCTCATCAACCGTTCGTCCCTGAGCAACAAGTCCCGGGATATCGTCGCTTGTTCCAAGAAAAACTCCTTCTGGCAATTTCTCTATATTCAACTTAAAAAAAAGCTCCATGTTGCCTCCGTTTATATTATAGAACGATTAGCTCGAAAATACAACTCTTTTCCTGTTACAAATCTCATCGAGTTTTTCGTCTGTCCCCTATCTCTTCCGTTAATAATTAAAAATTAAGCGTTAATAATTAATACTTCTTTGCACTTTTCCCTTTGCACTTTTCCCTTTGCCATTCCATTTAGCCCCCGCGAAGCGGTTTCAGACACAGACCACAGATAACAGATACATTTTTCTCTTTTCCCATCGCCTGTGATATCATAACCGCAGGAAAACCAACATGGCAAACCAACAACAAAAGCCGGAACTGGACAGGCACGGAAGCACATCCATATAAAGAATGTTTAATATCAGATAATATCTTCGTTTTTCAGTATTGTCCGGATTTCTTTATCTGATATCGTTGCCTTTCGCGGCTTTGCATATATTGTCAGAAGCCTGACTTTTTGTAATTCATCGATTATATAAGTGATCACGCGATATCCACCACTTTTTCCTTTTTTGAGATCGGAATTTTTTAACCTGATTTTGTAAACTTTACCCCCAAGAGGTGTTCCTGATTTGGGATTTTGATTTAATATACTAACCAGTTCTTTTAGATCATTCCGAATGTTTGGGTATACTTTCTTAAGTTCTAAAACCTCTTGCATGAAATGTTCTGTTGGAATGATCTTATAATTCATCCAGGAATTCGTCCAGGTTTTTTTCTTTTAAGGTGCCATTTTGCTGCTTTTTGACTTCTTTACATGCCTGGCGCAGCCCCAATAATATTTTTTGCTTTTCTTTCAAGGCTTCCAATTCTTCCGTTAAAGATGCCCATACCTGAAAAGGTACAATTACCTCCCTACGTTTGCCAGACATATCGGTCACATACTTAATCTTGTTATAAGTCGCAGTCATATTCATTTCAATTACCTTCTCCTGAATATACTACAATTAAACTCGATTAAAATCAATAGGCAATTCCTTAAATCAAGTTTTTTTCGTCTGTCCCCTATCTCTTCCGTAAATAATTAAAAATTAAGCGTTAATAATTAATACTTCTTTGCCCTTTGCACTTTGCCCTTTCATTTAGCCCCCGCGAAACGGTTTCAGACACAGACCACAGATACCAGACACATTTTCCCCTTTTCTTTTCCCATCGCCTGTGATATCATAAACGCAGGAGAAATAACCAAACGCTTCGTCCCCAATTCCCAAAATAAATATTTTTACCAGGGGTTGACTTTCTCCCCTAGATAAGGCATATTTATCCTATGAAAAGGAGAAAATTGGAATCGTATTGCGAATTGAAGAAATCGGTAGCCATGCTTAAACGTGTACTCATCGGGAAGAAACAAATTGACCAGGGAAAAACCAAACCCGCAAGCAAAGTCTTTGAAGCCATTGAACGAAACCGTTTTTCGTCTTTCTCCGGATTTCGCTATTTCAATAGCCAAAAATCTTAAAAATTTAACTCGTGAAGTATTTCACGAAGGATACCAGGCGAAATATTTTCAGTTTCCGCTTTAGAATAAATTGTTAATAAATAAAAGGCTCGGAGAAAATAATATTATATTTCATCTAAGACATTCTTCCAGGGGCGTCGATCGACTTTTCCTTTTTTTACCGCCCGCAGGGCGTTGAGAGTTTCTTGTCCGACATTCTTTGTATCGCAATACTCTTTCTCAAATTGCTTTCTTAACCTGGATACCAATGACTCCAGTTTTATTTGCCGATCGATTCGTATTCCTAAAAGTCGGAACGTTTCTTCTTTTCCCACAAGAATGGCGTTAGGCATAAATACCTCCGAAACATCCAAAATCATTTAATAGTAAATAACTACCGGTATACATACGCGTATGATACTATAAATCAAGAAATTTCTCAAATCCAAAATTCTATTTGCTCAAAAAATCTGCCGTCCACAGTACCCCATCCAATCTTGCAACAACCTGTTGCAAAATTGAAGGTGATTTTTTCGCCTGCCCTTATTAATACGTGAATATGAATGAACTCGATCCTGCCACCGACAACCGACGTCTTGAATCCTGCCACTTAGAAGGTACTACTCCCCCAAACTGATCTCTGCATGGTACATTTCCATGATCTTTTTTCCTTCCTCGCTCCACTTACTACCTTTCTCAAGATTCTTAAACGAACACCCCTGGATGAATAGCCCCGGGATATTTTCTAATTCTTTTATAATATTACCGGTCTCATCCCGCACTATAATTTTATTATTATCCTTTTCTAATTTTTTAACCGGAGCGTAATTATGAAATTCGGGTATATTGATGTCATCATTTGAAGAAGTATAGATACAGCGCCCGGTTTCTACGTCCCACTCTTTTATCGTTTTATCATCCGACGATGAAATGATCTTTTTCCCATCTGTGCTATAAATAGCATTGCTAACATGCCATTTGTGCCCCTCCAGTGTTCGGATACATTCCCCAGTAAAGACATCCCATTCTTTTATTGTTTTATCATCCGAAGCAGAGAGAATTTTCTTTTTATCCTTGCTATAAATTGCACTACGTACCGAATCGGTGTGGCCGATTAGTGTTTTTAAACATTCACCGGTATCCGCGTCCCATTCTTTTATTGTTTTATCAGCGGAAGTAGTAAGAATATTTTTACTATCCTGGCTGTATTCCGCATTTATTACCCGATCAGTGTGGCCTTCTAAGGATTTTAATAATTCCTTCGTATTGTCTTCCCACTCATTAATTGTACACTCCATGTATGCAGAAAGAAATTTTGTCCTGTCAAGGTTGTATACTCCATTTTTTAATCTATCTCCATCTCCTTTTAGTATTTTCAAACATTCCCCATTATCTGCATTCCATTCTTTTATCGTGTGATCTGAAGAAGTAGAAAGAAATTTTTTGTTGTCAAGGATGTACATCAGATCTACTATATCTTCTTCACCGGCAATGATATTAAAATTTTGCCCGTTTTCAGCATCCCATACTCTAATTGTTCTATCTTCCGAAGCAGATAGTATTTTTTTCCCATCAATACTATATGCGGCACTAAAAACCCGACCGGTATGTCCTATTATATTTTTGATACAATGCCCCGTATTTACATCCCATTCTTTTATGGAATTATCCCAAAATGCTGAAAGAATTTTCCTCTCATCCAAACTAAAAATTGCGCTCCATATAGAATTAGAATAACCTGCAAATGTTTTTAAACATTCTCCAGTTGTTGCGTCCCATTCTTTGATTGAGTTATCCCATGATGAAGAAAGAATTTTTTTCCCATCCGGACTATATACTGCATTTGTGACCCAATTTGTATGCCCGGTGAGGGTATTCACGCATTTCCCCGTTTTTACATCCCATTCTTTAATCGTGCAGTTACTACTAGAGGATGCAAGGATTTTTTCCCCATCCAGGCTATACATTGCACTCGCAAACTCATCATCATCCCCCATAATCGTTTTTATGCATTCACCCGTTTCCGCATTCCACTCTTTTATCGTACCATCATAAGAAGCAGAAAGGATTTTCTTACCATCTGAGCTATAAACAGCACTTATAACACTTTCCAAATGTCCTTCCAGGATTTTTTCACATTTACCTGTTTCTGCATCCCACTCCCTGATGGTTTTATCAGAAGATACAGAAAGAATTTTTTTCTCATTCGGACTATATACTGCGTTCCATACAGTGAGCGTATGGCCTTCCAGTTTCTTTATACATTCTCCGGTTTTTACATCCCACTCTATAATTACTCTATTATCAAAAGGAGAAAGGATTCTTTGGCCATCCCGGTTGTAAATTGCAGTGGAGACTGGGCCTGAATTTCCCTCAATGGTATTTATACATTTCCCGGTAACTGCATCCCATTCTTTTATCATTCCATCATAGGACCCGGAAAGAATTTTCTTCTCATCCGAGCTGTATATGGCGCTTGTTACAAATCCAGTATGTCCTACAAGGGTTTTTAGACACTCTCCTGTACTTGAATCCCATTCTTTTATCGTATTATCCCCGGAAGCAGAAAGGATTTTTTTCCCGTCCCTATTATATATTACGTTATTAATGAAATAAGTATGCCCTTGTGGCAACACGTTATTCTCACTAATTTTTGCTCCATCAAATATCGTAGTTAAATACTTCTCCCCATTAAACCGATTGCACACCACACCATTCAATCCTATACCCGTTAAATCAAGATAAGACAAGTCCTCTCCTGTTAACTCACCCCTGACTTCCTTCCAGATTGTAACAATATTCCAAACCGTATGCCTATTTTTAAAGCCAAATATACCTCGGCATAGATTCAACACCCTTCTTAATCGGCCACGTTCATTTATACTGACAATCCAGGTTCCGTCTTTAAAATAGGGTTTCGAATAATGCTCACCTTCAACTTCACCTATAATTCGTCTGACATAGTAATCAAGCGTACGCTCCTTTAATATCCAGGGTATCCGTTTTTTTTTTAAATCCACATCTACTTCATTCAGTATATGAATTGCAGAAAAGAAATCCCTGAAATTTTGGTGTAAAAAACGATACGACTGATCTTCCTCTACCAGCATGTGCATTTCATTACAAAATACATCACGCACCCCTTTAGCTCTTTCTCTCCAGAATTGACCGGATTTACATTCCCCTACCGGTAGCATACTCACATTTTCCCCAAAATCGGGAAAGGTATAAAGAAAATCTTCTTTTCCAAACCGGCAGCAGTATTTATTTAAATGTTCCTGCACCTGCTCACGGGTAAAGTGGAATAAACCTGCTTTCTCCATTTCATAACCCAACGCAGGCAACATATACCAGAGTAAAAATCGATAGTACGACAGTTTCTTTTCATCATGGATTACGCGATTGTACAATCTTACTAACTGCGACTCCATGAAATTATATAACAATTCCCCTATAGAAGCCACATTCTCTTTAAAACGAAAATAGGGCGAGCCCTTGTGTTTCCCAGTGTCTTCGCACGAAGCTGCATATAACGTCAACATCATCGGATTTCGTATCAATCCCTTTAAACTTTCCTTTCTAGGGAATAGTACATCTCTCGATTTCAAATAACTTTCTATTTGTCTGTCTTCCAACGGTTGTAACTGCATAAGGTTCCAATTTCCCCAATTAAAATTGGCCCGCATATCATCCCGGCTTGTCATTACGATTTGGATACCATTGTACTGCTCGAGAAAAAATTTCAATTCCAACAGCAGTTCCCGTTTCTCTTTTGTAATTTCGTTAAATCCATCCAGTAACAATAAAACAGAGGGTATACTTGCCCCATCTTCTTTTTGTATAGGAGTTTTAAAAAGCTTCAACAATATTTCTTTGAAACTGATGTTTTTGCCGAGGTAGTCATGAAGTATCTGCGATTGTATAAAATCATCTTCGTTTGCTTTATAGTGATTGTATTCATTGAGGGCAATATACAAAGGGATCGGTTCATCCAGACCGGATTCAACTCTATTCAAAAAAATTTCCCACATCCGAACGAGAGAAACGGTTTTCCCCATTCCACCTTCACCCGTTATTACAGTATGGATACATTCATTTTGCCACAATTGAGGCAGCATAGTGATAACTGTTTCATTGATTGTTGTTTCTATTTTCTCGATTTTAACCGTTTGTGGGACCCATTTCTCTTTATCATTATTCTCTTTATTATTATTTATAGATTTTGAGGTGGTTAGAAGTGTATCTTCAATATGAAGCGTCTTAGCCCCTCGGTTTTCTCCTCTTAGTCCCCTATAATAATGACGAGAACCTTCGATCAACATTTGCTTGAAAAACTCCATCGGGGGTTCATTCGGCTTATTTCCAAATTCCCATTCTAACATATCCATTAACTCTTTGAATAATTTTGGATTGTCCCCGTATATTCTTTTTAACTCAACAATGATTTGCGGTAATATATAGACATCCCGTTTGGCATCGAAACCCTTTGCAATACAATTAAATTCTGCTATTGTTTTCTTTTGCCATTTCGGTTTTTCATTCACCAGGAGGAGGAAGCGTATTCCATTTGGGTATTCCAAAGCTATATTTTTATCTGCAAAGGTTTGAAGATTTCCTTTAATTTTATCGATGTCTGTCCGGGAGGTAATTTGAAAGGCGATTCCATTGGTTTTATCACCCAGGTCTACTGCCGGATAATTCTTTTCAAGAATGCACAAATTATAAGAGAAAGCGGTATTAAGCACTTTCGCAGCAATGTATTCGCTGTATTTGTTTTTGTCCGTAGAACCAGTCTTCGCATGAAGCTCGATCTCCATCACCCAGGCTGTAAGCAATTCCTCTAACCGTGAAAAATAGTTATTCATTTTCATGGATTCACTATTATTTAACCTTCCCACTACCGCAACATGCAGAGCAGGTTTCTTTCTCCCCATTACCATTCGTCACAGACAAAGCTCCCTTGCCTCTTGGACATGTCGGGTGTTCTTTCTTCTCAAACATATTTTCGATTCCCATCGATATCCTCCATTTATTAAAGAGTTTTTATACCTTTAACTTTCTATTTAAACTAAATTTTAGTAAAAGGCAATAATATTGTCAAGAGGAAAAATTCCGGAAATTCAAAAAATTTTACGTGCTCTCTCAAATATCCTGAGATTCAATTTGTGGATATTTTTCATTTCTATAGCTGAGAGGGTTTCAATTGGCCCACAGCTTGTGGGCTAATTATAAATGAGTTTTTTGTCTGTCCCCTATTTCTTCTATAAAGAATTGATTAGGAGGCACAGAGGAGGTTATACCTTTAACAATAAATGCAGATTAGATTAAGTAGGTATTTATTTGAAAAGGGAATCAAAATCTTGTGCGTATTTCATACCACACCATCATCCCTTGAAACAATTTCTATAAAAGAAATTTGGTTTTTTTTATAAAAATGAAGAAAGGCAGTCCATACCAGGGTGTTTTTTTCTTGGTTCTCAAAAGGTTTATTATAAAAAGGTTTTAAACTTTTTTAAATCAGAATCAAGTGGGTTCACAGGATTTAGGATTTACAAAGTACTTATTGTGTAGTATTATCATAAACTCTATACTTAGATTTTGAAGTATAGTGGATATACAATACATAGTCCTGACAAATATGCAAGAGATTTGTGGGATGAGGTAGGTTGAAAAGAAAAAAATAGATTAAGTAGCTTGGTAAAATATTGCATTAGACACCTAATCAATTTAAGTCGAATGCTTTTTGTACAGGAGACATATAAATGATTGAATCAATTATTATTGCTGACATTGCGACATACGGAAACACACCCGAGCAATTAAACGAGTTGTCAAAATTTAATTTCGTTTTCGGTTCCAATGGAACAGGGAAGACAACTATCAGTCGGGTAATTGCAAATGAAGAGAATTTCCCTGCCTGCAAGATTAAGTGGAAGGGAAGCACGAAACTTCAGCCAATGGTTTACAACAAAGATTTTGTTGAGAGGAATTTCAATCAGTCGCCTGAGCTAAAGGGGGTTTTTACACTCGGTGAGGAGCAAGTTGATACTCTTAAAAAAATTGAAACCGCGAAGAAAGACCTCGACATATTTAAAAAGGAAATCGATAAATTAAATAATGTGTTGTCTGGCGAAAATGGCTCAGAAGGAAAGAACGGAGAATTGACCTCTCTTGGGGAAGAATTAAAAAATAAATGCTGGGAGCAAAAACAAAAACATGATGCCAAGTTCCATCGTGCATTTGAAAGGTATCGTAGTAAAAAAGAAAGTTTTTTAATGAAGGTCCTCGAAGAGATGAAATCGAACTCCGCAACACTCACAACATTGCCTGAACTTGAGAAAAAAGCTGAAAGCGTTTTTGGATCGACACCTACTACAGAACAACTCATTACAATGATAGATGTAACTGAACTCGTTGCTCATGAATCCGATTCGATTCTTAAAAAACGTATTATTGGCAAGTCTGAGGTTGATATTGCTGCAATGATCAAGAAGCTTGGCAACAGCGATTGGGTTCGGAAAGGTCGTGACTTCTACGATGCAAACGGGAATATATGCCCTTTTTGTCAACAAAATACAACAGAGGCGTTTACTAAAAGCCTAAATGATTATTTCGACGAAACATTTGAATCGGACAACAAGACCATCGATATCTTATTAAATCATTATAAGACAGAGTCAACAAGGCTTTTAGAACATATCGAATCAATAATTTCTTTTCCATCCAGGTTTTTGGACCTCGATAGGTTTAAAGCAGAAAAGGAACGTCTCAACTCCTGTATCATTTTTAATATCGAGAAACTTCACCAAAAAAAGAAAGAACCCAGCCTAGCTTTTGAATTGGAATCAATCTGTGATGTTGCTGATGCAATCAAAATGCTCATTGACGAAGCCAATGCGGGTATTAACAATCATAATCAAATGGTGGAGAACCTTTCTCAAGAACGAAAAATGCTTACAGATCAGGTTTGGAAGTACTTAATTGAAGTAGAGCTAAAAACAGATATAGACGATCACAATAAAAAATGTAAAAATCTGGAAAAAGCAATTGGCGAAATGACAGAGAAAATCAGAAAATTGAAAATGGATAAGGAGAAAAAAGAAATTGAAATTCGGTGTCTTGAAAAACAAATAACAAGCGTCCAACCGACTATTGATGGAATTAATTCTTTAATATCGTCTTTTGGATTTCATAGTTTCTCGATAAAAAAAGCTGCAGATGGTTCCATGTATAAGCTTGTTCGGCCAAACGGTTCAGACGCAAAAGAGACATTAAGTGAGGGGGAAAAAAACTTCGTTACTTTCCTTTATTTTTACCACCTTTTGAAGGGAAGTGAGTCAGAAAGTGGTGTTATTAATGAACGTGTGGTTGTTTTTGATGATCCTGTTTCCAGTCTCGATAGCGATATTTTGTTTATCGTTGGAACCCTAATCAAAAAGTTATTCGATGAAGTTAGAACAGGGGCTGGACATATCAAACAAGTGTTTGTCCTTACCCACAATGTGTATTTCTATAAGGAGGTT
>Ga0209340_1002025_pt1 | contig 12604 bp, 9 predicted proteins | sample EPASupsiteSAE323_FD_187266 | JGI IMG/M metagenome (GOLD analysis project Ga0209340, IMG submission 187266) | Bioremediated contaminated groundwater from EPA Superfund site, New Mexico - Sample SAE3-23 (SPAdes) (version 2) | ecosystem: Environmental > Aquatic > Deep subsurface > Groundwater >... | reverse complement strand
ATTCCATATTTATATTTAGGCCAACGGGATGGAGTGTCATGAATTTGTGATATGCCATAAATAATTTCTTTCTCGAAATCCAATCCAAGTCCCTTTTGGCATTCCTCATAAAAACCTATGGCATGATCGAGCTCGATCTCAGCCTGCGGATGAAAATATACAGGAATCAATGGTATTTTTCCTCGAGCTTTGCAAAAACGTCTTCCGCCGGTATTCCTTGTACCCGACCCTGTCGGATATCTATAACTCGCTTCTTTAATTCTATATCCCAATCCGTGGATAGGTCGTTTCGGTCATTATCGATACTGGCGAGAATAAGGTGAGCGAGTTCACTCCGTTCTTGCAAGGGAAGTCCTAATGCAACATCCGTAATTTGTTTCAATGTCGTTGTCATGTCTTTATATTTAACACAAAAAGGAGAAGATTTCAACTATCTAAATAAAAAAAGGGGACACTCAAGAAATTATACCGCCGCCCCGCGGCCAACTAACACTAAACACTAACACTAAACACTAAAACCCGCGAAGCGGTTTCGCGCCAGCTACCGGTAACCGGCCACTTTTTTCCCCCTCTTGCTTTTCCTACCCGGAAATGGGATAATCTATCTTTAAGAAGAAGGAGACGACGATGAGTGATTTTTTGCTTTGAGAGGACATAATGAATGAAACTGAAAAAGCCGAGACGCAAAAAATAAATGGGGATAAGTTTGCCCAAATTTTAAAAGACCATCCCGAATTGAAAATATTAAAAAATGAATTATGGAAGAGATATGAGTTTATGGATTATCTTGGTATGGGCGGATTCAGCAAAGTATTTAAAATACGAGATAAAAAATTGGAAAGAGTATGCTCTTTAACGACACTAAGGGCAGAAAGATTGGATAATTCAGAGGCAAATACAAAAAATTATTTCATTAATTCGGCAAGGGCCTTGGCTCAGTGTAGGCATCCTAATATTGTGTCGATTTTTGAAATTGGTAGTCATGATAAGCTCTTATATCATATTGGAGAGTATATAGAAGGATCAAATTTAAAGGATATTATTCATACCAGGGGGAAATTAGAACTAAATGAGGCAATAAAAATATCTCAAAGCGTTTTGGCCGGACTTGGATATCTTCATAAAAATGGAATAATATATAGAAATATAAAACCGAGAAAGATTTTGATTGAAACAAAAACAGGAAGAATTGTCCTGGCATTCACATCTATAATTTTAGATAAAAAGAATAAAATACAGGAAGAAGGCAGGAGTAGCGTTGGAACAAGATTATATATGTCACCGGAACAATTTAGAGATAGTAATAATATAGACCGCCGATCCGATATCTACTCTTTTGGTATTGCACTATATGAAATGTTAACCGGAGAGTGCCCTTTCACAAGTTATAGTATATCTGAAATTCTAATAGAGCACCTTGAAAAAACCGTCCCCAATATAAGAGATAAGCGCCCTGATTTACCGGAAGGGTTTGAAATGGTCATATACAAAGCATTAGCAAGAAAACCGGTAGATAGATATCAAAATACAGATGACTTTTTAGCCGATATTGAAAGGTTACTGGGAAAAAATAAGGTGGATAAAGACCTGGAAAAATTTAAAATGTTTGGTTCCACAGCATTTTTTGGTTCCTCTAATATTATTGAATCTGGGATTATTAATCTGGATGACCTGGAAAACAAATTGAGAATTTATGTTTCAGGAAAGGTGAATAGGAAGGAGAAGTGGTATTTGAGTGAGATTTTAAACCTATCTTCGGAAAGATCAGAACGGCTTAAAAACGAATTCGGGTTTATATACAATCTCGAAAACCCGGAGCAGGATGAATTGGACTGGAAACAAAACGAAAAGCAGATAGAATGGCGCAGGAAGGTGTGGAGGATTGCTTCGGCGCGAAATGAGTTCAACCCTGGGGAAATTGAAAATAAAGAAGAGAAGCAGAATAGTCCAGGCCAAACAGCAGAAGAAGTCGAATCCAAACAAGCGGAAGAAAAAATAAAAAAAAGCCAGAAAAGCAGTGAAGCGATTGGGGAAGAATTGGAGCAAGCTTTTTTTAAGTTATTCCGCTATTTTCTTGAAACATGCTTCAAAGGTAGCAAGACCTGGACTGAGAATGAACGCCAGCAAACAAGAGGCCCACAGTACGGCTTTGATTTGAAATTCGTTATCTTTGAATCCGGGGGGGAAAAAACACGATTCTTGATCGAATGCAAAAACCTTTCAACGAAAGTTACGCTGGATAATATTGCAGGGAAATTGGCTGCTGCGAAGGAATACCATTACAATGTCCCGATTGATCACTGGATACTCGTCAGTCCGAATGAAATAGTTTCCAATGATCTTGATAAGTATCTTGAATCATGGGAGAAAAGAGGAGAATACCCGTTCAATATCCATATCATTACCCCTGCCACGAAATCAAAAGAATTCTTTGGGCTAATCCCCGAAATATACGATAAAATCATAACCGAACGCGACCTCAATCCCCATCCGAGCGAGTGGAGCGATGAGAAGAAAACGGAAGTGATCGAGTATTGGAAAGAGATACTGGAACCGCCGCTGCGGCTTCCCGCGGGATGGGAACAATACATGCGCAATCCCCGCAAAATGACCCTGGAACCGAAAGAATCGGAATTCGAGAAATTATTCAATGCAAACGACTTTGTTACCATGAATTGCAAAGACGAAACAGGAGCATTATTACCCGAAACCCTGGAAGAAAAAATACTGGACTGGCTCGAAGAACCGGTTACAAAATCCCCTGTACTTTTTTTGCTCGGAGAATTCGGAGACGGCAAAACATTCTTTACTTATACCCTGTCCCGCAAACTGACGGAGAAATTTTTAAAATCACCGAAAGATTCATGGATACCTGTTCGGTTCGCTTTGAAGAATTTTACGATGGCAGGGATAACGAATGCCCGCGAATTACTCCGCTCCAGGCTGGAAGATTTCAATGCCGATATTTCGGGCTGGAATGAATTGAGATCGAATAATTTTAAAATACTCGCTATACTGGACGGATTCGACGAAATCTCCAAAGAATTGGACCCGGATACGATTCAAAAAAATATAGACATCCTGATCGATCTTTATGGAAGTGATTACTTCTCCGGATTAAAACTGATGATAACATCGCGAAAGCATTTCTTTGAAACCCAGAAAGAAAAAGACTGGCTGATCGACAAACTGGATAATCCCCGGATGCTCCACCTGGCCCCAATCGATAGGAAAACAGTAGAAACCCATTTAAGAACGTATGCGATCAGCATCGGGGAAGAAGAAAAATTCAATAAAATAAAGAATTGCCACGACCCGCTCGAAATGGCATCGAAACCCCTATTCCTCGAAATGGTCCGCTCCTCTTTAAAATCCCTGCCGGAAGGCGATGTGAATGAATACATATTGTACGAAACTTATATTCGGGACACTTTAAAACGTAAAATCGAATTCAATTTTGACAGGCAAAAGAAAACTCCCAAAGAAAAAATTATCGATAATTTAAGGAACCTGATGGAATTGGTGGCTCTGCGTCTTCATCAAAAAGACCAGGAATTCGTTTATCTTTCCGATATCCGGGCAAAAGAAGATTTGAAAAAATGGTTGTGGGATATCATCGACCCGGACGCAAAGATTTTAGAAGATGAATCGGGACGTGCAGCCACGCGCTCACTTTTAAAACGCGTCCATGTCAAAGAGGACCCGGAATTAAAAAAACAGGACAAATCAAAAAGATGGCCTGTTGATTTCTGCCACAGATCAATACGCGAATATTTTACTGCCCGTGCCGTATGCAATATGCTGCAGCATGACCTGGAAGAAGGCTCAGAATTCTTAACCCAATCCTTTCTCAATTACGAAATCCTTTTCTTTGCCGGTGAGATCATGAAACACACGGATTTCAATTTTGAAGCCAACCTTCTGGACCTGGTACACCGAACCAAAAATTTCACGATTAAAAATAAAGTCCAATTGGGGTATCTCGGCGGCAATGCGGTAAACCTTTTATATAAATATAAAGGAAGATTGCCGGGCAATGATTGGTCGCATCTGCTGTTGGATGGGGCCATTCTTCCGGGTGCGGATTTAGCCCGCAAAAATTTCAGTCATACTTCCCTTCAATGTGCCAACCTCGATAATGTCGATTTCACTCAATCCGATTTTACCAATTGCGACCTGTCGGAAGTCCGCATCGAAGAGACCACACCCGTTCAATCCATCGCCATTTCACCGGGCGAAAATATCCTGGCGCTTTACCACGAAGGGATTATCCGGGAATGGACCTGCAAAGAAGCCTCGGGGCGATGCGGCACAACCCTTCCCGGTAACATCACAGGAAAAGAAATCAAGAAACTGGTGGCGCTGCCGGGTAATGACCTCACGCTTTTGGATGACCGGTATCTCTATTTTTATGACCGGACCGAAAACGAACTAAAACAACGGGCCAAAATCGAAATCCGCCAGGATATCGATACACTCAAAATCTCCCGCGCTACGATATTACTGAATGACCGCAGGGATAACCAAAACCGTCTCTTACTCATCGATTTAGATCGATACACCATTATCAAATCGTTCTATACAACCCCCTTTACCCTTTGCGATCACCTGGGGACAGATGCGTTCGTCATTGCAAATGAAGTGGAAGACGTGCGCATTATCGATTTGAGTGAGAACAAAAGACCGCCGCTCCTTCTTCCTGTAAAAATCAAAGTAACGTGCCTCAGTGTTTGGCAATGCGCGGGAAGAGACGGGCAATATTTAGTGGGACTGGGATTGTACAACGGAATCGTTCAAATCTGGGAAATCGATTGCAAAAACCGGCATTCTCAAAAATTACTGGAGCACGGGTTACATAAATTCAAACAGCCTGTTAAAGATATCGTGTTCCTGGATGAGAATCATATCGTGTCGGGTGGTTTGGATAAAACGATCGCGATGCTTGCGTTTAATGAAGTGGGAAATATTGTGGGTACTCCGAGAGAGTTCAAAATGACCCTTCAATGCCAGGGGATGAAAATCGAAGGGGTGCAAAGAGAAATCGAACGGAACCGCTTGAAAGAATTGATTGCTGCATCATCGTTATAGTGTTAGTGTTTAGTGATAGTGTTAGTGAATTTGCGTGCTTCGCACTTCCCCCCTCCCTTTTTTTCCCCTTCACACTTCACCCTTCCCCCTCTTTTCACTTCACTCTTCACATTTCACCGTTTCACATTTCTTTTTGCGTCCGATTCACGGATTTGAACGCATTTTTGGTTGGATTTATGACAGATAGTATAGAAAGTATGATAAATCCTCTAGAATTTCTGATTAAAAGTATATAAAGTATGACAAATCGTCTATACAATGTGACTGAAAGTATATATAGTATGACGAATCGTACTGGTTTTGTGACAGATAGTCTATAAAGTATGCCAAATTCAATACATTTTGCCTTCGATCACGGATTTTGAAAAAAGAATACTGCGATTATGATCGAAGCCTGGCTCTTACACTGTCCCGAAAAAATTTTTACGATCTACTAGTGCGTCACGCGCCGCTTCCTTTAAAAAAAAACGTAGGTAATACAAAAAAATCCGTAAGTAATACAAAAAAATTTGTAAGTAATACGTTTGGTATTCGCAGGCAGGCTAAATAAATTCGTAAGCAGGCTAAATTAATAATTTCACCCTGATATATCAGTAGGGACAATTTGAGACCTCAAAATACGGTGTAAGGTCTTCATTAATGCTTTTTTTTGTTACAATGCAAGACTCGAAACCATTAACAGAAAGATTGATTTCAATTGAAAAGAAATGATCCGTTTGAAAGTATAACAAGAGAAAAAACAGAACGAATTTTTTTCCTGTCCTCGGGATAAGAGAGAGAAAATATTTTTTTCATGTTCGAGTAATATGAATTGAAGAAAAATTCAAGAAAATTAACCTCTTGGCCCAGGGCCAGAAGAATAATTCAGTCGAAAAAATGCTTCGTCCCGTGGGACGAAAGACAATTTCAGTCAAAAAAATCTCCTATCCCTGGGATAGAAGAGTAATTCAGTTTAAAAAATGTCTCGTCCCATGGGACAAGAGACAATTTCGGTTGAAAAAACCTCCTGTCCCCGGGACAGAACGTTAATTTTGGAAGAAGCAAAAGCATACAAACGATTATTTGATCTATATGTTCTGGTTTTTCTTCAGGTAGGATTTTGGTGGGGTGGGGGTGGATTTTTGTTTAATAAATTCAAGGTATTGGTACCATACATTGTTTTTATTTTGGAATAGGGTGGGCGTGCAATATGATGATGAAAAAGTTTTTATTTTTTATAGATACTTCCTCTTGAATCGGCTTTGTAAACATAGATTAAGATTTTTTCATCAATCACTGCATATAAAAACCGATATTTACCTATCCTTAAACGGAAATCTTCTTTGGAGTTTACTAATTTTTTTAGATCCAGATCCGGATGATTAAATGGATTTGTCTTTAACTTCTCGAAAGCTGAGTTTACTTTTTGGATGAATTTCTTGTCTCTTTTATCCAGGAATTTTCGCACTTCTTTTGTGATGAGGATATTATAAATCAAGAAATAATACCTCTTTCTTTTGTGTAGTCATTCCAGGGGACGGCTTCCCCTCTTTCCAATTCTTCCATGGCATCTTCTCGAATCCGCATCTCTTCAATCGTTAAAAAATCCAAACGAGAGATGGCATCATAAACAGCCATTGAAACTATTTCGTAGAGTTCCTGCCTGTTTACGACAAGCGGTTCATTATTCGATAATTGTACGGATGTCATATTGCCTCCGGCTATTAATATAATCCCTATATTGTAAATTGTCAATAGAATTTTTAGGAGAGAACAAAATCAGAGGGGGAGAGATTTTGTGACTTTTCCCGAAAACTTTTTTTAATTTTAATTATACAGGCTTTTTAAGAAAAGAAAATAAATAAGATATATCGATAAAGTCCTATAGTCTCGCACCGCCCCCTAAGAAAAAATTTTTGGAAACAGGATGGGTGTATGTGCGAGGCGATGGACGGTCAATCGAGGGGTATTTTCTCCCGGATCTCGGAACAGGTTTAATCGCAGCAATAACAGATCAAGCAGGGATGGAATTACTGCGTTTCAAATTGAGCCAGGGAGTTACAAGTATTGCTATTCCTTCGAATCATACTCTGGTATCCGAGTTTTTAAAGCAAAATGGTTTTGTCCCCTATCGAACTCTTATACGAATGACGTTTGGGGAATCTGTTACCTGGAAGCCGGGGGCTATTTTCAGCCGGGGTTCGGGGTACAGCGGGTAAAGTGGAAATCTGATACGATTTTTGTTGATGATGACGGTAATTTTGAGAAAGGGTACTGCGTACCCGCGTTTTTTGGACTTTCCAAAGCTTTTAGTAGTGAAAAGATCGTTTTTTAAGCCAACAACATTGGGATTGCATCCCCGACAGGACGCTCTATTCAATTGATCTGTATTTTAAAATGCGAATTACTGCATATAAAATATCGCAGTTGCTATTTCAATTTCAAAATGATATAATCTCTTCCATGAAATATAATCCAGATAAGAACGGAAAAATAGGATGACGAGCAAAAAAGAGAACATACTTGTAACAGGTGGAGCCGGCTACATTGGCAGCCATATTGTCCGCGACCTGGGCGAAAAAAATTACAATCCCATTATTTTTGATAACCTATCCACTGGAAACCGCCAGAGCCTTCTTTGCGGAGAATTCGTCCTGGCAGACCTCTCTGACCCGGAAATGATAAAAAAAATAATACACCTGTACGATATCAAAAGCGTTATCCATTTTGCTGCCTCGATCGTTGTCCCGGAATCCGTTACGCAACCGCTTAAATATTACGAAAATAACTCGATAAATACCTTTAACCTGGTTCATACCTGCATCGAATGTAAAATAGAGAACTTTGTTTTCTCTTCCACTGCTGCAGTTTATGGCATACCAGATAAAATCCCGGTTACTGAATCGACTCCTCTTATCCCCATTAACCCCTACGGAAAATCCAAACTCTTCAGCGAAATGCTCCTGCACGACGTGTCCCACGCATACCCTTTTTTCAATTATATTGCCTTGAGATATTTCAACGTAGCTGGTGCGGATAAGCTTAACCGCATAGGACAAAATTATAAAAAACCGACTCATCTTATGACATTAGCCCTGAGAACTGCTCTTAAGGATTATCCTCATCTGAATATTTACGGGACTGATTATGATACTCCAGACGGAACAGCGATACGAGACTATATCCATATTGATGATCTTTCAAATGCTCACATCCTTGCCCTGGAATACCTGAAAAGCGAAAAAACAAGCCGTGTGTTCAACTGCGGATACGGGATGGGATGTTCCGTTAATGAAGTGGTCCGTGCTTCAAAAGAAATCACAGGAATTGACTTTCCAACGATTCAAACCGACAGGCGACCGGGAGATCCACCTACACTTGTCGCAGACTCTACCGCTATTCAAAAAGAATTGGGATGGAAACCCCAGTTCAACGATATAAACTATATTATCCAAACAGCCTGGCAATGGGAAAAGAAACTGAAACAAATGTAACCAGAATTCTATAAACGGGATTCGACCTCCTGTTCCAGGAAGGAACGTATATGAGAATGAACCGTATTCTTTTAATTACTGTTTTTTTTATGTTTCTGGTGTTTACGCACGGGGGGATTTCACAGGTAGCCGAAACACAACCGGCTCCGATAACAACCTCACCGGAGAAAACGGAACCGATTCCACCTGAACCTGCTCCACCAACTATCCAGGGTCCTGTTGTTGCTTACCGGATCGATGCGCAACTCTTCCCGGCTCAACGTTCTTTAACCGCAACCGAAATCCTGGTGTGGCAAAATTCATCCTCCCAACCGGTGGATCGTCTTCAATTCCATCTTTACTACAATGCATTCCGAAACCTCCAATCGACTTTCATGCAGGAAGGCGAATACCATAAAATGTCAAAAAAGACTACCTCCCTTATGAATTTCGGGGAAATCAAAATCAAAGAGATCGGGTTCAAAGGCGGAAGCGATTTAACCAATAATATTCGCTATATCGCCCCTGACGATGGAAACACAAATGACCGGACAGTGATGGAAGTCCAGCTTCCCACTCCTGTAGAACCGGGAAAATCCGTAGAACTGAAAATCGCTTTCACTCTCTCTATTCCCCAGATTTTTGCACGAACCGGGGTTCAAAAGGATTATTTTTTAATGGGTCAATGGTTCCCTAAAATCGGTGTCCTTCAAAACGACGGTCAATGGAACTGCCACCAGTTTCACAACCTGTCGGAATTCTTTTCCGATTTCGGGAATTACCAGGTAACGCTGACTATCCCGGGAAACTTTATAGTGGGTGCTTCGGGCGTTCGTATTAAAATGGAAAAAAATGCAGACAATACTATTACATATACTTTTGCGGAAAAAAACATCCACGATTTCGCATGGACAGCTTACCCCAGTTTTTCAATTTATACAAGGGATGTCCGGTTCCCGGATTCCAGGGACCCTGTAACAATTGAATTACTGCTCCCGGCATCCAAAACAGATTATAAGACCGAATATCTAAACGCAACAGAATTTACACTTCAGTATTTTGCCAAAACCCTCTTTCCTTATCCTTACCGGAAATTAACCCTGGTTTGCCCCCCAACGTTCGGGAATCACTCCAGTGGAATGGAATACCCTACGTTGATCACCCTCTCCAACTACGGGAGAATATATGATTTGATAAATTTTTCGACAAAGACTGTTTTTCATGAAATGGCCCACCAGTATTGGTACGGGATCATCGGGACCGACGAATCAAGAGAAGCCTGGCTGGACGAAGGAATCACATCGTATTTTGAAATGGAACTGGCAGACCGTTATTTTAATGATTCTCAGTTTCACATGTCCGGCATCCTTTTCAAAACCGACGATTGGGAATTCAGACGCTATGCTTATTTAAATCTACTTCCAATCGATGCCCCCCAGAAATATTCCTGGGATTTCATGGATAGCCACCAGTATTTTTCCAATGTCTATTCCAAAGCTGCTCTGCTCTTTCGAAGCCTGGAAGGACTGCTTGGCGAATCCAGGATGTCGGGATTTTTTAAATATTTTGCCGTGAAATATAAATTCAAACACCCCACATCCGATGACTTCATTGAAACCTTTAATGCATACATGAATGAAGACTTTTCCTGGGCTTTCGACAAATATATCCGTAGTGAATCCAAACTGAACCACGCTGTCTATAAAGTGGAATCAATACCGGTTGCATCCAATCCCAACAGGTATAGGAACGAGGCTATCTTTACCCGAACCGAAGGATATTTCCCGGTTGATATTTCGATTACCCTCGAAAATGGAAAAGAACTCAAAATCTTCTGGAAAGAAAACGAACGCTGGAAAAAATATGCTTTCGAAGACTCTTCACCTATCAAATATGCCATAATCGATCCTCAAAACAAAATCCCACTGGATACCAATTTCCTGGATAATTCCAAAGCCAGGAAACCCAAAACAACCGGGCTGAAACGCAAAGCCCTTTCGTTCGGGTTTCTCATCCAGAATATATTTGCATTTTTAGGCTTTTAAGGAGAAAGAAATGAACGGAGCACTTGCTTTTCTTGTAGGGTTTGAATTTAAAAACATTAAACCGGCTTTGTATGCCTGGTTCTTTAATGTATTATTTTCGATCGGGATTTACCTGACGGTTTATATCCTTTTTACAAATGCTGCCGGCTCATCCGTCCTGGCTGCAGACGCATCCACTCACATCGGGATGTTTACTTTTTTAGATGATATCTTTTCCAATTACCCCGGCAGCTTCCCGTTTGTGGTTTTTGCTATTGTTTTCTTTACCTTTCTGTATTTCTTGTTCTCCATCTTTGCTTCCGGTGGGATAATCGCTGCTTTACTCGAAAATGAAAAAACAACTTTCCCTACTCTTATTGCTTCGTCCGGAGAACACTTCTTCAACATGCTGAAAGTTTTCCTGTTTAATGCGGTTATACTGATAGCTTCCCTGATGGTTCCATTCGGTATTTATACCGCTTCTTCCGTTTTGAACTATTCTTCGGACGGCGGACTTTTTCCTACTATTCTTTTTTATACAGCCGCAACCCTTGCAGCTCTAATTTTCGTTATTTCCACACTTATATACGATTATATGCGTATCTTCAAAATCAAAAATGAACGCAGCCTGTACGAAACAATCAAACAAGCCTTCTCATTTATTTTTTCCAATAAATGGAATATCCTGGTACTCCTGGTTATGTACTTTATTTCCATGTTGATCCTCTACCTGGGATTCGGTTTGATACGAAACGGTATCGAGAATCTTCTAAACGTGATACTCCTGTTTATTATATACCAGGGATTCATGATTACCCGGTATTTCCTGAAGGTGGTTATTATACGCGCAGAAATTTTTTTAATTGAAAAAAAGGAGGTTAACCCATGAATTGCCCCCATTGCAACATGTTTGTACCCGATTATTCGGTAAAATGCTTACATTGCGGGAAAGAAATCCAATCCCTATCCACTCAGCCTACCCAACCAAAAGAATATCGAAGGCCAACACCGACATCTTCCCCACTGAACCTGATAAATTTTGTCATTGCTTTTGCAATTATCAGTATCGTGATTGTCTTTTTTGCATTGACAGCTCCATCAAAAAAGAAAACATTCGACCTTACCAATACGACGTCTCCGGCAAGCACAGTGCAGCGATTCACTAAAAGCCCGACTTATACCGAACCTGCGGTGATTATCAACGAATCCAACCCGGGTGAAACAATCGATATCAAATCCTATCTTCCCAAAGATAAAATGACGATTTTCGATTTCTACAGTGAATATTGCCCGCCTTGCCGACAGATAGGACCACTGTTAAAACAACTGGATGAAAAACGTGCTGATATCGTCGTCCTGAAAGTCAATATCAATCGCCCAAATGTTCGCGGGATCGACTGGAAATCTCCCGTTGCTCAACAATATGGACTTCAATCGATTCCTCACTTTGTTATCTATGATAAATCCGGGAATCTGGACAGCGAAGGTGAAAGCGCTTATCAAAAAATAGCGGATCTCTTACAGCGTGAAGGAATTGGGCAGTAACCAATTTTCTTGAAAGAAGGGTACTGCGTACCCGCGTAGGTTAAAATCTTTTGATAGAAGTTCGTTTGCGGTAAAAGGCGGATTATACTATCGAAACTCTTTTTTTAGTAGCAGAACCGCAGGGATGCAATCCTCCGTAGATGCCCCAATATACTGAAAAATCCTGCATTTCGGGCAGGCACGGGGATTGCATCCCAATATTGTTGACTTAAAGAACACGTCTTTTAACTATCAAAAGTTTTTGCGGAGCTTTTTACAAAAAGCGACCCGCCGGAGGCATAAATTTAAGCAAGTGTCAATGTATTGTGGGCGAGGTAAAGAAGGCTCTGAACCGGTACACCGTACGGGCATGCTTTCTCACAAAAACCCTGGCAATTGGCACAATTATCCGCTTTCGGTCTCGGCAATTTGGCATAGTTTTTCATTGCATATTTTTCTTTGCCCTGCGCTTCGAAGTAGTGGTTGAACCGCATAATCGAATTCACTGCCACGCCT
>Ga0209340_1002024_pt1 | contig 12610 bp, 14 predicted proteins | sample EPASupsiteSAE323_FD_187266 | JGI IMG/M metagenome (GOLD analysis project Ga0209340, IMG submission 187266) | Bioremediated contaminated groundwater from EPA Superfund site, New Mexico - Sample SAE3-23 (SPAdes) (version 2) | ecosystem: Environmental > Aquatic > Deep subsurface > Groundwater >... | reverse complement strand
AGATCATGGATCTGAAGATGGATCTGAAGATGGATCTGAAGATGGATTTGAAGATGGATTTGAAGATGGATCTGAAGATGGATTTGAAGATGGATCTGATGACAGATTTAAGCATGGAATAGAGTCTGGTTTTGAAGTGGCCACAGAGGATGGATCTTATCGATCTCCGCTGCTGGTTATCGCCACGGGCGGATGCTCTTATCCGGCCACGGGATCGAGCGGAGACGGCTATCGGTTCGCCAGGGATTTGGGCCACAATATCATCGAGCCGGGGCCGGCCCTGACGCCCATTTTTATCAAGGACTATCCGTTTCGTGAACTGGCCGGAGTCTCAATTCCCGATGTGCAGGTGTCGCTGCAGCATTCCGAAAAAACGTTGACCAATTGCGGGGACATTTTATTCACTCACGAAGGGCTTTCCGGCCCCGCCATCCTCGACTTCTCCCGGTACATTATGCCCGGCGACACCATCCGTCTCTCACTAATGCCGCAGGAGAAGCGCCGGGAACTGGAAGCCTGGTTTCTCAAGAGCACCGAAGAGAATGGCGGCAAAAGCCTGAAAACGCTGCTGGAGGATCTGCCGCCCGACTTTTGCCGTTCTGCTCAGTCTATTCCCGGCAGGCTGACTGCCAAAATTCTTGAGATGTCCGGAATTCCTGCGGAACTCAAAGGTTCTCAATTGAGCAGGCATTTGCGAATCACGCTGCTTAATAATCTGACCGGCCTTCCTCTGCAGGTTGCGAGGCTGGGTGGCTGGGATATCGCTATGGTCAGCCGGGGCGGAGTGGACCTGCAAGAGGTCAATTCCAGGACAATGGAGTCGCGCCTTGTGAATGGGCTCTACCTGGTGGGCGAGGTGCTGGATGTGGATGGAGATACGGGAGGCTATAATTTGCAGGCTGCGTTCTCCACGGGTGCGCTGGCTGCTGGAAGCATAGCGAAGAAACTGGCAAGAAGCGGACATGAAGCAGGCATGAAGCAGGTATGAAGCGGGCCTGAAGCAGGCATGAAGCAGGCAGGAATTTTGCAGGCCCATGTTTTTAGGGCTTGATCTTTGCCTTTGGGGCTTCGGAACTGCCTTTTGGACTGCCCTGCGGCCCGCGTCTGTCAAGCCGCCGCCCGGCCTCAGCGGAAAACTGATATAAATCAGCATCAACAGGCGATCATGAATAATGCGTATGTCCACGGCTATGATCCGAGAGAAAGCACGCGCTTGCAGGACCAGGCCACGACTCTGGAAGAGCTGCTGCACTGCGATAGCATTTATCTGCCCAACTGCCGCATTCTGGAAGCTGGCTGCGGCGTGGGGGCGCAGACGATCCCTCTAGCCAGGAACAATCCGCAGGCATCGATTACTTCCGTTGACATTTCTGCAGCCTCCGCTGCCGAGGCCCGAAAGAATGTGGCAGCAGCGGGCCTGACAAATGTGCAGGTATTGCAGGCGGACATTTTCGATCTGCCCTTTGATTCGGGCTCGTTTGATCATCTCTTCCTCTGCTTCGTTCTTGAGCATCTTTCCCGCCCGGTGGAGGCGCTGCGTAGTCTGTTGGAGTTCGTCAAACCGGGTGGCACAGTCACCGTGATCGAAGGTGATCATGGATCGGCTTACTTTTATCCCGACAGCGAGGCAGCCCACAGAGCGATTTTGTGTCAGGTCGAGCTGCAGAGGAGAGCGGGCGGCAATGCCATGATCGGAAGGGAGTTATATCCGCTGCTGTGCCGTGCGGGCTGCAGCGATGTCTCGGTCTCGCCCCGCATGGTTTATGTCGATTCCAGCAGGCCGGATCTTGTGGAGGGCTTCACCAAGAGGACGTTCACGGCGATGATCGAGGGAGTTCGTGAGCGGGCCATTGAGGCGGGAATCATCGGGGCGCAGGAGTTCGATGCCGGGGTGCGGGACCTCTACAGGACAGCCGGGCGGGATGGGGTGTTCTGCTACACGTTTTTCAAGGCGGCAGGGAAAAGGGGATGAGGCAGGAGCGGGCGGTATGGATCGGAATTTTAGGGTCTCATTGGGACAGGCTCACCGTCCTTAATGAGGCTTTCTACATAACCCGTGATGGCATTCCTTGACATTTCGATGGCTTCTTCCACGGTCTTTCCGTAGGTGACGCATCCGGGAAGCGCGGGGACCAGCACGGTATAGCCTCCTTCAGGCTCTTTTCTGAGAGTGACTCGATAACTGAGAGTTCTCATGAAACCATAAACTCCGGATAAATGAAATATAATTTGCGGCCACTGGAGCAATCCGCTTGGCAAGGGACGCTTGTTTCCTTTCGATCAGGCCAATATTTCTGTTGATGCGGTTGATTGGCTCGCGTGGGCGCGGGCTGGCGTGCGGGCGAGGACGAGCGGGCTGGCGCGGGAGAGCGCGGGCGGGGGCTGCATGGGGTGGCGGGTGCGCAGCTTAGAGCACCAGGTTGACGAGTGTAGGACGAACGCATTCTGCATATGCATTATTCAAATCTTTGTTCGGAAATGGATGGAGTAAATTTATAATCATAGAGTGGAAACTTCAGCGACACTCAAAGTGATGGTGGAGAGTCGATGAGCATATTGTTCAATAACGGTATTTTTCAGAGTTGCAGCTCAGAGGACAAGAAAATTGTTTCTGCTTTGGCTGAGCCTTTAAATCGGGATTGATACGCATGGGCGAAGACTCTTCTGATAAATGGCAGCGTGCTGATGACGAAGTGCGCAAGAGCCTGCCGCCAGGCGTGAAGCTCGTGCGCATGTTGCGATGGTACCTGAATATGTCTGCCTCCCTGCTGGCAAAACAATATTCATTAGGAGCTAAAAATGCGCAATAAAATTTACATGACCTATCGCACGGCAACAACGATGGAGATCGCCGAAGAGCGGATTGCGAAATGCAAGCGCAATCCCGAAATTCCAGAAAACTACGAATTCGAAAAAAAGCATATCTCTATCGAATTTTCTCCTACACTTAACTTAAGTGGTCTCGGACTAAAAAAGATTCCGGAAAGCCTTCGAGGGATCCATAATATCTCTGTTTTGGACATATCGAATAATAATCTCCAAGAGCTGCCTTCTTGGATCGGAGAACTCTCAGAATTAAGGTTCATTGATCTCAGTGAGAACCAACTCCGAGAACTTCCTCCTGAAATCAGCCTAATGGAACATCTGATAGTGCTTTGCCTAGAAAATAACAAGCTACAATCGCTTCCGGAAACACTGCGTTCGTGGTATCATCCTCAGAAGAAACCTCGATTGGATTATCTAGGCCTTGCTTGGAATCCTGATTTGGGTCTCCCTGATAGCATAATCGGCAGGCCTCCGGAGGAAATTCTTCGTTACTATTTTGAGTCTCGCGATGAAAAGGGGCGACCTTTGCTTGAACTCAAGCTCCTCCTTGTTGGGCGCGGAAAGGCCGGGAAGACAACGCTCGTGAAGCAACTCGCAGGCGAAAAGCCAGATGAGAACGAATCGGAGACTCATTCCATTGCAATCCGCGAACTAACTCTTGGATGCCAGCATGGCCAAGTTCGAACAAGAGCGTGGGATTTCGGTGGGCAGGAAATTCTCCATTCGACACATCAGTTTTTCCTTACAGAACGAAGTCTTTACTTGCTTGTGCTGGAACCGCGCACTGGTCTTGCGCAGCGAGATGCTGAGTATTGGCTCAAGCTCATCGAGACGCAAGGCGGCGCTTCGCCAGTTATCGTAGTAATGAACTGGAGTCATGACCGTCGTTGGCGCGTGGATGAGGTAAAGCTGCGAAGAAAGTTTCCGTTCATCGTGGATTTTATGCCAACAGACGCTTTCCATGGCGAGGGTATTGAAGGACTGCGCGGAACAATCCTGAAGACGGTAGAGGAGATGAAAGAGGTATGGCTTCCTTTTCCAAAGCGCTGGCGCGAGATCAAGGACGCAGTCGCTGGAATGCATGATAATTTCCTCACCTACAGCCAGTATGCTGAACTCTGCACGAGTTATGGCGAGAATGATCCGATGGCCCAGGCCGACTTAGCAGGGATTCTTCATGCTTTGGGCTTAGCGCTTTATTTCGGCAAAGATCCACGTCTGTATGATACAAGGGTACTTAATCCTGGTTGGGTTACCGGCGGGGTTTATGCAGTGATTCGGGCGCCATCGGTTGCAGATAACCACGGCCAATTGGCAGTCAAAGACATGCCTTTAGTGTTGCTCGAAGCTGAAGCACAAAATGTTGTTAAGTCTACGGATTATCCTGCTGAAACACATCCTTTTATTCTCGAACTGATGCGCGCGTTTCAATTGTGCTACGCGAGTGCTGAGGAGAAAGGCAAACCTGTGCGATATCTCGTGCCTGAGCTGTTGCCCGAATTTGAGCCCGAAATGAAGGAATCTTGGGAGGAAGCGCCGGTACATCTTCGCTATCGTTACGAGGTGCTGCCGCCTGGACTTCTCCCGCGCTTCATTGTGCGCACTCATGCGTTAAGTGACGGCGCGCCACACTGGCGGCATGGTGTTGTCTTGCGTCATGCAGAGGCCCAGGCATTAATTCGCATCGAATCAGATAGGCCGGAACTTCATGTTTTTGTGATGGGTGGAGACGAAGAAACGCGACAAGTACTTGTTGCAATGGTACGCCGCGAGCTGGAAACACTTCATGCTGAGATGAAGATGCAGCCTGTGGAAGATCTGGAATTGACTGGCGAGGGCGAGCAATGGATCGGTGTTAGGGCTCTACGTGAAGTTGAGCGGCCTAGGAAACCAACCCAAAAATTGCCAATCCAGCCGGAAGGAACTGCAGATGTAAATGTGCCTCATGAACTAAACAAATTGTTACCGGCAAAGGCACGTGCAATTGACCGTGATCCGACCACAGCTCCGGTCCCGGTGCGAGTTTTTGTGAGTTATGCACACGACGACGAACGGCAGCTGAAGCGGTTAGATGCAATTCTTGATGTGTTAGAGCAGCAGCATGGTCTGGCATCGTGGCGCGATCTAAGACTTATTACGGGTGATGAATGGGATGAGGAAATCCGCCGCCGTTTGGAAGAAATGGATATTTTCCTTTTCATTGCCAGCCAAGCCTCCTTGGTGAGACCATACATCAAAGATCCTGAACTCAGAAGAGCTAGGGAGCGTCACAAAGCAGGCGAAGTAGAGATAGCATCGGTGAAGCTTGAGCCGTGCGCTTGCGATGATGACCATTTTCTGGGAAAACTGCAACGACTAGCTCCAAGGTTTAAGAGTATTGCTGAAACCTCTCCTAGGTCCAAAGCATGGGAACAAGTGAGAAAAGATCTGCTCCCAGTAATCAGACGAGTGCGAGAGAAGAAAGAGAAGATTCTAACCGCGTAGAGGAATCTAAAGCGTTACTTGAATGTATATCTCGCGTAAATGATACCTGATGCCTGAAAATCCTGACACCTTCATAGCGCCAAGCCCTCTGCCGCCCCAAAACCCACCGCCCCATCATCCACAAGTCCGTCCCGAACCGAAACCAACCCGGCGTCGAAAAGATCATCTGAGAGCACGGGCGACCGGAATTTCGCCCACCGGGCCGACGGCCTGCTGTCGATTGCGTGCCGGTCGCCGACGGCTGCGAAGCATCCGGCATTGGGATCTTCAACGCCGGTATCGATGAAGCGAAAAATATTCAGGAAAAGGCGGCTCCAAGAGAATGCCGGAACGCAAGAATAATCTCATAACAGAATCGAGGTCCAACTGCCTGAAAGGCAAAACGGACTTATCTGAGTACTTCGGTGCCCTCAAGGATAATCCCGTTCTGGTTCAAAATCGAAGCTGATGCAAAATTAGTAAGAACGATGGCGAAGCCGAGAATATGCTATTCATGAATACCGGAGCGCGAATTGACTGATCGGGGGATAAAATGGCGGAATATGGCGAATGGAATCGAAAGGGCGCGTCGCTCAGCGATGTCACGGCAAAGAAAGAATACAAGGTTGATCGCGATTTCATCATCAAAGGCATAAATGCAGGCAAACTGGAATACCGCGATGGATCTGTCTGGGGAAATCCATATATCAAGGTCTTGAGGCGTCAGCTTGAAGAATATATCACGTCTGAACTGGGGCCGGAATATCTGGCAAAAGCCAGGGGCAAGATTGAGCTGCGCAAATTCAAAAAGGAGATCGCCGAAATCGAGCAGCAGCTAAGCGAGCTTCAGATTAGGAAGGCCGGGCTTGAGACCAAGAAGGCCGAACTTGAGAAAATCATGAAAAAATAGAGCCGATAAGACCGCCTTTGTGCGTACCTTGCGATGAGTAAAATCCGCAGTGAGGACAGATCCGGATGGCCACGTTCGACGAAATCCAAAATGCCTTCTTCTTTGTCAATTCGGACGAATACGGGATGAATAGAGCGCTTCTTTGCCTGGATGACGGTGAGATGGGCGAGATATATTACCGGTCAGAGAATGGAGATCTCAATGAATTGGATGAAGACGAGTTTGACTGTGATCATTTTATAGAGATCCCCCACAAGAATGATCTCGACCTTGGCCAGAGACTTGTTTTTGAATTTGTGGAGACGCAAATGCCGGACGAACTCGACCGCGTTCGGCAGATCTTCAGTTATCGTGGCGCTTACAGACGTTTCAAGGACTTTCTGGAATGCAGGGGCCTCCTGCAGAGCTGGCATGATTTCGAGAACCAAAGAGAAGAAGAGGCCCTGCTGGAGTGGTGCCGGGAAAACGAGATCAAGCTAAAATCCGCAAAAGTCTTTTATATGAGGAGCATAGCTTCACTTTGGTTCAATGGATTTAATTCGCCCCACTACGTGGTGAGCGGGCTGCGCCAGGCTCTGACCTGGGGCTGATCCAGAGGATTAAATTCCCTGGAGGACAAACTACGGCAAAACCAAATGCAGGAAAAGAGAAGCCTAAGAAGACTGAAGAGAAGCCTGTTAAGAAGGCTGTTAATGAAGACCTTAGGCATATCGTTCGTATTCTGAATACAGACCTGGCAGGCAAAAAGCAGGTCCACATGGCCCTGACCGGCATCAAGGGCGTGGGCCGCAGGTGCGCCAGGATCTTTACCGATAAGGCAGGCGTGGACCCCCATGCTACCCTCGGCTTGCTTCCCGATGCAGAGATAGACAAGCTCAAGAAGGTCATCGAAGAAGGAGCGGCCAGCAAGATTCTGCCCATCTGGATGCTCAATCGGCGCGGCGATATCGAAACCGGCGCAGATGTGCACGTAATGGGCATGGACCTGAATATGACGCTTCGCGAAGACCTGGACCTCATGAAGAAGATGAGGAGCTACAAGGGCATCAGGCATGAGCGCGGACTTCGTGTGAGAGGCCAGAGGACAAGATCTTCAGGCCGCACGGGCGCAATCGTCGGCGTCAGCCGCAAGAAGGAAGGAGCACCGGCTGCAGCACCAGCCGCAACCAAGGAGTAGGTGGTAGCAGATGGGATATCCAGGTAAAAATCGTAAGATGTTCGCAAGGCCCCGCACTCCCTGGCAGGCAGAACGCATTGCCGGTGAAGTGGAGGTCGTCAAAGCCTTCGGACTGCGCAACAAGAGAGAACTGTGGAAGGCGCAAGCCGTCCTCAGGAAATACAGGCAGGCCAGCCGTAAGATGCTCGCCGCCGTATCCGCGGGACAGGCACCTCCCGAGGCAGAGGCCATTCTCGCCAGACTCAAGAAACTGGGATTGCTCAAAGAAGACGGCGACCTTGACGCCATTCTTTCCATGAAGGTCAGCGACGTTCTGGAGAGGAGGCTGCAGACTCAGGTTTACCGCCAGGGTCTCGCCAATTCCCTCAAGCAGTCCAGGCAGTTCATCGTCCACGGCCACATCCAGCTCTCCGGGCGCAGAGTTACAATCCCGGGCGTACTGGTGAAGCGCGGCGAAGAGATGACCATTGATTATTACATGGGATCGCCCATGGCCAAGGAAGGCCATCCCGAGAGGGCATCCAGAACACCCAGGGTGGAAGGATAAATGGCAGAAGGAAAGTGGGGCATTGCCCATATTTTTTCGTCCTTCAACAACACGCTCATCACCATCACCGACCTGACCGGAGCCGAGACACTGGCTAAGATCTCGGGCGGCATGGTGGTTAAGGCGGCAAGGGACGAGAGCTCTCCCTACACAGCCATGCAGATGGCCATGCAGGTCGCTGAGGCTGTAAAAGACAAGGGAATCGTCGGGGTTCACGTGAAGGTAAGAGCCCCCGGCGGCAACAGGCAGAGGTCTCCGGGACCCGGAGCCCAGGCTGCGATCCGCGCTCTGGCGCGTGCCGGCCTGAGGATAGGCAGAATTGAGGATGCGACCCCCATACCCCACGACGGCACAAAGCCTGCCGGCGGCAAGAGGGGTCGAAGGGTGTAAAGTTTGAAGTTTGAATTGCTGCAGCTCGAGGAGGACCGCATCCGGTTCCTCCTCAGCGGCGTCTCGGCTGCGTTTGCCAACGGCATTCGCCGCGCGTGCATGAGCGAGGTGCCAGTCCTGGCTATCGATGAGATGGGCCTCTACGACAACACCTCGGTTCTCTTCGACGAACAGATCTCTCTGCGCCTGGGCGAGGTGCCCTTGCGGGCAGAGGACCTGGACCTGTTCTCCAAGCCCGAGGAGTGCGAGTGCGGCGGCACGGGCTGTCCCGGCTGCCGGATAGAGTTCATGCTCTCCTCAGAAGGGCCGGGCATGGTTTACTCGAAGGACATTCAGTTCGCAGATCCCGGTGTCAAGGCCGCCTTCGACAAGATTCCCATTGTGATCCTGGGTGAAGGCGAGAAGCTGGTCATCGAGGGCTTTGCCACAAAGCGCGTGGGCAAGGACCACAGCAAGTGGCAGGCAGGAACGCTCTGCGGCTACAAGAATCTGCCCAGCATCGAGATTAAGGACTGCAACGGCTGCAAGAAGTGCGTTGAGGTCTGCCCCAGGAATGTGCTCGTCATGGAAGGCGACAGAGCGAAAACTACAAATATCCTGGAATGCTCTCTGTGCAAGCTCTGCACTGATGCGTGCGAGGCCGGGGCAATCAAGTTGACTCCTGTTCTGGACTCCTTCGTGGTGTCCATCGAAAGCAGTGGCACAATCGCCGCCAAAGAGTTGGTGGCAAGAGCTGCTCAGGAGATCAAGGCGAGGGCCGAGGATCTGGACGCAAAGCTGGCAGAGTTATCGTAGAATCATAAGGTCGGCTCAAAGCCGATCATCAAACCCATATTTCCGAGCGGGGGTTTCCAAGCCAGGTCAAAGGAGCAGGGTTGAGGGCCCTGTCGCGCAGGCGTTCGCGGGTTCGAATCCCGTCTCCCGCATTTATCCTTTGCGGATAATGGTTTTTTTAGTTAGTCCCTTATGATGAAGCAAAGTTAGGGAACAGGGTTGCGCTATTATCTCCTGCTTCATTTCAGTTCCTCAAGAGAAGCTTGATGAGCAACTGGAAACTCCGCCGGACAATAAAACCATCGAGAAGGTGTTTTGAAGTGGCCACAACAAGGCAGACCACGTTATTCCCGACGCTGCGTGAATGCGGGCAAAAGCCTGCAAAGCCTGTTAACGTAGCCTCCGTCCCACAAAGAAGCCCCTTCAGGTATCCGGGCGGAAAAACCTGGTTTGTCCCGACCTTCCGGAGATGGATGGAGCATAAAATCCCCAAGCCGGAAATCCTCGTTGAGCCTTTCGCCGGTGGCGGCATCATCAGCTTGACGGCCCTTTTTGAGGGGCTGGTCTCCGGAGCCGTCATGGCTGAACTGGATGAGGACATAGTTGCCGTATGGCAGTGCGTGAAGGAAGGCGACGCCGGATGGCTGGCGGACCGCATTCAAGGCTTCGATTTGACCAGGGAAAGCGTCCTTCAAGAGATCTCCAAGCCTGCTCGGAGAACCAGGGAACGGGCCTTTCAGACCATTTTAAAGAACAGGACCTTTCACGGCGGCATACTGGCCAAAGGATCGGGGCTCTTGAAATTGGGTGAGAATGGGAAAGGCATCAAGTCCAGGTGGTATCCGGAAACCCTGGCCAGGAGGCTGGTGAATCTTCAGCAGGTGGCGGATAGGATTGACTTCAGGCATGAGGACGGGCTGAAGGTCATGACGGAGTTTGCGTCCCGGCAAGATGCGGTCTTCTTCATCGATCCGCCCTACACCGCAGGCGGCAAGAGGGCGGGGAAGAGACTGTACAAATACTGCGACATCGATCATGAAGAGCTATTTTCCATCTGCGAGACCCTGAAGGGAGACTTTCTCATCACTTATGATAACGCAGACGAGGTTAAGGCGCTGGCTGAGAAGCACGGCTTTCAGTACTGCCTGATTCCCATGAACAACACCCATCATGCCACGATGCAGGAGCTGGTTATCGGAAAAGACATTTCGTGGATGAAAATGCCGTCTGATGTGCTGCGATCCCGGATGGAATGGATGGCTGGCGAGCCGTCGGAGCAGGAACCATCAAGGCCGGAAGCAAGAGGATGAAAATGAATTGGAAGAGACATCTGCAAAAGCCTTCTCTCCAATTCACACCCATTCTCTTCATTCACACTTTGCATCTGCCGACCCGACTGAAATATGCTCCGCCAGATCCGCTGCTCCCGCAAGGCCAGCGGGCGCTCTTCCGTTCGGCAGCATTTTGATGCAGTTTTTTAGGTTGAATTACGACACAAAGACATCACAACAACAGCTCGATACTTGCATGTTAGCGATCAAACGCGACAATTGAAGCATGACAGTTCCTGAGGCTATGATGCGTATAAAAGAAGAATGACCAATATCTTCATCTCTGGATTCCCTCTTTATTACTAAAGAAATCAATTATCATTACCTGTCTCGCCCAAAAAGGCGGGTCATAAAGATAGCCAAATTAATGTTATAATTATATATACGATTAAAAGCTGCATACGCACCGCAGATTATCACATAGCATGCTATCATAGAGCAATGGAGATACAAATAAATGGAAAAATCAAAAGTCTATCCTGATGTAGACTTCACGCCTGAAGTTATTAGAGAAGCATTAGAAATTCTTACTTCATTTATTGAAGAAAAAAACCGCGAGTCTCCTAGATGCACGCGAAGAATAACCCTAGCAGATGGAGAAAGTTGGTCATATGACACTGATGAGGAATTCTTTGCCGATTATAGGAAATTATTTTGCAGAGTCTCTTACGCATTAAGTTGGAATAAATTTAATTTCGATATTTGGATATTTTCTCGTCAAACAACTATTACGATAAGTGCACCTGAAAGACGCCAGATTGAAGCTGTATTCGAAATCTTTGAGATGAACATGAATAGGTGTAAGCTTCCACCTGAACCTGAAAAACCGAAGCCCAAACCCATTGTATTTATCGGACATGGTGGGAGTGACCAGTGGAAAAATTTGAAAGATCACCTTCACGAAAAGCATGATTATAATGTTGAGGCTTATGAGATAGGCGCGCGAGCAGGTCATGCGATACGAGATATATTGGAAGAAATGCTAGACAAGACTTCATTCGCTATCTTGGTCATGACGGGCGAAGATAAGGCTGAAAATGGTGAGATGCGAGCAAGGCAAAATGTGGTCCATGAGCTCGGCCTATTTCAAGGTAAACTAGGGTTTGCTAAAGCAATCGTATTGCTTGAAGATGGCACTGAAGAATTTTCCAACATCCACGGAATTAACCAAATTAGATATGCAAAAGGGAATATTAAGGAGACATTTGGAGAGGTGTTAGCTACCTTAAAACGTGAGTTCAGCGATAGATAGCTAATAAGTGATATGCAATTATAATAAGAACTCCTATATCACCCTTGGCCCTTATCTATGAGTGATCATATCCGTATTCGCACCCTTTCGATCTTGGCAAGTATCTCGCTGGCACGAACAGATCTCCATTTCGGTAGCGGCGATCTCAGGACCTGATAGTTCCTGCAGATCTCAAGCCTGTAATTTTGACAGCGGAAAAGCGATTCTGCTCTTAATCGAAGACGCATGAAATAATATGATATCATATCATAAATGACGCGAAAATGTGCTGTTACCTATCTATCAAGCTGTATATATTTTTCAATGATAGGAATCAATTTGTCAGAATCTTTTGGTGTATATTTTGGAGATATACTCAAATCAATGAGCGATACATCTGATGAATTGTTGTATTCAGAGAAGGGAATAGCTTCAAATCTTACAAGTGGTTCGAGGTCCAAAGGCGCAGCTTTGCCATTCTGAATATCAAATGAATACCCCGATTCGGAATGACCAAGTAATTCTCTGCGATATTTCTTTAGTTGCAGGTAATTACTAGATATATCATTATCTTTAAAGTGATATTGAAATAAATCTTCTGCCCGTTCTGTTAATGTTACATAAGTAATTTTGTTAATCCATCTACAAGCAACAGCAAAAGCAAGATAGTTTCCCTCAGTCATTTCGTATATATCTGGGTATGTCAGTCTGTCAAGCCCGATTTCTGGATACATCCTTTGATTAATTGGCCTGTGTAGTATATCGCCACAAATATAACACCATCCCATATCCCCTAGCCCTAAATCTGCATGTGCATCTATATGTGTAACTTCAAAGGGCGTTCATGCGTCTTCGGTTAAGACCACAATCCCTCCCTAAACCGTTCCCTATTGACATGTGGATCAAGTGCCTCACTTGAATATACATTTAAGACTGTTGAGAAATCTTGTTCAATTCCTAG
>Ga0209340_1002023_pt1 | contig 12619 bp, 11 predicted proteins | sample EPASupsiteSAE323_FD_187266 | JGI IMG/M metagenome (GOLD analysis project Ga0209340, IMG submission 187266) | Bioremediated contaminated groundwater from EPA Superfund site, New Mexico - Sample SAE3-23 (SPAdes) (version 2) | ecosystem: Environmental > Aquatic > Deep subsurface > Groundwater >... | reverse complement strand
CTCAAGAGTGTTTGGGTGGATGTTTATCGGGCTTCTTGTAACAGCATTTTTTGCATTTTCGATTGCTGGAACTTCATTTGGAAAAGCGTTGCTAAGTCCAGGGATGATGATTCTTTTTGCAGTTCTGGAATTAGGACTGGTTTTTGGACTTTCACTTTTCATTAATAAGATGAGCAGTACAACTGCTACGATTATGTTCCTAGCTTACTCAGCTGTAAATGGAATTACCTTATCAGTTATATTTTATATTTATAACATAGGTGTAATATTTCAAGCTTTTGCGGTTGCTGCATCAGTTTTTGGAGTAATGGCTGTTTATGGATACTTTACAAAAAATGATTTAACCCGTATTGGGAGTTTGTTCATAATGGGAGTTGTAGGACTAATAATTGCTTCTCTAATTAACATGTTTTTACACAGCTCAATGTTTGATTTAATACTCTCTTATATTACGGTGTTTTTATTTTCGGGCCTTGTTGCATATGATGCTCAAAAGATAAAAAGCTATTATCAAATGGGTGGTGAATATGGAAACGATGAATTATTAAAAAAAGGTGCAATTATTTCAGCATTGGCCCTATATCTTGATTTTATAAACATTTTCCTTGCGCTCTTGAGAATTTTTGATAGAGATTAATATAAGGAACGACGAAAAAATAAATTCCGATTTTTTTCATCATTCCTAAACGGAAATGATTTTTTGATAAAAATCTTGACTGGCTTTGCGCTGAGATTTATCAGGGTAGCCTAGACAGAAAATATCAGTAGCTGTGATATCCGCATTGAGCATTTTTGACTGAACTGGATTGCAGTCTTTTAGAAAATCATGTGGAGCAGTAACCAATGGAAGAGAAGAGCTTTTGATTTTTGACAGAAGCTCTTTTCCTTTTGAATTGAATCCTAAAATCCTTATGTATTGTGGTCCGCCATTTGCATTGAATAATTCAGAATCTTCTTTATTAATCCCAAGAAGATTACACATAATAATTCGCTGAATATGTGTAAGTGTATACCTTTTAGTCTTGATTTTCACAAGAAGCTCTGCCAGCGACCCGCTTGAAAGAGAAGCCTTTTTAATTCTGTTTTCTATACCTTCACTAACGTCTAGATTATTTGCAAGTGATTTAATATCAGTTCTTCTTAATTGCGTAAGGATAGCAGTTTCGAAAGCTTCGGGGAGTATCGGACCGCGGCCTTGGTCTATTTCGTTTTTTAGTATTTCGAAGGCTGAAGTAGGCATTACCCTTTTAACCATCTCGAAATCATCTTCTGAAATAATTTTTCTTATGGCAGTTGCACTAGCAATTTCAGTATGGGGTTCAGTTGAGTTGTAATCTGTCTTGAATCGTTTAATTGTAAAAGGTTTGATTTTGCTTTTCAACTTTTTTAGTGCTTTTATATACTCGATGCCGAGGATATTGTTTGGTTGAGATATAGTATCTGTAAGAGTATTGCTGGAGTGACATTCCATACAATCCTTAAGAGCAAGTGTTCTGGCACTTGGGAAGGAAACGCCTGTATCAAGATGCTTTACAAGAGCTTTTTTAAATTCTTCAGGTTCTTCGGTTAGGGTTTTAGCTATTCCATCAAGAATTTCAACATTCCCACATTCACTGCCGAAACAAATTGAGTCTACTATTCCAAGAGAATCCAATATGCTTACCGAAGCAAAGGCAAACTGCTCTGCACTCGATAGTGAATAATATACAGGTAGTTCAATAACCAAGTCAATATTGTTAGATAATGCCATTTTTGTTCGTGACCATTTATTCACAAGAGCTGGAAGCCCACGCTGAATGAAGTTTCCGCTCATTACACAAACCGTATAATCGCTTTCAGCTATTTCCTTGGATTTTTGAATATGATGAAAATGACCGTTGTGAAATGGATTGTATTCAGCTACTATGCCGAGAATACGCATATCATTCCCCTTTAATTTATCCAATTTGATTTATTTTATATTAGAATAGCAGGAATAAGATAAGAAAACAAGGCAACACTATCAATACTTTATTGCAAAAAAATATAGATATGTTATTATATAAATATAGTTGTAATAATTTTTTATTTCTAAAATAATTCTTTGTTTCCAGTATATGTTATAGCAACATATCTTGTAGTTATCTTTATAATGCGTATTTTTAAGCTGAAATATATTTTTATACCAATGTTAAGGAGGAAAAGAAAAATGGCTGATGTACAAGTTGTTGTTTTCGACCTGATTAATGAATTGTGTGGAGTAGAAACAACTGAAGTTAATGAGATTGTAAAGTATCAGGAGGTTACAAAGGTTCCAGAAATGCCTGATTTTATCGAGGGTATAATAAACCTTAGAAGTCATGTTGTACCAATAATAAACCTAAACAGAAGATTTCATTTGGGAGAAAGTCCTGATATGAACCTAACAAAGGTAATTATAACAAATATTGATGGACAACTGATAGGATTTATTGTTGACAACGTTATAGAAATTGTAAGGCTTACCCCTGAAGAAAGTGAAGAAGCACCTGAACTTATTAAGAGATGGGGTAAGAAATATATTAAATTTGTCGGAAAAATCAATGGAAAGCTTGTAAATATTCTTGATATGTCCAAGATTCTTTCTGAAGAGGAAATGGTACACATCGGCTCGCTTTAATAATTGATGATTTTGAAGATTCATATTTTTACCAATAAGCGTATTGACAAATTCCCAATACGCTTATATAATTACTGCTGTTGACTGAAAAACCTTTTTATCCAATGACTACCGCCGCTAGAAATCTATTCCAATCGGTGCTATGTATTTGGATAACGGTTTCTAAGGTTTAGATGGATTGTCCATCCAAGAATACTGTAAGGTGATTCATATGAAAATTTTTGTTGGGGATTTAATAAAAGGCGTTTTTGAGCAGAAGGAAATAAATCTAAGCGAGACAATCGAAGATTTTGAGATTGCCGGAGATGAAATAAAACTTACATCACCTGTTAGCCTTAAGGGTATAATTGCAAACGAAAATGGAATCTTAAAACTTGATGGAATGTTGAAATTAGAGCTTGAGTTAAAATGCCACAGGTGCTTAAAGGAATTAAAAACAGAATTTAGTTTAAAAATTAATGAATGTTTTTCTAATGCTGAGAGTATTCATGAGGATTTCTACAAATTTTCAGGTAATGATATTGACTTGACGGAAATGCTTACAGATGTAATAATAACTAATATGCCTATGAAAGTTCTTTGCGAGGAAGATTGTAAAGGATTGTGCAGCTACTGTGGTGACAACCTAAACCATAAAGAGTGTAACTGCAAGAAAGAAGACTATGACCCTAGGCTTGAAAAGCTACGTCAACTAAAAAATAATTTTTAATACATTTTATTTTATGCAGTATAGCGAGGAGGTGTTTAACTTGGCTCAACCAAAAAGAAGATGGTCTAAAGCTAGAACTCACAGCAAGAGGTCTACTTGGAAGCTTGAAGCTCCCCAGATAAATAAATGTCCTCAATGTCATGAGGCCAGGTTGCCGCATAGAGTGTGCAAAAGTTGTGGTTTCTATGACGGTAGAGAAGTCATAAAAGTAGAAGCGGGAAAGTAAATATAATATGAAACAAGGGGACAGTTTCAACTGTCCCCTTGTTTCATCATTTCCATGTGGATTTTCTATAATTGTTTTGGTAAACTATTATAGAAAATTCAAAGATTAAAGTTTGGCAGGTAATTTTATATGAAAGAAAGTATAAGCCCGAAGCTTATAACAGAGATACTTCCAGGTAGTGCCGCTGAAGAAGCAGAAATCGAGCCCGGTGATAAAATTATATCGATTAATGGGGTCGGCATTTCTGACGTATTCGATTATAGATATTTGATTTCTGATGAGGTTCTTAATATTGAGATAGAAAAAGCTTCCGGTGAGATATGGGAAATTGAAATTGAAAAAGACTCATGCGAGGACCCAGGATTTATTTTCGAAACATCATTAATGGATACGCCAAATACATGTAAAAACAAATGTGTTTTTTGCTTTATGGATCAACTCGCTCCTGGAACACGCAAAACCTTGCATTTTAAAGATGATGATTACAGATTGTCTTTTATTGAAGGCAATTATGTTACACTGACAAACATAGATGATGAAGAACTTGAAAGGATTGTATTCTTTAAGCTTAGTCCCATAAATATTTCTGTTCATACAACAAATCCTGAATTAAGGATAAAAATGATGAACAACCCAAAAGCTGGACAAATTATTAAGCAGATAAGAAAACTTGTTTGTGAAGGTATAACAGTTAACTGTCAGATAGTACTTTGTAAAGGAATTAATGACGGGGCAGAGCTTGAAAGAACAATTAAAGACCTTGCAAGTTTTCATCCAATGCTTAAAAGCATTTCTGTTGTTCCTGTTGGACTTACAAAATACCGAGAAGATTGTGCAAAACTTGAAGGTTTTGATAAAAAATCATGCATTGAAGTAATCAATCAGATTAGACATCTTCAAGAAAAGTTTCTTGAGGTACACAATTCAAGAATTGTATATCTAGCTGACGAATTCTATCTAAAAGCAGGTGTGAAAATGCCGGCATACAATCATTATGAGGATTTCCCCCAGATTGAAAACGGAGTCGGAATGGCTGCACTTTTTAAGAATGAGTTTAATAATTACCTTAAAAGGCTAAAATATATAATGAATAAAAATAGAAAGGTAAGTGTTGTTACCGGAAAGGCAGCAAAAGAAATCTTACAGGTACTCGTTTCTAAGCTGATTACCAAAGAGCCCAACCTAGATGTTCATATTTATAGTATTGAAAATAATTTTTTTGGACCAGAAATAACAGTTGCGGGATTGGTAACTGGAAGTGATATAATTGACCAGTTGAAAGGAAAAATACTTGGAGAAGAAATTCTAATTCCTCAAATAATGCTAAAACATGACCAAGATATATTTTTGGATGATGTTCTATTATCTGAAGTAGAAAGAGCGTTGAATGTAAAAGTAAGAAAAGTAAGCAATGATGGTAAATCTTTTATTAATGCGTTGCTTGGTATATAAATTATAAGTTGTAAAATTGTTACTTGGAGGTGAAAAATTGGGAAATCCCATAGTCGCAATAGTTGGAAGACCTAATGTAGGGAAGTCAAATCTATTTAACTACCTTGTTGGGCAGAGAATATCTATAGTTGAAGATACTCCAGGGGTAACCAGGGATAGAATATATGCAGAAACCGAATGGAGAGGGAGAAAGTTTACATTAATTGACACAGGTGGAATCGAGCCGGCGAATGAAGATGAAATAACGGCACAAATGAGGCGCCAGGCTGAGGTTGCTATGGAAATGGCAGATGTAATTCTTTTTATGGTGGATATAAAAGATGGGTTAGTTTCATCAGACGTGGAAGTATCCAAAATTATTAGAAAATCTAAAAAGCCAATAATTCTAATATGCAATAAAGTTGATAATGTAGGGTCTCCTCCGAATGATATATATGAATTTTACGAATTGGGACTGGGGGAACCTATGCCCGTATCCGCGATTCATGGACTTGGAATTGGAGAAGCTCTTGATGAGGTATATAATCATTTTCCTGCTGAGCAAGAAGATGAAGAAGATGATTCAATAAAGGTTGCAGTAATTGGGAAACCAAATGTAGGAAAATCTTCTTTGATTAATAAGATACTTGGTGAAAATAGAGTTATAGTAAGTGATGTCCCTGGGACAACCCGTGATGCAATTGATACTCAATTCAAAGTTGGAGATGACAAATACATCTTTATTGATACTGCGGGGATTAGAAGAAGAAGCAAAATTGAAGATACCATTGAAAAGTACAGTGTATTAAGAGCTTTTACTGCGGTTGATAGAGCTGATGTTTGCTTGATAGTTATAGATGCTGAACACGGAATAACTGAACAGGACACCAAAATTGCAGGTTATGCACATGAAAAAGGAAAAGCATCAATAATTGTTGTAAATAAATGGGATATAATGGACAAGGAAACAGGAACACTAGAAAAATACCGTAAACAAGTTTATTCAGATCTTGCTTATATGACATATGCGCCAGTAGCGTTTATTTCTGCAAAGACTGGGCAGAGGGTAGACCGCTTATTTGAATTGATTAAATTTGTTTTCAATCAGAATTGCACGAGAATCTCTACAGGAATGCTTAATGACGTTATCAATGAAGCTATCGCAATTGTACAGCCTCCTTCAGACAAGGGTAGAAGGCTGAAGATATATTATGCGACGCAAGTATCAGTCAAACCTCCGAAATTTGTTATTTTTGTAAATAAGGCTGATCTAATGCATTTTTCTTATGAACGTTATCTTGAAAATCAGATAAGGAAGAACTTTGGTTTTGAGGGAACACCAATTTGGTTTAGCGTAAGAGAAAAAAAGGAGGAAAAAAAGTAAAATGAATTTTTCGGGATTTATAGTAATTCTTGTTGGGTACCTAATAGGAAGTATTAGCAGTGCAATAATTGTAGGGAAAATAGTAAAGAATGTTGATATCCGAACAATGGGAAGTGGAAATGCCGGAGCAACTAATGTATTAAGAACTCTTGGTAAAGGACCTGCAGTTTTGGTTCTTGTTGGAGATGTACTTAAGGGAGTATTTGCGGTTCTTTTGGGACGGCTAATTGTAGGGAATGATACGGGTGCAATACTAGGAGGATTTTTTGCAGTAGTAGGACATAACTGGCCATTTTATTTTAATTTTAAGGGTGGTAAAGGAATACTAACTTCTGCATCTGTTATCTTATTACTTACTCCCAAAATTGGACTTATTGTTGCGTTGTTTGGCATATTAATTATCGCTTTAACCAGATATGTTTCTCTTGGTTCAATTCTAGCAGCAATTCTGTATCCAGTTATAGTTATAGTTTTAGAAGGAAAAAAGCCTGAATTTATAGTGTTTTCAATAGCAATATGCCTTTTAGCGCTATATCGCCACAGAGGAAATATTAATAGATTGAAGGATGGAACCGAAACAAAAATAGGTGAAAAAAGAACTGACATGTATAATGCTTGATTTCGGGGAGGATGACATATAATGGAGACGAAAGTTGCTGTAATGGGCGCTGGAAGCTGGGGAACAGCTCTTGCAATTCATTTATCAAAGATTGGACACGAGGTGTCTTTATGGACAAGGTTTCAGAAAGATGCAGATATAATAAATTTTGAAAGAGAACAAAAAAAGTATCTTCCAGGAATTAAAATCCCTGAAGAGATAACTTGTTATATTGATGAAGAAAAAGTGCTTGAAGGCAAAGAGATTGTAGTGTTAGCTGTTCCTTCACAAGCAATAAGAGAAAATGTTCAGAATATCTCTGGATTATTGAATAAAGAACATATTATAGTTTCCGTAGCAAAAGGTTTGGAAGAAAAGACTCTTTTGAGATTGTCAGAAGTAGTAGAGGAAGAAATACATGGAGCAAAATTCGTTGCTCTATCAGGACCTAGCCACGCTGAAGAAGTTGCAATAAATATTCCGACTACTATTGTTGCAGCATCAAATTGTATAAATGTTGCACGAAGGGTTCAGGATGTCTTTATGGGGCCAAGTATTAGAGTTTATACAAACGATGATTTAACTGGAGTTGAAATCGGGGGAGCTTTAAAAAATGTTATAGCCCTATGCGCAGGGATTTCAGATGGAATTGGTTATGGAGACAACACAAAGGCTGCTTTGATGACGAGGGGCCTTACTGAAATAGCACGTTTGGGAGCATCACTTGGAGCCAAGAAACAAACGTTTGCAGGGCTGACAGGTATGGGAGATTTGATTGTAACTTGCACAAGTATGCATAGTAGAAATCGAAGGGCAGGAGTATTAATTGGGCAAGGTAAGAGCGTAGAAGAGGCACTTAGCGAAGTGAAGATGGTAGTCGAAGGTGTAAGAACAACAGGTGCGGCGTATAAGCTCGCAGCCATGCAGAATGTTGAAATGCCCATAACAGAGCAAGCCTATAAGATATTATTTGAAGGCGAAAATCCAAAAAGAGCGGTTTCGAAGTTGATGGAAAGAGACAAAAAAAATGAAATTGAAGAATTATTTGTAAATTAAGTATTTGCAAAAAAAATAGGCAGTTTAAAAAGGAAAATTTATTATTTTGTGTTTCTTAAGTGTCTGATTGTTTATAGTATCGGAATAGCATAAATTTTATTATTTCATTAACATTCTGATGATTTACTTCTACAAGGATTCCGGCATCCATACATATACCAAGTTGAATATCAAAGGTATCTGAGTTATCAATAACAGATGTTATAAGATCGATTGCTTCAAGAGGCTTATTGAATACGTTCATCCATGCACTTACATCATCATCGATATGGCTGTCTTTTTCAAAATAGGAATCAAGAAAGCGCTTAAGTACACTTGCATTTTCGGATGATAAATTAATAGTAACCGGCATGATGTTTGACTCCTTTCTCAAATTACAATGTACAATTTTAGATTCTAAATTGTAAAAGCTAAAGGTAATAAAGTTGAAGATTACAAGGATAGTGACTTATTATATAAGTTCTACGTTGCTTCAGGGAGTCCTTTATGTAAATATTGTACAAAGTGTTAAATTAAACTACCCGGAAGCGACAGCTCCCGGGCAAACAAGTCAAACTCAGGGACGTTGAAACGTAGGTAAGCTGACTTGGTAGTATTATTCTTGCTAAATAATAAAATTTTAATACATGGAAAAAAATACAAAATTCCTTAAATGAAAGAATTTAGATAAATAACAAGCAAATGAAAATGACTAATACCGACCTTGGATTTGAGGGGGAGGTTAGGGAGTTAAGGATATTAGGAGGAATACATGAAAGAAATCAGAGTGAGATTTGCACCTAGTCCAACAGGATATCTTCATATAGGTGGAGCAAGAACCTGCTTGTTTAACTGGCTTTTTGCCAGAAAGAACGGAGGTAAACTAATACTGAGAATAGAAGATACGGATCAGGAAAGAATCAAGGAAGATTCAATTAATCAAATTCTTAGCAGTTTAAGCTGGCTAGGTCTTGACTGGGATGAAGGCCCAGGTAAGGGTGGAGATTTTGGTCCGTATTTTCAGGCACAAAGGCTTGATATATATAAAAATGAGGTTGAAAGAATCTTGCAAGAAGATAAAGCATATTACTGCTTCTGTACACAGGAAGAAATAGAAGAAAAAAGACAACAAGCGCAAAAAGACGGTGACTATTATAGATATGATGGAAAATGTAGGAATCTTTCAAAGATTGAAGCACAAGCCCTTTTAAAACAAGGGAAAAAAGCTGTTATTAGAATTAAGGTTCCTGAGAGTGGGCAGACTGTCGTTACTGATATGGTAAGAGGGCAAGTGGTTTTTGAGAATGCTTTGCTTGACGATATGGTTATAATGAAATCAAGTGGAATGCCGACATACAATTTTGCGTGTGCGATTGATGACAATGCAATGAAAATAAGTCATATAATAAGGGCTGAAGAGCATTTATCAAATACGCCAAAGCAGATAATTATGGCTAAAGCGCTTGGGTATGAAATCCCTGATTACGCACATGTTCCAATGATATTGGCGCCAGATAGAAGCAAACTCAGCAAGAGACATGGTGCAACATCAGTTGAAGAGTTTAAGGAACAGGGAATTCTAGCAGAATCTTTGGTGAACTATCTTTGCTTGCTTGGATGGTCAGCTGAGAATCAGGAAGAGATAATCGGGCTGGAAGAAGTAAAAAAGCAGTTTTCACTTGAAAGGGTTTCAAAGAATCCGGCGGTCTATGATACCAAGAAGCTCACATGGATTAATGGTAGTTATTTAAAGAATCTTGATTTGGAGTATGTTACGGAATCCGCAGTTCCATTTATGAAGAATGCAGGGATACAGCTTGAGAAGGTTGATAATGTAAAGCTTAAGGCGATTATTAATTTGGTGCGTGAAAAGGTTTGGACGTTGGTTGAGATTGCGGATGCTTCAAGTTATTTTTTTAATAATAAATTTGAATATGATGAAAAAGGTTTGGAGAAGTATTTCTCAAATGAAAGTGTTGGAGGGTATTTAAGAGAGCTAATTAATAGACTCCAGATACTTGAACTATTTGATAAAGAGGTTACGGAAAAGGTTTACAGGGATTATGCAGAAGAGCTGGGTGTGAAAGCGGGGGAACTGATTCATCCAACACGATTGGCTCTGACGGGCAGAACAGTAAGCCCTGGATTGTTTGAAATGATGGAGATAATGGGCAAGGATGAATGTATAGAAAGAATTCAAAGCGCTATCATGACAATTGAAAATATTCTAAAGAATTAAAAATAAAAATTGTGTATTTTATCAAATCTAAATTTGTGATTAGTTAAGATAAAAAAAGAAAAAGGAACGGAATTTTATAAATATGGATAAGTTAAGTGATTTGCCGAATGTAGGAGTAGTTCTTGAAGAAAGATTGATTCAAATAGGAATAAGAACGCCGAAGGAATTAATAAGAGTCGGAAGCAGAGAGGCTTTTTTAAGGATCAAGGCCATTGATGAAGGAGCATGCTTTCACATGCTATGTGCCCTAGAAGGTGCGGTTAAGAATATAAGAAAATATGATTTAAGTCAGGAAGAAAAGAAGGAACTAAGTGAGTTTTTCAAGGGATTGAAATAAGATTTCTCGTGTTTTGCAGTAAAGCAATGCTGAATAAATGGAAAAAAATTCAATAAAGGGTTGCAATTGACATATAATATAAATATAATAAAATTATAAAATAAATTAAAAGAAACATAACAAAAACATAGCAAAAAATTTTGGTATGAGACCATCAACAAAGAATAGTATCAAATTTGAATCAATATTAATAAAAAAGAAAAAACAAGAAGTTAAAACAAAAAAGCAATAAATTAAAATAAAAATCATATATATTTATTTCTAACTTAATTAAGGTAGGAAGCCTGCGAGGGTTTTTTATAGCGGAGGGTTTATCTTTTTAGAGCAGTGTTTATTCTAAACATTGCTATTTTTTTGCTTAATTTTAGGGTATAAGGCGGGGGGAAGCCCGCGTGGGTTTTTTATAGCGGAGAGTTTATCTTTTGAGAAGAGTGCGTATTCTAAATATTGCTACTTTTTGCTGCGAATCTTGTTGCGATTCGCTTCTTGTGGGAGCTTTTTTACAGCAATGGCAGTAATGACTGCAACGATTACTGGAACGAAAAGGCTCTTAAAGAGCCAAACTATAGTCACTCCTACGTAATAGTACAAATTTGTTTCGTCCATGCCTCCCACCCCCTTTACTTTTGTTTTTCTAACCCTCTCCGGGCTTAGTTCCCCCCACAAAGGAGAGAGGGTTCAAAAGAAAGGGAAAACCCATAAAAATATAAATGATATACAATAATATAATACTAAAATTTTACATAAAATGCAATAAAATGTAAAAAAATAAACTCCTCTATTTGTTTACTAAACAAGAGGAGTTTTGAGTGAGGAAAAAGAAAAGACCCAGAGGGTCTCAATTTGTACTGTTCTATCTTAAGCTATTATACTTTCCCAACAATTTAATCCGTTCTAATTCTTTTATAATCATATCGTACATATTTAAATCAAGATTGTTAGAAATAGAAGCAAGATAAAAGAGATTACGTCCGATTTCCTTCTCAACCGTATCTTTGCAATTCTCGCAGAGCTTGCCTTCCAAGTGACTATCCATTGAATCACGAACTTCTTCGAATGTAGCATCATCAGGAAAAACCTGTTTTTTCGCGTTTATACTTATACAGCCACATTGTGTAACTGCTTTTATTATTGCTCTGTTTATTCGGGAATTTGACTCCTGAAACTTAGTTACGGAATCAAGGATGCTTTTGTTTCTTACCAGCAATTCTTGGACAGTGTACTGGAAATCATCAACTATAATGTCTTTCAATGATTCTCACTCCTTTGCTAAACAAATGTGGACATGAATGTATTAACTAAAAAATAAAAGCCTTTAGGATATTATACTTTCAATATTACTTGTTTGTCAATGAAGGAAAGGCTTTGTGACAATAATTATCAAGGATTGAATAATCGTAAGGTAAGTGGTAAAATAATGTGGGTTCAAAAGGGGGTAATATTATAATGAGAAAATTGATAGAAAAACTTATTGGTTCATATAGTAATAGAGAAATCAAAAAAATTAGATGGATGGTTGATGACATCGATGAGCTTGAACCCAAGATGCAGGCTCTCACTGATGAACAGTTAAAAGCGAAAACAGCCGAGTTTAAAGAACGAATTGCAAGCGGTACCCCACTGGATGATTTGCTAATTGAAGCATTTGCGGTCGCGCGTGAGGCTTCTAAAAGGGTACTTGGTATGAGACACTTCAAGGTTCAGCTTCTTGGAGGAATTGTGCTGCACCAGGGGAGAATCGCAGAAATGAGGACTGGAGAAGGCAAAACCCTTGTTGCGACCTTGCCAGTTTATCTTAATGCTATTTCTGGAAAAGGGGTTCACGTTCTAACGTTTAACGACTATCTGGCAAAACGTGATGCTGAGTGGATGGGAAAAATTTATAAAGCGCTAGGCTTGACGGTGGGGGTGACTCTACATGAGCAAACTCCTGAAGAAAAAAGAGAAGCATATCATGCTGATATAACATACGGGACAAATAACGAATTCGGATTTGATTATTTGAGGGATAATATGGCTTAT
>Ga0209340_1002021_pt1 | contig 12625 bp, 10 predicted proteins | sample EPASupsiteSAE323_FD_187266 | JGI IMG/M metagenome (GOLD analysis project Ga0209340, IMG submission 187266) | Bioremediated contaminated groundwater from EPA Superfund site, New Mexico - Sample SAE3-23 (SPAdes) (version 2) | ecosystem: Environmental > Aquatic > Deep subsurface > Groundwater >... | reverse complement strand
GGGTTTCTGCTATGGTGATGAATTATATAGTGAAAATAAAAAAATTAAAATAATTTGGTTCTGTCCATCCATACGCCCATATCTCCTCCTCTGGCTACTACCTCTAAGTACTGTCCCCTCAGGGCACTAGCATCCGATGTCAGATAGCCGCCTAGGCAATACCATTGATTGCTGCTGGATGGATCAAAGCTGTATTCATCGACTATATTCTCCCAGAGTGAGCCATCCCCACCACGAACAAAGGTATGAATGAGCGAAGAATCAATGACTGGCTCAGGATTACCTATAATATAACCACCAAGCCCAGCCCATTTAGTATTTACGAATGCTCCTTCCTCATTTAAATAATATCCCGTGTGGTCCCAGAGTGAGCCGTCAGTACCACGAGCAAGTACGTGATTAAATAAAGGCTTGGGGTCTGAGGTTATCTGGCCACCCAGGTTATGCCAGCTACACTTATAAGACCCTGAATTATCGCTCCATGGTACAACTGCGGCTTGTAACGTGCCATCGCTACCCCGGGCATAAACTATAAAGTTATAAGGAAACGAGTCTGTATCCCCGGTTATATGTGGGTTAAGAGTTATGCTCCCACCTAGATATGTCCAATCTCCGGACCAGTCCAATGTATTAAGGTCTCGGATACACAATGCACCATCAGCACCTTTGACAACGATATCCAAATGGAAATTCTGCCTCCGGTCAACTATGGCATCTGGAGTCGAAGTTATGTATCCACCAAGATTTAGCCAGCGAGAGTTCCATTGAGATTGATCGGTTGAGCTGGTATCGAAGACATTATCCATGAGAGCGCCATCACTGCCTGCAACGAGTATGTGGATCTTGCCCTTAGGATCCAATATCGCATAAGGGTCTGAAGCGATATTTCCACCCAGGCTGAACCAATTGCCTTCGAGATTATCCCAAAGGCTATTATCAGCACCTTTTGCGAAAATATGCTTTCTACTCCACCCATCCCTGAAAAGACACGGATTTGAGGTAATGATTCCACCATAACCACTCCATACCCAGGATCCAGGTGTGGGGATAAGTTCGCTTGTAGTGCTCTGATCAATGCCAGTAAAGGTTTGGACATTCCCGGTAGATTGCTGCATGGCACCATCTGCCCTAGAGTCTATGGTCGATGAGAGTCGATCTCCAGAAGATGCATAGGTGTAATCAGTGGTAGACTTGACTGCTGAGTATGCATTGGATTTGAGGCTATTCGCCTGGATGCTACCCTGGATGCTTGCGCCATCTGATGTTATCTGGCCCTGTACTGTGCCGATACCATTGAGGCCACCTGTAGCTTTCACAGTCTCTTCTGGCGATGATGCGGCTGTATCTGTATATCCTAGAGATCCGGCGATGCTAGATACCTGGCTAGAGGTGATGAAGTTATCACCTAGTGATATGGATTGTGCCGAGGTCAGGCCACCGCTGAGAACGCCTGCCTTCTGGAAGGCTAAGTTAGAGATATCCCTGCCACTGGTCTCTATTTCAGACTCGCCCAGGGCATTGGCACTCTGTGACAAGGATAGGGATTTGCCAGAGGCACAGGCCATTGCTACAGACTCTATGATGCCTGATGAAGATATCTTTCCAATGGCTGTTTGCTCATCGTTTCCTATCTGCACAGCCTGGCTGTTTAGGCCCTGGCCAAAGATGTAGCCTGCATTCTTAATGGAGTTGCTGGAGATAATTGACTGATCTAGCAGAGTTGTGGATTGGTCTAGGTCGTGGCTAGTTGTTAGAAAGGAACTTTGATCGCTATTGGCGGATTCCATGCTTACGGTGATGCATTGGGCTGGCCAGAATATAACCAAGAGCAGTCCCATCCATAGGGCTAAGCGTATATTTAATATATTACTCACACCTTGGATTAGGCTCAATTTTTTTATTTTTATCCCCCATGGTGGAGAATAGATAACAGATAAAAAAGCTTTTGGTATCCAAGCGATAGGTGGATAATACGAGACTGATGATTCTAGCCCAGCCCATTCAAAGCCCTTCTCATGTAATGACGTCTAATTTGTGAGTGCCTGCTTTTTACATTGGTCGTTGATCCTCATAGCCGTGGGTATCCAGGCTTTCAAGGCTCTGGGGTTTCCGGTCGTTGAGGATTGAAATTTTTCTGTGACATTAGCCACAGGAGTATCAAGAATGCCATAGATCAATTTGGCTCTCTTGCTTGTGATGAACAAAGTGTTCAGCATGCATTAATCTAATATCCTTAGCAGTCACATTAGGGACTGCCTTGATCGATTGCACTCGGATCCCTCCTTTGCAGATCCGATATCCGGAAGGCGTAATCGGGCGCCTTGACAGAACCCTTTATTCTGAGGCTGTCCTCATGTATGACCTCCCTATAAGCCTCAGCATAGCCCTGAGTGTTGCCCATGTCCCAGCCCAGTGCCTTAAAGAAGGGGTCTATGAAGTCCTGCCTGACTTGTGCCTCTTTATATTGGCCGGCCTTATAGGCATCATACTGCATCTCAAATCGGGCCACAAGATTTGCAATTTCCTTTGGGGCTGAAGACACGAATATCCCTCCTAGCGTTTTTTGCTTATCTGCCACGATAATAGGTATAAAGATATATGAGAGTGCCTATGTCTTTAGAGATCTTGTTGCCCTTCAATCTACTGGATTTGCCAAGGTACCTAAGCTCAATAGGCTGTGATAACGGCCACATAGAGTTCATTGGGAACCCAACTCAGCCACATTTAATACGGGATCTTATCTGCAACTTTTAAAGCTGATTGAATCTAGAAATAATGGGCAGGAGACGCATCAGGGTAAAACAAAGCGTATCTGCCATGAAATAGTAGATAAATTCATTAAGGATTGATAGAGACATCGAGCAATTTACCTTAATAGGGGTGGGATTAAAAAGATGAGATTATATGGCTTCTGCGTATATCTTTTAATGATAATCCTCTTGATGCCTACTGGTGCGGCTGTATCTCTGAGCTGCACTGCAGGCGGCAGCGAGGGGAAATTATCTTTGAACTCAAATTATGACCTTTCCAGCCCTGCAGGTCTTGCAGAGAGCGTATCCATATCGCAATCTGGAATATCTGGCTCAAAGTCACTATACGGAACAGGATTGAATAGTCTGACACAAATCCTGCAGAGCGGCGATTCTGTTATTTCCAGTCAGGCGTCATCATCAGAATCTTTAAAGATTTCAACTTCGATCTCAGCAATTGGTAACACAGCCAGCCTAAACCAAGGTATATATGCGACAGGCCAGGTCCAATCTGAGGTATCCAGTTCCAGCGGCCAGGAAAGTTCCTCCCAGGATTCTGGAGTCCTTGACGGAGCCGTGGGATCTAGCCAGAATGCCTTCATCCAGCAAGGCAAGGCAGGCTCATATCAGGAATCGAAGATATCCGGACTGATGGGATATTCAAGCGGCCAGTCCGGATCAGATGATAGCCAGGCTAAGGTTACCGGGGGACTGAATGGAGAGGGCTTTATTAGCGGTCAAATAGTATCTTCATCCTCCAAAGCTGCAAGCACCTCAGCAATCTTCCAGGCAGATAGTATATCTTCCAAAGCCTACTCTGCCAGTGAGGCCAGCTCCTCAAGCGGCAAAGTTTCCTCGTATACCTCTGCGGACAACCATTTAGAATCAAGTCCTAATGCCGCTGCTGATGAACATGTGAAGGCCGATCAGAATATAGAAGCCATCGGAGATGTGCTGGTAAATGCCAGGACTCAGGATAGATCAGAGAGCTATACTTGCAAGTCCACCTCTGGCAGTATATCCGCGGAGGCTGGAAGCCCTCAGATAATTGATGCTAAATTGGATGGAGATGTGCAGAGCACATCTAACGGTCTTATACCCACACCAGGCTCATGGGTCTGGCAGGGTTTCGGTAAAATTCTCAAATCCAGCCCATCCGTTATTAAGGATAATCAGGGCAATAAACATGCTTTTGCTCGAGGCAGTGATGATAGCCTTTGGGATAATAAGAACGGAGATTGGTTCAGCCTGGGAGGCAAGATTAGCTCTGAACCATCGCCAGTCCTGGATTCCATCGGCATTATACACGTACTGGCAAGAGATGGCGATGGTAGCCTGAGTGATAACGTGATCACAAATAGTGGCACCATGGCTAATACCTGGACGAACCTGGGCGGTTATATCACTTCTAGTCCCAGCGCAGGTCTATCTAATGATAATCATATTAAGATCGCAGTCAAAGGAGGAGACAATGCCCTGTGGATAAGGGACCTATCAGATGGATGGTCTAACATGGGAGGCATTCTTACTTACAACCCAGAGGTGATCTTCGATGCTCAGGGCAAGATGCATGTCCTGGCCAGGGGCTACGATGGAGCACTCTTTGATAATGTGGACGGAGAATGGCAGGCGAGAGGCGGATTCATAACATCAGATCCAAAAGCGATCTTAAATCCCTTCAACACTGGATCTATCTCCACATTTGTCAGGGGTGGCGATGGCTCTCTATGGCGCAATGACCTGCATATATATTCGAGTTCATCGACTTGGACGGGCCTAGGTGGATACATCTTGCCAGGCAATGGCGACCTATATAAAGCCAACCCAGAACCAGCAGTAGATTCCGATGGAGTTATGCATGCTTTCGTCCGAGGCGGCGATGGTGCTCTGTGGGATAATGCTAACGGCAACTGGTATGGTCTAGGTAAAAATATCATATCAGATCCCAGTGCAATGCGAGATAAGAACGGAAGGCTATTCATTTCAGCCGTCGGAAGTGACAATGGCCTTTTGGCCGGGACACTTGGACTCGATCAGGCTCCAACCTATCTTGTTGGCAAGATCGGATGTGACTATAGCAGTATTCAATCTGCGGTAACTATGTCCAGTGATGGCGAAGTAATAAGGGTACTCGATGGAACCTATATCGAGAACGTGAAGATCGATAAGTCGCTAACTATAAAGGGAGTTGGTCCGACTAAAACCAGAGTTGATGGGAATAAGGCAGGCCCAGTGTTCACCATAGGCGGGATCAACCACAATGCGCACGTTACACTCGCAGATATGACCATCCAGAATGGTGCTGCTGACTATGGCGGCGGCATTTTCAACTATGGCACAGCGATGATAACAGGCTGCACCATCACTGATAATACCGCACAGACTGGCGGTGGTGGCATCTACAACGAGGGTACAGCGATAATATCCGGCAGCACCATCTCTGGGAATAGCGCCGGAAGCCATGGCGGTGGCATCTACAACTACAATTGGACCACGGATCATATGACAGATGGTACTCTGACGATAGCTGATAGCACCATCTCAGGGAACAAAGCTGGTGATCACGGCGGCGGCATCTTCAATGAGGGCACAGCCAAGGCGACGATAGCTAATAGCTGGATTACTAACAATGCAGCGACTCACGGCGGTGGCATTTCCAATGTTGTTAGCGGTGCTCTCAGGATGACAGATAGCACTATCTCTGGGAACAATGCCTTGTACGGTGGAGGCATTTTCAATTATGATTATGGCAATCTGTGGATCGGCGGAACTAGCCAGATAACAGATAATCAGGCCAGTAAAGGTGAAGGCGGTGGGTTGTACACAGGCAACTCATTAGTTACACTCGATGGAACAAGGGTTGCCATAAAATCCAATAAGGCGCATGGGCCGGATTACGAATCAGACTGGTATCAAGGATGGGGCATATATTATATTAAGCCTGCGATCACCGGCGGGTTCGATCCAGCAATGCAGGTGACTGGCAATACCCATATCTAGAGGGCTTTCAGAGTGGGCAGTTTGCTGCACAATCTCAATTTTTTTGACAGGACGATATATTGCTGCCCTTTTCCAAGATCTAACTCGACATCTTTGATAATGCTTAAATCCCAGCCAGGCAGCAAGCACTAATAGACCTACCATGAATAAGGCGCCCTCCGATAAAGCGACCCCTCATATATCCATCCGGCATGAACTCCATCCAGGCGATATCGGCTATATCATATACCTTCATGGAATCCTGTATGCAGAGGAGCAGGGTTTTGACCATACCCTGGATGCATATGTGGCAGGCCCTATTGCAGAGTTTGCCAAGGCACATTCACCTAGGGAGCGCATCTGGATTGTTGAATGCGATGGAAAGATCGTTGGATCTATTGCCATTATTGAGTTCTCTCAAAGCGAAGCTCAGCTCAGGTGGTTGCTTTTGGACCCGAGTGTAAGAGGCTTTGGCCTTGGCCGCCTGCTTGTGGAGGATGCAGTTGAGTTTTCACGAGCCTCTGGATATTCCTCTGTGTTTCTCTGGACGACAGATGCCCTTTTGCCTGCCGCAATGCTTTACCAATCCGCTGGGTTCAAGAAGACTCAAGAGGTGACTCATGAGCTATGGGGATGCGTGGTTACAGAGGTCAGGTACGATCTTGTACTGAAATATTAGTACACCGAGACTTAAATAAGACCACATTTTCATTGAGCGGGGAGCGATCAATTGAGCTTCAAATCTTTTCTCAATTTCATTTCCAGCTCATCTAAAGCCCTGAGCAGATCCTCAAAGCCGGGCTGGTTCCCTGGCGGTTTCTCAAAATAGCTTCTGGCCTGGACTATATTGCTCAGTGCCGCCTTTCTGTCGAGATAGCCGAAGTCCACACAGTTCATGGGATCATAATCCTCTTCAGAGAATGCATAGTATCCAATATCCTCAAGCATCTCCTGAAGCTGTGCCAGGCCGATCTCTCCTCTGAGGTGCCTGCAAAGCCACTCGTTGGCGTTCTCCAGATCTTTTGACCTCTTGATCCCAAGACCACGGCGCTCGTTCTGGTCAGGAACGGTGGTAAGACCTGCCAGAGAGAACGCAAATGTGCACAGATACTTCTCCAAGATCTGGTCTGCAGGAATCCCGGCATCCTGAACTCCCCTGAACACCGCTATGGGATCGGCATCCCCTGCCATGCCAGCATGCCCCATGGTCTCCACAGCCGCAATAGCCCTGGCATGCCCATCCAGATCCACACCCAGCATCCTGGCCGTAGACTTCACCAATGCCATGTTGGCCTCAAACACCCCAACAGGGTAGGCAGCAAATGCCAGAAGCTCTGCCCTCTGCTCCCTGGTTATGAACTCTCCTGCCTCATGGGCCAGGCCGCTCAAGTCGAATCCCCAGCGGTCGTCGTCTATCAGGTGTGCGAACTCATGGAGCATCACCCCAACCTTTGCCGGCTCCTGCTCAAAGCAATCAAAGGGCAGGATGCTGTTTGGGGTGGCGAACTCGAATATGAGCACCTCATCCCAGGGGTTGGATAGAAGCCTCATGCCCACCAGGTAGCGCGAGTTCCTCCAAATGCCCGGGCTGTACTGCACCATGATCCTGGCAGGCCAGTTCAATATCTTTGAGGCCACTTCCAGTGCCCGCTGCCAACTATCTTTTACCGCTGACAGAAAATCGCAGTCCTGGCCTTCTACCAGGGCAAGGGCTATCTCCAGATCATTGAGCATTAACAGGGCTTATAGGATGTCGAATTATATAACATAGGACGTGCACCTGAATTTGCACATTGGTTAATCTCTTGGTTTTTCAGGCACGATTCAAGCGCTCAATTCTGACAGGAATGCAACTGGAGGCCTTCCCTAGATCTTCTGTGAGCACATCTGTTCAATTCTAACCTGTATGGTTTGTTGTGGCGAAAAGCTTCATAACCTACACCGTACAATAGCCTCGGCCATGACGGCCTCGGTACGATCGTCCCCAAGAGGCTGGGGCACGGAGGATGGATGAGAGAGCTTGTTTTTGACTCAAAGGAGGATAAATCTCAGATCTATCTTCCAGAGAAGTGCATAGGCTGCGGCACCTGTGTTGCGGCCTGTCCAAAGGGCAGTCTGGTCATAGGCTCAGTGGGCGCTGTGGCCCGCGGGCTCATAGATAAGGATTTCATAGAGAAGAAAAAGGGCGAGTGCACTCTTTGCGCCATATGTGCCAAGGTCTGTCCCACCGGCGCTCTGGAGATGAGGGTCGGAGGCAAGGCTACCAAGGATTACTCCTACCTGAGCACGGCCCTGGCTCCCACGGTTGTGACTGAAAAGTGCGTCAGGTGCGGCCTATGTGTAGAGATCTGCCCCCAGGAGTGCATTGAGATAAAGGATTGGAGGCTTGCTGATGACGGAAGCCTTCGACTTGAGGGCAAGACGGCCATAGATCAGGACCGCTGCGTCCACTGCGGCTGGTGCGCCTCGGTCTGCCCAGTTGTTGCCATCACATTCCAGAAGCCCTTCCAGGGCGAGTTCACCAGGGACGAGAACATTTGCCAGGCCTGCAGGACCTGCGTCCAGACCTGCCCCTGCAATGCCCTCTTCAATAAAGAGGCAGAGCCAGGCGAGATGGTGGAGAAGGTGACCCACAGGAAGGACGCCTGCATATACTGCGGCGCATGCGACATGGCCTGCCCTGTTGGGGCCATAACAGTCCTGAAGACTGCAATAGTCCCTGAGATGAAGAAGAAGCAGGTCTTTGAAAAGATGCTCTCTGCCAAGGCCCCGAGGCCGACGCTCACCTCTACATTGGTCACGGATGAAGATGCCTGCTTGGGCTGCGGAAACTGCGTCATCGCCTGCCCCGTGAATGCATTATCAGATCCTTACCTGGCAGCAGGCCACCTAAACGAGCTTGATAAAAAGCCGCTGCTTGAGGTCTCCAACGGCACTATAAAGATTGTAAACCAGGATGTCTGCGGATCATGTGCCACATGCAGCATGATCTGTCCTGTGGATGCCATCGGGCTTGAGAGACGGGAGGTGGTATGATGCCTGCAATGATCATAAGAAACGGTCGGGTCTTTGACCCCCTAAACGAGATCAACGGTGATACCAAGGACATATTCATAAAAGATGGGAAGGTCGTCTCAGATCTCGCTCCAGCCGATCTCAGAGACGCCCAGGTGATAGACGCATCAGGAAAGACTGTCATGCCCGGGGGCGTTGACTCACATTCGCACGTGGCCGGTGCCAAGGTGAACGCCGGCAGGATGATGCGCCCTGAGGACCACTACAAGTCGTTCAGGCATAAGACCGCCATCACCCACAGCGGAAGCGGGTACACCGTACCTTCAGTATACAAGCAGGGCTACGACTATGCGGCCATGGGCTATACCACAGTCTTTGAGGCAGCCATGCCGCCTCTGGAGGCCAGGCACACGCACGAGGAGATGAGGTCCACACCAATACTGGACATGGGCGCCTATCTCGTCCTTGGAAACAACTGGTTCATAATGAGGTACCTCCGGGACGGCGACATAGAGAAGGCCGCAGCCTATGCAGCCTGGATGATGAGGACCCACAAGGCCTATGGCATAAAGTGCGTCAACCCTGCAGGAGTTGAGAACTGGGGCTGGGCCAAGAACGTCCATGCCTTGGACGAGGCAAACATCCACTTCGAGATCACCCCCAGGGAGGTCATACACGGCCTGGCTGAGGTAAACGAGCTCCTTGGAATGCCGATGTCTCTTCACCTCCACACAAACAATCTAGGCCACCCGGGCAACTGGGAGATCACCAGGGAATCGCTGGCGATACCGTCCGGGATAAAGACCAGCCAGAAGACGGAGGTCGACTGGGCACAGACCAAGATGAGCTCCAGGAGGAAACAATCCGTCTACCTGGCCCATGCTCAGTTCAGCGCATTTGGAGGCACGTCCTGGAGAGACTTCTGCTCAGGCGCAAAAGAGCTGGTCGATTATGTCAACCAGTCGGACCATGTGGTGATAGATAACGGCGCAGTCCCCTTCGGCCCCGCAACTGCCATGACCGGCGACGGACCTGCCATCCACGACCTCTACATGCTCTCTGGCCAGAAGTGGGCCAATACTGATGTGGAGATGGAGTGCGGCTCTGGAGTGATTCCTCTCATGTACCTCAAGAGCAGCCCGATTAGCAGCATCCAGTGGGCTATGGGCCTTGAGCTTCTTCTTCTGGTAAAAGACCCCTGGAAGACCATAATGACCACAGATCACCCAAATGGCGGGGTATTCACCCAGTACCCCCAGGTGATAGCCTGGCTCATGTCAAAGAAGGCCAGGGACGATACTGCTAAGGAATGCCACAAATGGGCTTATGAGCGGTCAAGCCTTGGCGGCGTGGACAGGGAGATGAGCCTCTACGAGATCGCCGTCCTCACCAGGGCCAACTCTGCAAGGACCATAGGCATGTCCAGCAGGAAAGGCCACCTGGGCGTTGGAGCCGACGGAGATGTGACGATCTACGACCTGGATCCTTCAAGCTTCAATGTGAACGACCCTGCCTCTCTTGTCAAGGCATTTGCACGCCCTGAGTACACGATAAAGGACGGCCAGATAATAGCCAGAAGAGGCGAGATCCTGGCGGTTCCAGAAGGCAGAAGGTTCTACTGCCAGCCCCATATCGACCAGGATCTTGAGAAAGAGATGCTAAGTGATGTCAAAGAATGGTTCAAGTACTACACAGTGGGGTTTGCAAACTACCCTGTGCCTGACAAGTACCTGAAAAACCCGGTGCCAATCGCGGTCAACAGGCCGCTTGAGGTCATGGCACGGAGGTGATTTGATGGGAAATATTATGCTTAATCCAAAGGGCCCTGTGGGGATCATGGTCGAGGCCGAGGTCATAAGCCCTGCAGCCTTTGCAGGCAAGTCCAGAGAAGAGATCGAGAGGCTTCTGGTATGGCAGGGACCGGCACAGATGCCCCTATCCGATTTCTTTGAGGTCAGTGTTGAGGCTGGAGAAAACGGTACTCCTGAAAAGACCTCCATCATAATTGATGGTGATGTATCACGGGTCAAGCATATTGGCCATGGCATGAAGGCCGGGAAGATTGAGATCAACGGCTCTGCAGGGATGCACCTTGGCTCAGAGATGGCCGGAGGGAGCATCATTGTCAGGGGGAGTGCTGGATCGTGGGCAGGCATGGAGATGAAAGGAGGCCTCATTCAGATACAGGGAGACGCCGGAGACCATATCGGGTGCGTCTACCGCGGGTCCTGGCGTGGAATGTCTGGAGGCAAGATCCTGATAGAGGGCAGCGCAAGGTCCCAGCTTGGAGGCGGGATGACTGGCGGAGAGATCCAGGTTTTAAAGGATGTAGAAAACTTCTGCGGCATACGCCAGAGCGGCGGCCTGATAGTGGTTAAGGGCGACGCAGTTCGGGGAGTTGGGGCCGAGATGACTGGCGGCACGATTGCAGTCTGCGGAAGGATTGGCCAGCCCTCACCCGGCTTTGTAGAGGTCGGGTCTGAGGTGGGGCCAAAGGTTGGCGAGGATCGCCTGGCAGGAAAATTCACAAAGTTTGCTGGAGACTATGCCATAAGCAAGAGTCCAAAGGGCGTCCTCTATGCAGGTCAGGGATGATAAGAGATGCAGGCAGTGCTCAATGTCTTTACGCCTGTGGGATCTATCTGGGGTTATGAGAAGATGATGAGGGAGTTTCTGCTCAACACTGGGAGCACAATAGATGAAGGTAGGCTTGCCAAAGGCGGGAGCAAGCTTACAGAGGAATACACTGATGAATGTGCAGTCTGCGAGATGAGCTCAGACGATTTTTCAGCTCTGGGCTCTCCAGAGAAGGTGAGGATTGTGAGCAGGGACGGCAGGCACAGCGTAACCGTCTATGCAGTCCCAAAAGACTCTGCATTGCCCGGCCAAGTCTTCATGCCCAGAGCCATCTGGGCCAATGTGATAGTGGACCCTGAGACCTTCTCCACAGGCTCTCCACTTTACAAGGGAAGCCCGGTGATGATAGAGCCTGCAAGTGATGAGGTATTAAGCGCTGAAGACCTGGTCCAAAAACTGTACCTCAGAGGCAGAAAATGACATTCAAGAATATCATCTGTCCAGTCTGCGGCGCGTCGTGCGACGACATCCAGGTCGATCTTGGACCTGGAGGCCTGACCACCAGAAACGCCTGCAAGATGGGCAATGCCAAGTTCCAGGAGGTTGCAAGCCCTCACAGGATAAGAGAGCCCATGATAATGGATGGCGGAAAGCATGTCAAGGTCGCCTGGAAAGAGGCAGTCTCAAAGGCCGCGTCAATACTTGCAAAGTCTAAGCGACCGCTCATATTCATGGGCAGCGAGACGTCATGCGAGGCCATGGAGGTCGGGCTCCACCTGGGAGAGTACCTGGGCGGCGTTGTAGACTCAAACTCCACTGTATGCCACGGTCCAACAGCCATGGGCATCCAGGAGGCGGGGCGCGTGGGAGCCACGGCCGGCCAGAGCAAGAGCAGGTCGGACCTGGCGGTCTACTGGGGCTCAAACCCTCTTGAGTCGATGCCCAGGCACATGTCCCGTTACTCTATCTACCCCAGGGGATACTGGACACGGAGGGGGCGGTTTGACAGGACTGTAATCGTCGTGGACCCAAGAAAGTCAATAACTGCCGATAATGCTGACCTCCACATCCAGCTGAGGCCAAACACTGATTATGAACTACTGTCAGCTCTTCTGACGTTGCTTCACGGCAAGAGGCCGCATCATTCAGTAGAGGAGGTCACGGGCGTGACCATCTCCCAGATGGAAGAGATGCTCGAGATGATGAAAGGCTGCAACTTCGGGGCCATCTACGTAGGCCTGGGAATTGCTTCATCCTACGGCAAGCACAGGAACGCCGAGCTGGCATTCAACCTTGTCAAGGAG
>Ga0209340_1002019_pt1 | contig 12637 bp, 7 predicted proteins | sample EPASupsiteSAE323_FD_187266 | JGI IMG/M metagenome (GOLD analysis project Ga0209340, IMG submission 187266) | Bioremediated contaminated groundwater from EPA Superfund site, New Mexico - Sample SAE3-23 (SPAdes) (version 2) | ecosystem: Environmental > Aquatic > Deep subsurface > Groundwater >... | reverse complement strand
TTATTTTATTTGCCATAATGTTGAAATTGTCGGAAAGGTCCCTGATTTCGTCATGAGTTTTGATTTCGGAACGGACTGAATAATCCCCGGATGCAAAATGCCCGATTTTTGTACTCAGTTCTTTGATGGGTTTTACTATACGGTTGGAGAGAAAATAAATAGTGGTAGTAAGAGTAAAGAAAAGCAAAATGCTGATAATGAGTATTCGATCGGTAATCCCCTTTAACCTGGATTTCATTTTGTCTTCGGAAACCCCGATAACCAGGAATCCCAGGGGCTTGGATAAACCGGGAGCGATCACCGGGAAAATGTACTGAGTATAAGGCTGACCTTTGAAAATAAGATGTTGAGTTTCATTGGAAGTTTTATCTTTGAAAGTGTCAAAGCGGTTCAGTAAATCCCCCAGATCTCTTTTATCTTCTACAAATGCGATATTCTGTGTCACGCTGTCAAAGATGACTAAGTAATCGAAATCTTCGAGAATAATTGGTTTGACTATATTTCTTAACTGGAGGTAATCGGAGTTGAATAAAGGCCTCTGGATCATCGATGATGTATTCTTCCCCAATAAAGCAAAGGTTTTTTCGGCTTCTTTCAAGGAAAAATCACGGAGGTATCGGTCTAAAATAAGGAAGAAGACACTCATAATCACCAGGGTGGTAATAATGAGGCTGAGTACGAGTTTTTGTTTAATTCCTTTTACCAACATACATATCCTCGATACATAAATTCAGCAGACCATTAACACATACACCTTTGATATTGGATTTATAGCCGATAAAACAAAGGGGGTTGAACAAAGGAATAAAGAAAGATTCATATTGCGCGATTTCTTCGAGCCTGGATAGAATCTTCAGCTTTTTGATTTCATCGGTCTCCTGGTGGTATGACCGGAGAAGCGTGGAAGCTTCCGGTACGGAATAGCTGAAGAGATTAAGTTCCTGACCGGGTGTAAACATGGTTTCGTAAAAATAACCGGATAAAGGGATATCTACAACATGATAATAGGAAGTCATATCAATGTCCCCGCGTCTCTGGTGTTCCTGTACAATGTCCATTTGTTTCCAGTCCAGTTCGATATTGATGTTATATCGGGAGAGTTTCTTCTTAAGAATGGCAAAGAGTGTCTGGCGAAATCCGACATTGGATGTCATGCATTTGATTGTTACCGGCTTCGTGGGGATTAAATCCTTGATATCCTCAGGAACCATGTGATTGAAAACAAAATAACCGGTCAAACTATAGGGAAGAACGAGTTTCGATGGTATCATCATCTCCCAATTCTCAGAACCGGCCAAATTGAGGGATAAGATAACATTTTTAAAGAGTTTCCTCAACCGGATATCTTTGAATGGGCCTCGTTTGGCATTCAGAATAAAGTAGAACCCACCCAGTGGAGGAATTTTAAAATAACTGTATTTGAATCTTGAATAGGGAATCGTGTTGTATTGGTAATTAAAAAAGATGTCGGGTTCCCCGAATTCTATTGTACGTTCATAATCGAACCTCCTGGCGTAAAAATGAGCATAGATATAATCGATATTGTTTTTACGTCCGATATACCAGGGGTTTTGTTTTAATTTAATAATGACTTCGTCTTTTTTGTTTCGATATTCTTCAATGAAATAAGGACCGGAGCAGAGTACTTTCTCTTTGCTTCGGTTTTTAGGAAGAATAGCAGTTACATTGGAAGCAAAGTAATAAGAAAATTCAACAGTTTCTGATACAAAACGAATTTCGAATGTTTTGGAACCAAGAACTTTTATCCCGGAACAATGCTGGGTTTTCTTCTGGGAGAATTCTTCTCCACCCTCGATCAATTTATAAATCGGGTTAGGGTAACTGGCGCGAGTCATAACATATTCGAGTGTATCCACGACATCTTCGGCAGTAATCGGAGACCCATCCGAAAAGTTCGCACTGTGTTTCAAATAGAAAACAACAGTTTTTCCTTTCCGGTCAATTTTATCCAGCAGGAACGGGTAAGGTTTCATGTCTGTGTCGAAACGGTATAATGTACTGTATATACATGAGAAAAACGGTTGAAGCAGCGAATAATTGTAATCAGCCGGATCGTAATAATAATTAAACTCATAACTGAAAGCAAAATGAATAGACCTGGACTTATGCTTTTCTGCGGAAGAATTTGCAGGGAAAGCCTGACGGATGAAGAAAGATAACATCATTAGCCCGACAAGCAATACAAGTTTTCTGTTTTTCGAATTCATATCATTCAGCGTAATTTTTTTGTACTATCAAATCAGTTTATTCTTCGATCCGGGTATTGGAAGGAATAACACCACCTTTGGGAACTACAATAATCCCGTCACGAACACAATAATGTTCTGTATCAAGGTCTCTCTGGGTGCCTTTGTAATCGATAATGACATTATCTCCGATGGTGACATTTTTATCCAGGATGGCATTCCGGATCACGCAATTTCGCCCGATCCCAAACGATTGTCGCTCTATCAATTTTCCTCTTTCAAAGGAATCCGCTCCCATCATTACGACCTGGTCCAGGCTGGAACCTTCACGAATGATGGAACGAATCCCGATCACTGAATTAAATATCTCGCTTCCTTCCAGGATAGAACCATCGCAGATCAAGGCATTATTCATCGTACAATTTTTAATCTTCGAACCCGGCAGAGAGCGTGCATTTGTATAGATCGGGTTTTGTTCATCGTAAAAATTAAACCGGGGTACAGGATTGGCGAAATCCAGGTTGGCTTCGAAAAACGATTTGATTGTTCCGATGTCTTCCCAATACCCCCTGAAAATATAGGAAAACACATTGTGAGTCGTGATGGAAGCAGGTATTATTTGTTTCCCGAAATCCTCATGGGTATTGGAGCTCAAAATATCGACCAGTACATCTTTATTAAAGATGTATATTCCCATCGATGCCAGGAAGGGATGAACCATTTTGTGTTCCATGAGTTCCGTGGGCATACGGAGGGGTTCCAGGATTTCGGTAGTCTGGGGTTTTTCTCGGAATTGAATGATACGTCTGTCGCTATCGATTTTAAGAATCCCGAAATGATGGGCCATTTTTTCAGAAACCGGGGTGGTTGCGATAGTGATGTCGGCGTTTTTTTCCTGGTGTACTCTCAGGAAATCCTGGAGGTTCAATCGGAATAATTGATCGCCTGAGAGGATAACCACATAATCAACGTCCCTGTCTTTGATATAGCTGATGTTTTTGCGGACAGCATCTGCTGTGCCCTGATACCATGACATGTGCTCCATGGTTTGTTGAGCAGCCAGGATCTGGAGAAATCCTTTCGAAAACCGGTCGAAATTATAAGTATTAAAAATATGTTTGTGAAGAGATACTGTATTGAATTGAGTTAGGACATAAATTTTCCGGATATTGGAGTGGATGCAAATCGATATGGGGATATCGATCAACCGGAATTTTCCTCCGATCGGTACGGCGGGCTTTGCCCGGTGTTTGGTAAGTGGGAAGAGGCGTGTGCCTTGCCCACCACCTAATATTACTGCCAGTACATTTTCCATGCGGTTATTCTCCTTAAAAAAAGATAATAACGTTCTGCAAAAAAAAAGTCAAGATATAAACGGAAAATAAATAGAGGAATATAAATGCGAAGAAAATACAGGGGCCGTACCCGGCCCCTGCACTGATGAGAGAACAGTATTATATATTGATTAATTATTTGCTGACGCGTTCAAGATAAGTACCGTCGCGGGTATCAACTTTTATAATATTACCCGTTTCTACGAAGGGGGGAACCATTATTTCCATATCGTTGTTCAATTTTGCCCGTTTGTATGAAGCCTGGACAGTTGCGCCTTTCATTGTTTTTTCTGCTTCCACGACTTCGAATTCCATCGTTATTGGCGGTGTGATGTTCATCGGTTGACCTTTGAACATTTCAAGGGTATATGTGGTGTCTTCTTTCAAATAATATACGTTATCCCCAAGGAACTCTTTGGTAAGGGAAATCTGCTCATATGTATTATTGTCCATGAAGATGTAATTATCACCGTCATGATATGAATAAGATATTTCAACCGAATCCAGTACTACTCGTTCAACTTTTTCACTGGGACGGAAACGAAAATTCCTTATGGTCAGGTCTACCAGGTCCCTGATTTTTGTTTGAACCAATGCCTGCCCCTTTCCCGGGGTTACATGTTCCATATCTTCTACTCTGTACAGTTTGTCATTCAGAAGGATGATAATTCCTTTTCGAATTTGAGTAGCGCTAATCATATAATCCTCCATTTATATATGTGTTCATTTGATTTCTATTATAAGGCATAATGTGTGTTAAGAAAAATACTACGGCTGTCATTGTTAATGCATTGCGGTTTTTGGGGGACAAATTGAAGTGCATAGACACGTAGATAAAAAAGTATATAACAAAAGACACTCAAGCCAACCGGTCACGTTGCTAATCCTGTAATACCATATCGCTGGATGTATGTATGTTTATTTCTCCTCTTTGATACCGATATTGATTTGAAACGATCCAATTTCAGTTTTAAAAGGAATAACCAGGAAAGGAATGCTCTGGGGGTGAGAGATTTCATGATCTTTACCCACGATGATTGTCGGGGTTGACATGGTAACATCCAATCCATCATCAACCAGTTTATTACGAGCATTTCCGACCACAATATTTGCAAATTCACCAATGGCATCTTTTACATCATCGTTCACTTCTTTCAATTCTTCCATGAACATCGCGGAAGCTACGGCCAGAGCAACGGGCTTGGAGAAAGAAATCACGGCTGATCCTTTTACGTTGCCACTAAGCCCAATGATGCCTGATATTTCTAAAACGGTTTTTGTATCTTTCGTTACTGAAAGAGACATCTTCTCTGCTTTCAGCGCGGCCATCTGTTCAAGATTGTTTAAAACCGACTCAATAAAAGGATTAATATATTTAATGTCCATGTTTTCTCCTCAGTGAATAATTATAGTGATTAAAAAAAAAATGTCAACCATAATTATATCCATTTCACAATTTTTTTTTTACTCCCGTGTTTATGTTTTAAATCCCCCTGGCCTGAACAAGAAAAATAAAAATATATATCTAAGTGGGGTAGGGGAAAGGGAATTGGGAGGGAGAAAAAAAATGGAGCTGAAGGGATTCGAACCCTCGACCTTCTGAATGCCATTCAGACGCGCTCCCAACTGCGCCACAGCCCCATGCATATTCAAAATTAAGTTATAAATGTACCATATTTTTGAAAGGAAATCAATTCATTTTTTAATATTCTTTTAAAAAAAAATTCAAGAACACTATAAAACCTTTATAATCAACTGTTTATGGTTTTTGAATTATTCCACGGGAAAGACGGGCATTGATCCTGGCAACCAACGGTTGAGTCATTCGGAGATGTTTGACATATTTGGTTTCATGAAGCGGGGTATGCTTTTTTAACCATTCCCAATCTACGAATTCCTTATCGCTGGTCTTTTTGATGTGGAGATATCCCATCCCCAGCGAAGTCAGGTTATGGAAGAAATGACTCCCCAGCGACGGATCAATATTGAATCCTTTCAGGTTGGATTCGATTATCAGGCGCGCGTTTGAAATCTGGTGCCATTCCACCGGGATTCCCAGCCAGGGATCCGCTGTGCCCCATCTACCGAACCCGATTAAAATATAATTGCGTTTTTCGTCGCAAAGGATTTTATTCATATCACCTACTTCTGCGGCAATCAAACGGGTTTTTCCTGCATCGAATTGTTCCGGGTCTATATATATCACATCGTAAATATCCTTGAATACCCCATTCCCCATCGAATGAAACGAACTACACAGCAAATTATCGGTTCTCATTTCTTCTTCATGATTTAATTCAACAATTTCCTGTCCTGAAACCATCGGGCGGATTTGAAGAAGATAGAACTCCGGTTTCCTGGTTGTATCGCTAAACAGGTTTACTGCGAATTCCATTTCAATATGGGAACCGAACGATTTTCTTCCAAACTCAAGGATTTCGCCCAGGATTTCTGCCAGAGGGAACACGTCGTATTTTAAAACATTGGCGAATGTCACCACTCGCGGCCCGGTTATCGTTAGCGTATCCCGGATTGCATTATCTTCACCGCTGAATGTGCTCCCAACAAAAAATAATGTCCCGTCTTTTTCAGCATCCGAAAGCGTACAGCGGCTCAAACTGAACTTCTCGTTATTGATTACTTTCAGGTTCATATCATGAAGGTCCAGCGCATAAAAGTATCCCTGGGATTTCTCCATGAATTCCAAAGCTGAAGAGTAGGGGGGATTCATTTCCGGGTATTTAGGGGACACTCGAAAAACAGATCCGCCTTCTGCGACCAGGACTCCCAAACCTAAAGCCAGTTGAACCACGCCGTCTTCCGGTTCCATGTGAGATATCGGGTAATAATTGTATGATTGCGCTGTTCCCGAAATACAGGGATAATATCTATTATTATAATTCTGCCCCACGAGCTGCTGGATAATTACTGCCATCTTTTCTTCTTCGATCCGGAAGTTCGTATTCTTAACATATTCTTTCGGCGATTTGTAGAACACGGAAGCAAAAACCAGTTTAACTGCGTCATGGAGTTGTTTAACCCTTTTCTTGAAATCCGGGCTGTTATTCGGCAGCATGTAGGTCGAATAAAGACCCGCGAACGGGAGCAACTGGGAATCTTCCAGGATACTGGAAGACCGTACGGCCAGCGGGTAGGTTATTTCTTTTAGCAATACTTCCAGGTCGCTTGATATCTTCTGGGGAAGTGAAGCTTTGAGAAACCGTTTCGCAATCATATCGTTCGAAGTCTCGTTTATCGCGAATTCGCCCAGGTTATTAATCCGGATGAATTCTTCATATACTTCACTGCATATCACGTATGTATGAGGAATACGGATTTCCACTCCGGGGAATTTTTCTGCCAGTTTGGTTCTTGCCAGCAGGTTGCTCAAAAAAGCAATCCCTCTGCCTTTACCTCCAAGGGAACCTGTACTCAACCGGATAAATGCGTTCCTGTAATCCAGTTGCGTATGTCCGAATTCGGTTATGACTCCCTGCTGGTTCCTGATTTTTATCGATTGAATTGTAGAAAGAATTTCGCGTCGCAGTTCATCGACATCGTTAAAATCGGATAATTTTTTAGGTCTCAGTTTATCTGCTGCGTCGAATTCCGTTCGAGCGCGCAGCCAGAGTGAGATATGGTTCCGGCCTGCGTGGTAAATAATGCTTTCTTTCGGGATGTATTGGATCTTATCTTCGAATTCCTGGAGGTTGGACGCTCGTGCGATCTCTTCTCCACGGATATTCCTGAATACAAAATCCCCGAACCCGAAATGAGATAGTATATATTCATGCAGGTCATGCATGAGTGTCTGGGAATTCTTTTGCAGGAAATCAAGACCATTTTCAGTTGCTTTTTTTCGTAGATCCAGTTCCGAAGATTGAAGCAGGAAGGGTAGATCAGGGATTTCACGCTTCACCTGTTGGGCTAATGTTATTCCTGCGAATTCGTCCATTTCTCCTTCGCGCGGGAAACGCATATCCGAGATAACACCCAACAGGTCGTCTTTATGGAGTGAGAAAAGGTTCATTGCTTCTTCGAATGTTTCGGCCATGACGATTTTTGGTCTTGCACGCATACGCAGCAGTCGATGTTGTTCGTTGACACTTTCCGAGATCAGGTGGCGTGTCTGGCTCATTAATTCCACGTATAACCGGGGGAGGAAAAGCGAATGGAATTTAGGGGAATCTTCTACCAGCAGGATCACCTGGACACCCAGGTTTGTATCGTTTTTGATATTTTCTTTATCTTCCACGTATTTGATGATCGCAAGCAGGATTCGTGTATCACCTGTCCAGTAAAAAACTTTATCGATGCTTTTTACCTGGCGTATTTTTATCAGGAAATCGATCCCAACCCATTCGAATGTCAGCAGGATTACCGGGATATTTGCAATCTGTTTGACCTGTTTCCCGAAATCCATCAGGTTCATTCCTGAGAGACGGGCCATAGTGATGACAAGGTCGAAGGAGACTGTTTTTAGCTTTTCAAGTGCTTCCTCTCCTGTCGATACACGTGTGATACGCGGCAGGTATTGGAGGCTTAAACCGATTCCCATGTATTCGCTGAATATTCTATCCGAAAGCGCTCCATCCTCTTCCAATACGAATGCGTCATAAGTACTTGATACCAATAGGATTTCCCGTACACGGTATTTCATCAGGTCGTGGAATACGGAAAATTGGTTTTTATATTCTTCTTTTGTAGGCATATTTTCCTCAGTGATGGAATTCAAAATGACTTATAATATTATATACGGATTCCATTAAATAATCAATCGGTTTCTCTTACCTACATCACCAACCTATATAATATACCCACGAATAACATTAAAATGAAAGGGGTTTGACCACCGGAGGCATTCAAGCCCAAAACGCAATTATTTTACGACAAAAGGGTTAATTGAATTGGCTTCTTTTCCTGTTCCTGCATCTGTAGCATCGAGGATAAATGTATATTCACCCGGTGTAATCGTTTTGAATGTATTCAGTGAAATTGTCAGTTCCTTTTTCTGGGCAGTCAATATTTTTTCCTGGTCGAAAAGCATTCGTGAGTCTTTATCTGTAAGGCGGATACGAACTTTGAGAATCCCGCTTTTTACTTTATTGATATCTTGCATGACGAAATCTTTGATCGTAAACGCTAAGGTTTTATCTTTGAACGAGAAATCGGTGATTTTGACAGTAGGGGTCTGGGTAGTTTTTTCGAGGTTTGCCAGGTAAGTGGTGATATAGTCTTCTCTAAAGTTATTGTCGTAGAGGAGTTTAAATTTTTTATTGTTCAGGGTGATTTTGATTTTGCCTGCTTTTTTCGGGTTTGACGGGACATAAGTCAACATATAATAGGCGTCTTCAACGGTTGAAACCGTATCGATGGATTTTACTAAATCATTGGAAGTAATATTTTCGCCTCCGGTCACACGGGTAATGTCTTTCAATATTTTTTCGACGTCTGAAGAAATTTCCTGGTAATCCAGGTCATCTTTGCCGCGGGAAACTGTGCTTTTGATATAAAAGCTGTGAAAGGTTGCATCGACTTTATAGAATAATTTGGAGATATCTTCGACAGGAAAACCACCGCCAACATTCATCTCGGATATATTTTCGGAGACAAGATTTAAAAGATTTTTGCCCTGTCCGTATTTAACGGCATCGTCAGTTTCGATCAATGCCTGTGCCGTATCGCGTATAATATTATATGTATTACTCCCAATTTTGATATTTGGAAACAATTCGAATTGATAGAAATTCAAAACCCATTTTTCGGCTTTAATTTTTTCAAGATATCTGGCAAAATAATAAAACCGGTCCGTTCGGGGAGTCAGGTAATTGTTTTTATAGTCTTTCCAGGTGACCAGGTATTTCTGGAGAAATTGGATCAGGCGGTCGGCAGGTTCATCCCGTCTGCTGACTTTGGTTTTAAAATCATGGACATTCAGGTAAGTTTCAACGTAGTTGATGTATTTCAGGAGTTTTTTCCGTGCTGTTTGGGATTCTTCTCTCAGGTTCGAGAGCAGTTCGTTTTTAATTTTGTCGCGGTCTTCGAGGTTTTTGTATTCAAGGGTTTTTTCATTCACCAGGAGCATAAGACGATCTTCTTTACGCAGGACATTATTGAAAAGATGATCTATTGCTTGCCGGAGGTTTTCGTTGAAATCCGTGATACTGAATGTTAACACAAATACCCTGGGTTTCGGTGCAATCGCGAGTTGTTGTGAACCGGTTTCTTCTGTAGTGGTTACGTTGATTTGTTTTCGTTTCAGATAAAACCCATTGATCTGGACTTTTTTATTATCTTCAAAAAGATTGAAATCTTCTTTTTTCAGGTCGGTAACCGGTTTATCTTTATCCAGGACACGAACCGGGACTTCGACGTTAGTTATCGAAACACTTTCGACAATTGGTTCCTGCTGTTGAGCCAGAACGTAAAAGGTGAATAATCCTCCGCATAATAGTACTATTGCGGGAAGTAAGAAAAAACGAATGAAAGGTTTTGTCTTCATAAAATGCCTCCATCGATGGTTTGGTTTAAAGATTCTTGTGAAATAAATCATCATGCATCTATTATACATAAAATACGGAAAAAGGAAAGTAAAACGGATGATTAAAAAATCAAAGGTATGAAGCCGGGTTTATAGATTTTGGTTATAGTGTTTATAAACAGTTAATGTTTCTTTTTGGTTTTCTCTATATTAAAAATTAAAGAAATAAGTTCAAATGTCGATATGATGAAGTTGAGAAGAAATTATTGAAATATTCCCGGGTTTATAAGGAATGGCAAAAGAAATGCTCTAAATATTTGGGTATTAAAAGAACATTCAGGTTTCCGTATTGATATTTTTACATGAAGTGTAACAGGGTCCCCGGAATGAGTTTAAGACAGAAAAAAATCTCCGATAGTTTGATATAAATTTGACAAAATTTGACAAAGATGTGACGAAAAACAGGCACATGGTTGCAGGGTGACGCTTGCGACTGTGTGCCTTTTTTTTTACTCAAATGAACCTAAAAGAGCGGTTTTTTAGCCACAGAGGGCACAGAGGACACTGAGAAAAAAAGATGATAAGAAGCCAGTCCACGAGCTGCGCTCGATTAGTGTTTAATAGAAACTCGTCGATTTATTTTGTAGGGGCAGGTCCGCTATGAAGCAATCCCCTTGGGGGTGCCATGAAACGTCGAAATATTCGGCGTTTTGGGTAGGCACGGGGACCTACCCCTACAGAGAAAAGATTTAGTTCATTGGAAGAGAAGAGAAAGAATCTTTTAACTTAAAACTCAAAATTAGCTCTTCCCCGTACCCATATCCTCGCGCCAGCCACTCACACTCACACTCACACTAAATAACTACTTGACTTTCCAGCCTTTTTGTTTAAAGATATCTTCGATTTTGTTTTTCTTATATTGGCGGATGAATTCTTCCCATTGGGGGCGAATCGACTCGAAATAGGTTTTAGCTTCGTTTTCGTCGATGAAATGGATAAGGAAAGCTTCCTGTCCTTCGATTAGAGGAGCCATGAAATATTCGATTGGAGAATTGTCTTTTCCTTTGCCTCCTTCGAATATTTGAGGAAAGGGGATTTCCATTATATCTTCCATATATCCCGGTTTTTTAAGGTCTTTGTATTTTTTCTCAAAAAGGTCGATTCGTTTCCAGCAGTTGAATTCAATTACCGCGATTTCATAAGGTTCGTATTTTTTTTCGTTAAAGATCACGCTTGCCCAATCACCTGTAGGAAGAAGCAATTCTTCTTCTTTGATTTTCTCGAAAGTGGCATATTCGAACGTGATATAAGGTTTCCCATCCGTGTAATGAACTTCCATCCAATCGTTCAGGGTTTCAAAACGAATTGCGCCCGGCCATCCGGCTGTTTTTAATTGTTTGATGAACCAGTGTGGGAGGATTTTCTTAAAATGAATACGCGAGAATCCTTTATTGATATTAAAGAAAAGGTTCAGGTCTTCGATATTCAGATTTTCCCGCAGTTCCCGCATTAAGAATCCTTTCACATAGTACGTGTAGGGGTGGATTTTACCTTTTAGTATCGGTTTGATTTCGCGGAAATCTTCTTCGAGTTGAGCCAGTCGTTTGGTTAATTCAAAGCGGTCTTTATTTGTTTCGTACCAGGCAAGAACTTCTTTTACTGCCAATTCTTTTTCTTCCGGGTCCTGGTAATTGGGGGCTGTTGTGAAAGATTTAATCAATTTTCCCCCGAAGAAATACTCCCGAAGCACGGCAAGTTTGGAATTTTGTATGAATATTTTATTGGTTTTGTAAAAACTAAAAGGTGAAAGTGTTTCGAGCAAAGGGAGGTTGATTTCTGAAGCGAAAGTGATGAGCGAGAGTAAGACTTGTTCCACTTCATTACTGTATCGGTTTTCGCGGGAGATAACCAGATCGAAAGGTAAACCCGTCAGCATTTCCGGCTTGGTTTGGAAGAGCATGGAGGTTCTTTCCAGTTGTCGGATTTCGTTATCCCGGACGTATTCTTCGCCTCCTTTGGAATAGACTTCATCAGCAAAACAGGAAATAATTGCGCGAAACAGAATATCAATATCCTGGAGTGAGAGATGGTTTTTTGTTGGAGGTAGATCGATACGTTTTTTCAATTCCCTGTAGACTTCCTGGGCCAATGTGAATTTTTTATTGCTTATGATCCCGCGGTACATTCGTGCCGATTGCCAGAGCATCAATTGGTTTAATAAATCCGAATTATAAGGAAGGGTTGCCACCCTTTCTCCTGAGTATTCTTTGGTGACGATTCCTTTCGTTTCCAGGATTGCGATGCATTTCAACGCGTAATCGATCACATTATTATTTCCTTTTTGAGCTTCCAGCAGCAGTCGTGCGCTTCGCAGTGAAACAGGCAATTCCGCCATTTTGGAACCATCTTCTGTCACTTTTCCTTCTTCGTTGATTGCGCCCAGCAGTTTCAGTTGTTTAATTGCTTTAAATATAAGGGCTTTTGCCGGGGCATGGAAGAACGGGAATTCCAGTGGAGAGATTCCCATTTTCATGAGACGGAGTACAACGGATTCGAGATTGAGGCGTTGAATTTCCGGTTCCGGGAAAGGGGAGCGATCTTTAATACTCATATCT
>Ga0209340_1002017_pt1 | contig 12643 bp, 11 predicted proteins | sample EPASupsiteSAE323_FD_187266 | JGI IMG/M metagenome (GOLD analysis project Ga0209340, IMG submission 187266) | Bioremediated contaminated groundwater from EPA Superfund site, New Mexico - Sample SAE3-23 (SPAdes) (version 2) | ecosystem: Environmental > Aquatic > Deep subsurface > Groundwater >... | reverse complement strand
AGGCTTAAACGAATAACCAGTCGGATGCGGTCATCTTTTTTGATTGGGACGGCAAGGTAAAGCATTTTCTCGCCAACAGTCGAGCTGAAGCGGATCGATTCTCCCTGGTTTCCGTGGAGAGCGTTATATACTTCCTGGCGGTCACTGTGATTCTCCATGTTTGCCGGGTTGGATTTGGAATCGGCGATAACTTTTCCATCAGGTTCAATAATTGTAATCCGGGCTTCGATATCTTTATTAAGTTCCTTAACAAGCCGGGCCACCCCCTGGATATCCCCTGCCGAATAACGGTCTAATACTTCCGGGGTAATCGCATGAGCCACATTGGCGAGGTGACTTCTTAAATCCTGGATGTAAAAACCCCGGATCATGTTCATGGAGAAAAAATAATCCGCAATCAATACAAAAGAAATCAATATCGTATAACTGGTAAACAGTTTTACAAAAAACGACTGCATCATCCGCGACAGGAATTTTTTTCGTTCAGCCATCGGTATCCTCTTCTATAATTGGGTTGAATCCAATCTAAAATTAAAAAGGCTTGAATATTTATACAATTAATGTATATGAATACTTAAAAAATTAGAATTCCAGTTTATATCCGACACCCCGGATGTTTTTGACCAGTTTTCCCGCAGGGCCAAGTTTTTCTCTGAGGTTTTTGATATGGACATCCACAGTGCGATCGAAAACATCTTTCTCGTCTTTCCACAGTCGGTCCAGGATTTTTTCACGGGAGAAAACCCATCCCGGTTTTTCCGCCATTGTTTTGAGGAGGAGGAATTCCGTTGACGTCAGGTTGATGCGTTCACCTTCGACGTGGACTTCGTATTTTTCCGGTTCGATAACAAGAATGTCTCCGAACGAAATACGTTTACGTGTAGAGTCTTTTTGGGATTTTCCACGTCTCAGAACTGCTTTCACTCGGGCAGTCAGTTCCCTTGGGGAAAATGGTTTGGTAATATAATCATCTGCTCCCAATTCGAGACCGAGAACGATATCCAGTTCATCTGTTTTGGCCGTTACCATTACAATAGGAATCTCCGAAAAATTATCGCTTCCTTTTAAACGTTTGCATACATCGAGACCATCCATATCGGGAAGCATGAGGTCTAGTACTAGAAGGTCCGGTTGTTTTCGATTGAGAGCTGAAAGCATTGGTGCGGCTTCGGTGAACTTTTCCACCTCGTAACCTGCTTTGGCAAGATGGATAGATATAAGTTCAAGGATGTCCGTTTCGTCGTCTACTACGTAAACAAGATGTTTTTCATTTGTTTTATTCGAGTTGGCTTCATTCATGTACAATATTTACCAGAAAAGAAGAGGAAAGTCAAGCACCTGCCTTCAGGCTCAACCATTTATAATGCCTTTATCTCTTCCTCTGAAAGCCCGGTAAACATTGTAATTTTTTCTATCGGTTCATTTGTGTTCTTCATCAACTTAGCGATTTCGATCTTACCTTTAATTATTCCTTCCGCGATCCCATCATCAAACGCAGTATCGATAACATTTTTCATATCCCGGTATACTTTTAAGCTCGCTTCATACCGGTCACGCTCTTTCTCATTATAATTCGCTATCTCGGCAATTTTCAAGCTCTTCATGAAAACAGGTTCTTTCAATATTTCCGGGAGAGGGAGTGTATAATATTTTGTGTAAATTGAGTTAGAAGGGAAAAATATGTTAAAATTGAGATTTAATTTACAGGGGGAAACGGTTCGGAAAGTATAAAATTATTCGCTGCACGATACAAACGGATTGAGAATTAGAAAAACCGGGGTAAATGCCGGCAAATATGCTGTCAGGACTCTTTTTTACATGATTGTGTGCATTTAACCGGGATCCCTGCATTACGAATTTAAATTATCCATGATTACCGATTGAAACCCGGCTCTAATTTTGGTATGATATTCCTGTTAAGACGAAATAGTGGAATAATTGTAGTGATACGATCGACTATTCATTTCCGGGATCGATTGTCAAAACCCCGGGAATAAAATAAATTCACAAAAAAGGAGATCAAATCATGAAACATCAAAAAGGGAAAAAATTAACCCTCAACAAGCTAACGGTTTCGCACCTGGACAATGAAATCCAGAAAAAAGCATTTGGTGGAACAGACCCTCTAACTTTTTCCGCATGTTATCCTACTAATTGCGTAATTTGTCGAGAGACAAAGCTTTGTCAGACAGTAACGAATACTGAAGTATCCTGGTGTATAACTCAATGTACGACAATCGATATTGCCTGTCCATAGGGGAACCCGATAGTCTGTTAAAATGAACATACCGGGTCTTAAATTGATGTATGATATAAGACCCGGTACCTTATTATACCATATTACACCCATTATTACTCCGGGCTTTATAAATCTCACCAGGCAATGAGAACCCTTTTCCCACAATGAAATCCCTTAAAATCATTTTCCTCATGGAAAAATAATCTTGACTTTTTATAGATTTCAAGTTATAACTAAGATTGAAAAATAAGGTGGACTAAAATCATGTGCGGACTATTAGGAATCTATGATAATGAAGATGTCATCGTGAAAATGTACGATGCTATGCTGACAATTCAACACAGGGGCCAGGATTCTGCCGGGATCCTGACCTATGACGGAAAATACCATTTGAAAAAAGGAAACGGCCTTATCCAGGATATATTTGATGAACGAAATATTAACCGGCTGCGCGGATACGTGGGAATCGGGCATACTCGTTACCCGACAGTAGGAGAAGGTTCTGTAGAAGACGCTCAACCTTTCTGGATTAACTTCCCATTCGGTATCGCAGGTGCTCATAATGGCAACGTTACCAATTTCCTCGAACTTAAAAAAGAACTTTTTACCAAATCCTATAAAATCATCAATTCTAACTGCGACGTTGAAGTCATCCTGAATATCTTCGCTGAACACCTGGAAAAAAATATCCATAAAGAATTCAGCCCCGAAATGATATTCAATGCAGTCAAACATGTTTACAAACGTGTTAAAGGAAGCTACTCCGTAGTCCTTTATATTGCAGATAAAGGGATGGTGGCTTTCCGTGATCCATTCGGACTGCGCCCCCTGGTTTTCGGAACCAAAAATGAAGCCCTTCTCCCTGCTTATGCCTTTGCTTCGGAAAGTGTGGCACTGCATGCAATGGGATTCCATGAATACCGCGATATGGAACCGGGTTCTGCGATTTTCATCGACAAACAAAAGAAGGTTTTTGAAAAACGTATTGTCGAAAAACCATTCAGACCGTGTATATTTGAGTATATCTATTTTGCCCGCCCGGATTCGGATATGAACGGGATCAATGTATATAATGCGCGCGTAGAACTGGGTCGTTCCCTTGCTAAGGAAATTAAAAAAAGTGAATTTGCTTCGAATATCGACGTAGTCGTGCCGGTCCCGGATTCTTCACGCACGGCGGCAATTGAAATCGCTCGAATCCTGAAACTGCCTTACATGGAAGGACTGGTTAAAAATCGCTACATCGGAAGAACCTTCATCATGCCCGGCGACCAGATCAGGAAAAAATCCATCCGGCATAAATTGAGCCCAATCGAAGGTGTATTCCAAAATAAACGGGTGCTGCTGGTCGATGACTCCATCGTACGAGGAAATACTTCTCATGCTATCATCCGTATGGTTCGAGATGCAGGCGCCGCGAAAGTATATTTCGCTTCCTATTCGGCTCCCCTGACAAACCCCTGCGTATACGGCATCGATATGCAAACCAAAGGCGAATTCATCGCCAAAGACTCCAGCGCGAAACAAATCGCCGCTAAAATCGACGCAGATGCTGTAATATACCAGGATATTAACGAAATGGAAAAAGCGGTCCGAAAACAAAATAAAAAAATCACCTCTTTCTGTATGGCCTGTTTCAACGGGATTTACCCAACTGGGGATATCTCCGCAGAAACCCTGGACCAGATCGAACAAGAACGAGATTCACAAAAAAATAAACCCCAGGAAAACTAATACCGATTACCATGCGAGACAATTATTTTAATATGGACTTTTCGTTTACATCGCAAGGCGAAATAAAAGAAGGGAAAATTTTCTTTATCCTTTACCACATGTATAAAAACAATATTTCCGGTGTTCTTGTGGTGAAAACCGAGTCATGCACTCGAAAATTATTCATCCGGGATCGGAAAATTTTCTTTGCCTCTTCCGATCAGAAGACAGATTCCTTCGGTGATTTCCTGGTAAAAAAGCAGTTGATTGACAAAGAAATTTATAACGCCGCCCTCCAATATATGCTGAAAACCAAGAAACGGTTCGGGCGTGCCCTGATTGAAATGGGTTACTTTACATACGACCAGATTTGGACCTGGGTACCGGCGCACCTTAAAGCGATTGTATTCTCCTTCTTCAATATAAAATCAGGAATATATAAAATTACCGATGTACACGAAAACAACATCGAAAACATTGTTCTCGACTTTGATATCCTCAACGTCATCGTAGACGGTATGCGAGGGTTTAAATCGGAACAATTTCTCAAGGAAAAATTTGAAAAAATTCCCAATTTATATATTTATTACCCGAATACCAGGCTGATTACCCAGCTTGATCTCAAACCCTACGAACTACATGTATACGATCTGGTCAAACGCGAATCCTCCCTGGTCAATATCCTGAAATGGAGTGAATTACTGGAATTGGATACCATGCGGCTTTTATTCCTTTTCCTGGTTATGGAAATTATTTCAACCCAGAAATACGACATCAATGCGCCAACCGAACCGCCGGCAGAAAACGAAGAATTGTCCGCACCACGTCAATGCGCGTTCTCTTCCTTCGACGAAGCCCTCAAATATTACAACGCTAAATATGAACTGATTTTCAAGGTGATGCTGAAAGAAATTGGCCCGATCTCCCTCTCCATCCTCCATAAATCGATCGAAGATATCCTGGAAAACCTCCCCTCTTTCCTTCACAAAATTCATCTTAACCCGGACGGCACAATCAATGAACAAATGATTTTAAAATCCCTCTGGTACTTCGACTTTGATAAACATATCGGGGAATTCATGCGTGGACTCGAAGAAATTCTCTATACTGAAATTTTTGCCGTTAAAAAGCACCTCGGCGTGGAATACGAACAACAGGTACTGAAATGGATCAAAGGGATCGGAAACTAAAAGCTTTTAAAAAACAACTGATCTACCTTTTTATCCTTTTCCTCCTCCTGTTCGTCTATTACATATCAAAATGAAACCGATAATCCAGGTACTGGGCCCCACGGGAGTCGGAAAAAGCAAAATCGCTCTCCTTCTCGCCAAACACCTGGACGGCGAAGTTATTTCCGCAGATTCCATGCAAGTCTATAAACACTTTGATATTGGAACGGATAAAATCCTCCCGGAAGAATGCCAATCCATCCCCCATCACCTGATCGATATCTTTTCCGATTGCTCCCAATTCAATGCGTCGATTTTTCTTGAGAAATCATTCGAAGCGGCGGAATCGATTACTGGAAAAGGAAAAATTCCAATCGTATGCGGCGGAACCGCTTTGTATCTTAAAACAATGATGAAAGGCATCTTCCCGGAAAGCAATCAAAAACGTATTTCAAGGGAATCACTCAACCTAATTGCAGATCGAAGGGGTTTAAATATTCTCTGGGAAAAATTATACCGCGTTGATCCGGTTTATGCTGCAAAAGTTGGAAAAAATGATAAAGTTAGAATTGTGCGAGCATTGGAAATATTCTATAATAATAATGGTACACCGCCTTCTGAAATTTTCCGTCTGACACGTACTCCTTTCGAAGATTACCAATTTATCCGGATTGGGCTGAATATGGACCGGGAGGAATTGTACCGGCGTATCGAATCCCGTGTGGATTCGATGATTAATCGCGGCTTGGTCGAAGAAGTGAAACAACTGCGAACTCAGTATCCCCCGGATTGCCCTCCATTCAAATCCCTGGGATACAAAGAAATAATGATGTTCCTGGATGGTGAAATCCCTTCACTTGAGGAATCGGTTGCATTAATAAAACAACACTCACGCAATTTTGCCAAACGCCAGTTGTCCTGGTTCAGGCAGGAAAACGATATCCGGTGGTTTCATCCCGGCCAATTCGATGAAATTAAAAAATTAGTCGAATGCCTCCGGCGGGCAAAACCCTTTTTGTAAAAAGGGTTCTGCACTCCCAAAAACTTTTGTTAGAGGGTAACAAAAAATAGTACGCAAAACAAAGCAATTGGCGCAAGTATGATTGTTAGTGGTGTAATCCCAACATTGTTGATGTAATGAATAATTCTTTTCACTATCAAAAGCTTTGGGAAGGGGTTGCATCCCTGGCGGTCCAGAAACCGTGGGTACGCAGTACCCTCACTCAAAAAGGTTTTTTGTTGTTGAAAACACAAAATCTTTAAAATTTGTGTACAATAGGGTAATAGTGGGAAACAGAAATGACAGATAAACATGTAAACAATCAGACAGTAGAGAAATCGGTAATCGTCGGGATATTCGACCCGGAGAAACAGGAGTATGCCATCGATGATGCGATGAACGAAATGAAGCTCCTGGTAGAGAGTGCAGGTGGAGAAGTGCTCCAATCGTTTTACCAGAAACGCAAAACCCCGGACGGGAAATATTTGATCGGGAAAGGTAAAGTGGATGAAATCAAAAACTATGCGTGCGCATGGCATGTGCAGTTGATTGTTTTTTATAATCCCTTATCGAATACGCAGCAAAGGAATTTGGAGCAGTTTTTCAAGATAAAGGTAATCGACCGGACGCGATTGATTCTTGATATTTTTGCAACGCGGGCGCGTTCTCTTGAAGGGAAGATGCAGGTGGAACTGGCCCAGATGTTATACATGCTGCCACGTTTAACGGGAAAAGGAATTGAGCTTTCCCGTTTGGGTGGCGGAATCGGGACAAGGGGGCCGGGAGAAACGAAACTGGAAACAGACCGCAGGACTATCAAAAAAAAGATCGCAATGATAAAAGATAAATTGGAAAAAGTTATCGAAAGCAGGGAAATCCAGCGAAAAAACCGAAAAGCAAATCCGATCCCGGTGGTTTCTTTAGTGGGATATACGTCAGCGGGGAAATCTACGCTTTTTAAAACGATAACGGGGGAAGAAGTGACTATATCGCGAATGTTGTTTTCCACGTTAGACCCGTTAATGAGGCGCGTTGAAATGAGCGAAATCCATGAAGGATATGCGTTTTTGCTTTCGGATACTGTTGGATTTATCCGGGAGATGCCTGCGATATTGTTCCAGTCGTTCCGGGCCACGCTTGAAGAGGTGGTGCAATCCGATTTAATTCTTCATGTGATTGATATATCCGACCCTGATTATTTGAATAGAAAAGAAGATGTGCAAAAGGTTCTTGAAGAAATGGAAATTCCTGGGGAACGGGTTATCCAGGTTTATAACAAAGCGGATTTGCTCCCCGATTATCATGAAGTGATGGCCCAGCAGGAAGGCAAGGAATATACGTTCGGTGGGGAGAACCGTGTTCATATTTCAGCTATAGAGGGGAAGGGAATTCTACAACTCAAGCAGGCGATAGCCAAAACTTATTTCAAGGATTATGAACGTTATTCGTTGGCATTTCCGAATGATGCGTTGACTCTCGATTCTGTAAAAAAGTGGGCGATTGTATTAAATAAGTATTTTTCCGAAGGATTGCTGCAAGTGGATATTTTGTGTTCACGAGAAAATATGGTAAAATTTAAAGAAAAGTATGGAGGTTTCGTGAAATGAACCGAAAATCGCGCTCGTTTATATTTACAATTAAAGAAAGGGCTTATTCTGCCTGCTGGAAGACAGTGTTTCCTCTCCTGGTTGTAGGAGTAATGGTAATGTTCCTGACCGGATGCGGAGGCAGTGCGGAAATAATAAATACAGATGTCCATTTACCGGATATGGGACAAACAGGTGATCCGGGTTATACGGAAGGCTGGCAGAACCTTCAAAATGGAAAAGTAAAGCAGGCAGTAAAGAATTTCAACAGGAGTAATATGGAAGAAGAGAAGCTCCTGGTGGCTTACGGGTATGCATTTCTTGTGCAGAATAAGTTCTCGCAGGCGAAAACGGAATTCGAGAAATGCCTGGCGCTTGCCCCCGAAAATCTCCTGGCTCAGTTGGGACTGGCCAACATGTATGAATTGTCGAAAGATAATGAACGGGCGTACCAGTATTATTCCAAATTGCGCGTTTCTCACCCGGACGATCCCTGGATAAAGGCACGGTATGAATTTCTTAAAACATCCGAAACCCAGAATTATTTAAAACTTGCCGAAAGGTATAAAAACGAGAAAAATACAGATGCGTATCTTTCCGCATTGGAGAGTGCGTCCATGTATTCCCCGGATATGGTGAAGATCAAGGTTGAAATGGGAGATATTTATTTATCCCGGATGCAGTACGAGAAAGCAATGCATCAATTCGAACTCGCGTTGGAAGTACTTCCGAATAATGAAGAACTCATGTCAAAGCTTGCGGGTATTTATGAAAATACGAAGAAATACGACTCTGCACTTCTTTTGTATCAAAAAATGCAGGAGCAGAAACCTTCTGATAAAACCATTACCCGGAAAATAGAATCGCTAAAGGTCAAATTTAATGAAACAAGTCTCCCTGAAAAGTTTAAAAGCATTTTTTTTAAGCAATTTGTTGCTCGGGAGGATCTGGCTGCCTTGCTCGGATATTATTTCGATAAGTATCTTGAAAAGCGTCAGCCCCTGATTATTACCGATATTGGAAATTCGTTCGCCCGGGATTATATTATTCGGGTTTGTTCGTTGGGGATTATGAATGTGAGGCCTGATCACAGTTTTGACCGGTTTCCCTCGGTAACACGCGCCACACTTGCCGTCACTATTGATGCCCTATTAAAATACCTTGAAAAATCGAATAATAATGCCTATATTATCCAGTTCACACCGGTAGATAAAACAGTCGAACCTGCTGATATTTCACATGTTCATAAAGATTTCGAGGTTATCAAGTTTTTATTGAATGCCGAAATTATGAAAGTGGATGCGTCAAATAATTTCAACCCTGCTCAAAATGTAACTCCTTCCGAAGTGTTGTTGGCAATCCAGAAAATATCAAACAGCATCCGCCCTGTTGGGAAGAAATAAAAGTCGTATCCATTCCCCCAAAATCCTTTCCTTAAAAAAAAGGCCGTCCGGGAATACCGAGACGGCCTTTCTACTATAATCGGGATAATTTTCCCGTTATTTATTCATGTTTTGTAAATCTTCAGCAGATAATTTTTCTTTCAGGGTGTATCCTGCAGGAATAGTAAAGATGGACGGGTCGGGAGTTTTTTCCGGGGAAATTTCAAGAGTCTGCGTATTTACGGTCATTCCCATTATGGACATTTCCATTGCTACCGGGTATCCATTTATTTTTTTGAATTCTTCAACCATTTTTTCCCCGTATTGCGTGGTTTTGAGCATTTCATATGACAATTCGGAATAACTCTTATAATCGAAACCGACATTATCAGAAACCCAGAATGTCATTTTCATTTCCATTCCCATAATGTTCATGGACACATCATATCCTTTAGCATCCCAGGTACCGATCTTTTTGGTCTGGTTATTGGGAGCAACTTCCATCTTCATACTTTTCATCATTCCCTCTACCATTCCAGCCATTTCAGGCGGCAAGATATTGATGAAGTTAAAAGGAAGTGCAGATACGATATACCATTTGTTTTTATGATTGATCATCGTCATCTTTTTGTCTTCCAGGTTAACGATTACTGATTGTGAATCTGTAATGGTTACCATTTTTGTTTTGCTCATCCATGTTTCGGTGATTTGGGATTTTGCGGGGGTGCCCATGAATTCAGGGGATTTTGTTTCCTGTTTGATATATACATCGGCGTTGATGTATACAAATGAAACCGCCATCATTATGACGACTAAAAGCAATTTTTTCATGTTTTCTCCTTTCTGTATGTTGGGTTTATTTTATATTCATACATTGACTTTTTAATATATATTATACGGGGGGTGTATCTCAAAAGTTTTGCCCGGGACATGTTGACAGTTGTTATCTGTTTCAAAGGATCGAAAAGAAGTTTTCGATAGATTTGAGAGATGTATCAACCAGTTTGTCCACATCTTTTTCAGCCAGATTGAACCGTTTAAGGAAGTAATCCAGATTGTCGAAACGTTTCTCAAGGAAAACATGTGTGAGCTGGTCGGCAAATGCCACTATACCAATTACCTGGTCGCTTCCAAGGAAAAGATGCAGATCATGGTGATACAGGATAACATCTTTCAAAAGTTGGGAAAGTTTCCATTTCTCCGCCAGGAAATATCCGGTATCAACGTGTGATAATTCAAGGAGTCTTCGTTCTGCCGTGATAAAATCGTTTTTCCCAGCTTCGACGGATTCGATAATTTTTTCATATTTTTCAGAATCATCCAGGTAAAGGACCATTTTTCCGATATCGTGTAATAAGCCTGCCACATAGGTTTCTTCGCTGTCCATCCGGAATAGAGATGCAAGATTCCTTGAAAATACGGCAACGGCAATCGAGTGTTTCCAGAGTAACTCTTTGATCCTGTTTTTCCCGGATAGATTGAAAAGGTTTCTCATAAAATAGGACATCAGGATGGATTTTAATGCAGAATATCCCATTAACCGAATGCCAATAGTTATGGAATTGATTTCTTTATTGACTCCGTAGAAAGGGGAGTTGCAGCTCTTCAAAATATATGATACCATTGCCTGATCCAGCATGATCTTTTCGGATATTTGCTTAACCGTGGCCCCCGGATCATTGAGCATCCCCATCACGTCCAATGCGATATTGGGCATTGCCGATAATTCTTCAATACCATTTATAAAATCTAATCCTTCTTTTAGTTTCATACGCTTCGATATCCTGTTTCTTTTGGATCTTTCAAATCATATCTTTGAAAACATCCATATTTAATCATATCTTTTTTTACCAAAATAGTCAATGTGTCTGCTCTATCCTTTCATAATTTTTTTGAAGATTCTAATCCGGGTTTTAACTTGAACCGGAAGAATGAAAATTTGGATTCAATGCATTTGATATTGCTTAAATTTAAAGGTTCTGGTACAATAATATACGTTATGATTATGAGCAGTTTTTTGCGCTAAAAAAGTAACAAGAAAAGGCCAAACAATGAAAGGTAAAAGTCTGTCCGACCGAGTTGTCGAATATGTTATTACACGAAATTTAGACGATCTTGCATCTTTATCGGTTGAAAATATTGCTTCTCACCTCGACCATAATCGATGCCATCTTTCCAGGGCATTTAAACACGAGAAAAATTTTACTGTTGAGGAGTTCATTTTTAAAATCAAAATTATCCGTGCTGCCTCTTTATTAAAAGACGATATGGATATGACGATCAAAGATGTCGCCAGGAAAATTGGGTTTTGCAGGTGTGACTACTTTATCCGTATCTTTAAAAACTATTTCGGCACTACCCCTGCCAAATACCGGGCGCTGGTTACCGAGCCCCATCTATAATTTCTCCTTGCTTCAACCGTGATAATCTGTTTCAGCCCGTCTTGTTGGAGGGTTGTCGAAATTTTTAACGAAATAGATTGCATTCTTAATTGTTTTGTATTAATATATTGATCGAAGGAGAAATCAAATGGCTACTAGAGAATTAGATTTAACAGGTAAACAACTTAGTAACTATAAAATAATTTGCCCGCTTGGGAAAGGCGGGATGGCAACAGTATACAAAGCGCTTGATGTTTCATTGAACCGTGAGGTTGCGATTAAAATGCTTTCCGACCAATTATCCGAGGACAGCGATTATATCAAACGGTTCAAAAGAGAAGCCCAGGCAGCCGCTCAGTTGAATCACCCCAATATTGTCCAGGTTTATTCGATCGGTGAAGAAGATGGTCATCATTATTTTGCGATGGAGTATATCAAAGGAAAATCCCTGGCCGATGTGAAACGGGATGAAGGGAGATTTTCCCCGGAGAAAGCCGCTTCTGTTATTATGCAGGTCGCGGATGCATTGAGCGAAGCTCATAAAGCAGGGTTGGTTCACCGGGATATTAAACCCAGCAACATTATGATTGGCGAATCGGGACGAGTTAAAGTCACTGATTTCGGTATTGCATTTGTTGCAAGTGCCAATACCAAATTAACTCGTGATGGTTCCATTATAGGTACCCCCGAATATCTCTCCCCCGAGCAATGCGAAGGAAAAGTTGTCGATCAGCGAAGTGACATTTATTCCCTTGGCGTTACTCTTTATGAATTGCTGACCGGTGTGACTCCTTATGAAGCGGAAACCCCGGTAAGCATGTTGATGAAAATCGTGAAAGGAGAGTTTAAGCCCATCCAGGATATCAGCCCGGATATACCCGAACCCATGCGTGTAATTGTCGGGAAGATGATGCAAACAGATGTTGAGAAACGGTATCAATGTATGGAAGATGTCGTGACTGTTCTTAAGGAATACCAGGCATTTAATATTCCTCAAATGCAGCCCCAATCCCGGACACGTATCGAAGAGAATTCCAGGATGACCATGACATACCGTGAACTTGATGCTCAGCATGTCGAAACCCAGCCTAAAAAAGGGAACAGTTCTTCTGCTTTGATTGTACTTGCTGTTATTGTTATTTTGATGGGCGGTGCTTTTGCAGCAAAAACATT
>Ga0209340_1002016_pt1 | contig 12645 bp, 11 predicted proteins | sample EPASupsiteSAE323_FD_187266 | JGI IMG/M metagenome (GOLD analysis project Ga0209340, IMG submission 187266) | Bioremediated contaminated groundwater from EPA Superfund site, New Mexico - Sample SAE3-23 (SPAdes) (version 2) | ecosystem: Environmental > Aquatic > Deep subsurface > Groundwater >... | reverse complement strand
TATCTTTAACTAACTGTTTGAATTCATCTGTTCTTGCAACAAAATCTGTTTCGCAGTTTATTTCAACCAGAACACCAATTTTGCCATTATGAACATAAGAACCGATTGAACCTTCAGCTGCAATACGTCCCATTTTCTTTTCAGCAGAAGTAATACCTTTTTGTCTCAAATATTCTGCCGCTTTATCCATGTTTCCGTCGGTTTCAACAAGAGCTTTTTTTGCATCCATGAAACCTGCGCCTGTTTTATCTCTTAATTCCTTGACTTGTGCCGCACTGACTGACATTATGTATCCTCCAAATAATTATTCTTCGCTTGTCTCTTCTTTAATTTGTTCTTTTGCCGGAAGTTCATCGGTGACTGCAAAACTTTCGCTGGAAGATTCTTCCAAAGCTTCTGCGGTTACACCGGCATCTTCTGCTTTAACTTCTTCAATCTTTGCAGGTAAAGCTTCCTTACCGGCACTTTCTCTTAATTTATGTCCTTCAATAATAGCATCAGCAATTTTACCTGTAATTAACTTGATAGCCCTAATTGCATCATCATTTCCAGGTATTACATAATCAATAGCATCAGGATCACAATTTGTATCAACAATACCGACAATTGGAATACCAATTTTGTTTGCTTCCTTGATAGCAATTAATTCTCTTTTCTGATCAACTATGAAAATTAAATCAGGAAGTCCTCTCATAGTTTTGATACCACCAAGAGTGCCCATAAGTTTATTTAATTGTCTTGTTAAAGATGCAACTTCTTTTTTAGGCAAACGATCAAAATGACCGCTGTTTTTGAATTCTTCAAGCTCTCTAAGTTTATTAACCCTTGATCTAATTGTTTCAAAGTTGGTTAATGTACCACCTAACCAGCGTCTGTTGATGAAATAAGCACCACATCTGTTTGCTTCTTCCGCAATTATTTCACAAGCCTGCTTTTTTGTGCCAACAAAAACAATATTTTTGCCTCTGGCAGCATAATCTCTTACAAGCTCATAAGCTTTATCTAACATAACGGTTGTTTTTTGAAGATCTATAATATATATTCCATTCCTTTCACCAAAGATGTATTTTTTCATCTTTGGATTCCAGCGCTTTGTCTGGTGACCGAAATGTACTCCAGCTTCTAAAAGTTCTATCATTGATGCAACGGGCATATTGGTACTTTCTCCTTTATTTCTATTTGCTAATAATTACTTTCCATTAATTACTTTTCTAATTAACATGTAAGATAATAACATAAACAAAAAATACTACCCATATTTCCATAATTGGACATGGATTAGCCTAAAAAGTATAATATAAGCAAAATAAAAAAAACACTACAAGCGAAATTTAATTCTTAACACTTGTAACAATCCTGATAGTTTATAAATACAGGAAAATGGGAATAATACAATTGTAGTAGTTAGCCAAAATGTCATTTAAAATAAGATATTTTTGAGTTTGTCTTACCCGTAATTAAAGGGGAAAAAATGGAAAAAGTCTTATTGCTCAATGCTACTTATGAACCTCTAAATGTCTGCAGTTGGCAGCGGGCTCTAAAGCTTATTGTAAAAGGTAAAGCTGAAGAAATTGAGCATAACGGCTGTTTGATTAACCAAACTATCTCTGCCCCTACAGTTATAAGGCTTCGTTATTATGTGGTAGTTCCATACAAGGAACTACCTTTTAACAAGAAAAATATTTATCATAGAGACAATCATACATGCCAGTATTGTGGTAAAAAAACTTCAGATTTAACAATTGACCATGTCATACCAAAATCTAAGGGTGGAAAAAATACATGGGATAATATAGTTACGGCATGTACAAAGTGTAATAACAAAAAGGCAAATAAAACTCCGCAGGAAGCAGGCATGAAACTGGCTAAAAAACCGGGCAGGCCGACTAATTATCTTGAATTTGAATTAACAAAGTATTCACATGAAGCTTTTGATCACTGGCAAAAATATATTGCAAGCTGATTTTACTAATGATTTAACATGTCATATCAGGATGACACAGCCACTATATAGGAATTTTTTGTTAATTACATAATTTGATTATAGATTGTTTAAGATTCAATCTTTCTCTGACTTCATCAGGAGTTGCAATCTGTCTCCCCATAATTTCTGCCATTTTAACTACACGTTCAACCAGAGATAAATTAGTTGCCATAATTTTTTTATTATCATCAAACCAAATGTTATCTTCCAACCCAACTCTTACACCGTCTCCTGTAATTAATCCCAATAGATTCATATTCTTTTGACATGTTCCTATGCCTGCAACAGACCAGATAGAATTATCAGGCATTTCTGACAGAATAACGCTGAGATGATGTATTTTGGCCTGGGCGGTTGCAATATTTCCGAGCAGGATATTAAAGTAATAAGGTGGCTCAAGAAGCCCCTTTTTTATTAAATAATTTGCATAATTAATCATTCCTACATCGAATATCTCAAGTTCAGGTTTGATGTCATTTAACTGCATTTTTTCCAGTAATCTCATAATTACTTCAGGACTGTTTGTGCTTGCATGCTTTGCAAAGTTTAACGAACCTAATGTTAAACTTGCCATATCAGGTTTCAAGTTATTTTTAAGTTCTAAAACCTGTGATCTTTGTTCAAATTCAGAAAACAATCTGCCGCTTGTTGTAACTACAATAATTAAATCCGGCCGATGGCTTCTTATTCCTGCAATAATTTCACTATATACTTCCTTTTTATAAGTGGGTATTCCATCTAAATCACAGGCATGTATGTGTATTATTGATGCTCCTGCCTGAGAACAGATTAATACATCATTGACAATTTCAGCCGGAGACAGCGGAACATATGGTGTTAACTGTTTATTTGTAACAGCACCTGTAGGACAGAGATTGATTATTAATCTTTCCATCGGGAAAATTATTCCTTATAAATAATTTAAAACAATGCAACATTATAAAAACTCTGCTTAATAAAACAATCAGTTTATTGTGTGTATCCAATAAGAAGGTTTTTTACAGATTTTTTAATTGTTCTTTAAAAATAACTTCCTCGGTATTTTTTAAAAATAAAGCGGAATAATTTCTTTTAACCCAAAACATTGTTCTTTTGAAAATAGATTTTCTAATTTTTTTTGCTGGTACACCAACAACAGTAATTCCATCAGGCACATTTTTTACAACAACTGCGCCTGCTCCTGCAACGCTTTTTTTTCCAACAGTTTTTGTTCGTAAAATTGTTGCACCGGTTCCAATAAAACAACCTTCTTTTAAAGTTACCCCGCTTCCTACAGTTGCATTTGGACCAATGAAAGAGAAATCTTCAATTTTGGTGTTATGACAGATTACTGATCTGAGTCTTGCATTTATGTAGTTTCCAATTTCAACATTCGCTCCAATACTACAGCCTTCAGCTAAAAAACAGCCTTTTCCTATTTTGACATATTTCATATTTATTGACGGATGTATAAGATTTGCAAATTTGCAGCCATAAGATTCAGCTGTATTCACCATTTTTCTAAAATTTGATAATTTTCCGTAGTAAGTGACAAAAAAGTAAATATCATTATCTTTCGTAAGTTCAGGGATTATTTCCGGTCCGCCTAATATGGAATAGCCCATAAAAGACTGATGATGTTTTTCTTTTCGATCATCAATGTACCCGAAAAGTTCCCAGGTCGGATTTACATCATTAATTGTATCGATTAATTTTACTGTATCAGGAACCATTGCCCCGTAAATAATTAGTTTTTTCAAGCGAACCTCTCTCAACTAAAAATAATGATACTTTTTAATTAACAAAAATTATTAGCTAAATAAATTAGTTATATAGGTAACCTTGTTATCAAATATACTTTTGCTTATTTATGGAAGTACAAGATACTCTTTAAGAATGAGTTTATATTTTAGTTTTAGCTTTATTATAATAGTATTAAAAGCTTTGATTTATTAGCAAAAAATATGTTTTAATAAAAGGGTAGATAGATTGGTTAGTATTTATTTGAGTGGAAATATATAATGAAAATTACTACAAGCAGGTTTGGCGAATTAGAAATTAATGAAGATATTATATTTAATTTTGTTGAGCCAATATTGGGATACGAGCATCTTTCAAAGTTTATTTTAGTGGATAATGTTATAGAATCACCTTTTAAATGGCTGCAATCTGTTGAAGATGGTAGTATTGCATTTCCAGTAACTGTTCCGGGTTATTTTGGATTCGATTATCAGTTTGTAATTCCGGATGATGAAGCTAAAAAACTTGATTTAACTGGTCCCAATGAACTTTTATCATTGAATATTGCTTATATTCCTCCTGGTAAGCCTGAAGAGGCATCAATAAATTTACTAGGGCCGGTAATTATTAATCTTACAAACAGAAAAGCAATGCAGCTTGTACTGGTAAATGATAATTTGTCAGTAAGGCACAAATTATTTCCAGATAAAAATAAAGAAGCTGTAGAGTCAGAAGAGGCAGTAACAAAAAGTTAATATTTTATTTTGAGGATATGTAGATAATGCTAGTTTTAACCAGAAAAACCGGCCAAAAATTAATAATTAATGATAATATTGAAGTCATCATTCTTGAAACAAGAGGTGATTCTGTCAAGATTGGAATAAAGGCTCCAAGAAATGTTTCTATTTATAGAGAAGAAATTTACGAAGAAATTAAAAAGGCAAATTATCAATCCGGTAAAAGTGTGCTTGATTCTGATATAGATTCAGCATTAAGTTTGCTTGAAAACAAAAAACCGTTTGATACAATGAATTTGGATAAGCTGCCTAAAGTAGTTAAAGCTCTTAATGAGCAAAATATTGATAAATAACCAGGGATCCCATGGATTTGAATGTAAATAAGCTTGTTAATGAAGCAACAATTGAGATTTTAGTGAATAAAAATCCTCAAAAAGTTATCTGTAATTTTAACGAACTTATTAATACAAATAAAGAAAACGTTGAAGAACTTAAAAACGTTTTGGCGTTAGCTTTCTTCGAAAATAAAAATTATTCTGAAGCGGCAAAAATATATTATGAATTAAAAAAATATTATCAGGCGGGCTTTTGTGAATTGCTTCTTGGAAATAAGGCTAAAGCAAAAAATATATGGTTTAATGCTGAAGATTCAGGGGCTATTTGTTGGGCAAGATGTCTTATTGACCTTATAGAAGTTAAAATAGATCTTATTCCAACATTTCTTCAGATTCGTAATCATCTTGAAAGTGATTTAAGTTATTTTATTCAGGCTTATAAAATAGAATACGCTGAAAATGTTATACAATGTGGCGATTTTTTGGCGGATATTAATCCGGAAACAAACAAATTTATTGGAAAAGCACTTATGAATAGTGGTTATCCTAATCTTTCTGTTAATTTTTTTATTAAAAGCCGGGAATTAATTCCCAATGATCCGGAAGTGTATTATTATTTAGCACAATATTCTTTTGAAACAGGGGCTATAAGTGAAGCAAGGCATTTTTTAAAGCAATGTCTTGATTTAAATATAAGTTATACTCCTGCAAAGAAACTCCTTGATAAAATTGGCGAATTATTACTGTCTAATTCAAAAAAATTATAATTATTTGAACTATGAATAAAAAACTTTTAGATTTTATATTATAATGTGAAAATTAATTTGATTATTAAATTAATTTTTTTGGAGAGAAAAACGTGAAAATTACAAATGTATTTAAAGTGCCTGAATATTACCAACCAAAGACTAATTTTGAATATGGTTTTATAGATGGTGCATCGACTATTATAGCTGCAAGTAGTGGAATACCGCCTGTCGATTCTCTTAATATAGGCAAAACAGTTGTACAGCAAATAAAAGTTGCACAATTTCCAACAGTATCAGGTCATACTTTGCAGGCTGAATTTATTATCAATTCCGTAAAATCTGCGATTAATAAAGTTATTAAACAATTACAAAGACATAAATAAGCTTTTTTTACTAAAGAAGTGACAAAAAATTTTCAAACATTTTTCGAATGTTTTTTCGTGTCATCCAGAACTTGTTTCGGGATCTAATAAACTCATAGATGCTGAAACAAGTTCAGCATGACATAATACGTAAAAATTTTTTGTTTATTCCTTAGCTTGCAGCGAGTGTTTTAGTAAGAACAAGCTCCAATTTTATACTTTCTGAAGCAACACCAACAAGTGCATGCCAGCCGCTTATTTGAACATAATATATATTTTTTGTTTTTAAAGATTTTTCTTTTCTGATAACTAAAGAAGGATTTTGAATGTTATTAAATTCTTTTAAGAGGAAAAATTCTGAGTTTATGGTACCAATAAGTATTTGCTTATTTTTAGTTTGAACTAAATAAATACCTTTGTTATCTTCAATTTCGTAACCTTCAATTACTTTAAGGTTATTCGATGGATTTTTATTTGATGATCTGGAAACAGGATTGATAGCAGGTCTTTTATCAGGTATTGAATCTGAATAACTTGATTCAGGTCGGTTATTAATTGGTAGATTTTGTTGAATATTATAAGGAAGATCGGGTAGAGTTTGCTGAAAACTGTTATTAACAGGTAACTCTTGCTGCAAAATATTGGTAACAGGAAGATCAGGAAGAGTTTGCCCCAAATTGTTATTATCAGGTGGCTCTTGCTGGAGACTAAAGTTATCAGGAAGATTTTGCCGAAAACTGTTGTTAACAGTTGATTCTTGCTGTTTTCTTGGAAGAGTTATTTCGGATTTGTTAGAAATAGCCTTTTCTTCGGCTAATTTCATTTGTTTTGCCAGAACTGATTTAAAGTATCGAAGTACGATAATAAATACAATAAGCAGTGCTACTACACCAATGAGCACTAATTTTATGGAATTATTATCGCTTTTTGGCGGATTAACTACCGGCAAATTATCTCTATTTATAGCTGTAGTTGCCGGAATGTTTACAGCAGGTTTTTGTTGTAAATCTTCTGTAACAGATGTAGTTTTAGGAATGACGGGTTTTTGTTCTATAGGAGTTGGTTCTTGTATATTTGAAACTGTTTTTTGCTCAATAACATCTGGCTTTTGTGTGTTTGTTATGGGCTTTGAAACAAAATGACTTGTAGATTTATATATTGATTGACTTTTTTCCGGATAATCGTATTTGTTAGAAGTAATTTGATTGGATTTTTCGTATTTTACAATTTTTTTACTGTAATCATCATTTATGGAATTTTTAGTATTTTTCACAGAAGTTTTATTTGCATTATTGAGTGTAGCTTTAGGTAAAGGAATGGTTTTATTAATGATAGTTTTATTAGGAACAGTTTTATTGATAAATTTAGATAATTCATTATTTATTTTTGGTTCTGATTCTGAAATTTCATCATTAATATTTAATTTTGTATCAGAAGATTTAGTTTTAACAATAATTTTTGTATAACCGTTGTTATTCTGTGAGCCAATGTATGGTATGAGCTTGACATCTACATCCTGTAAATCAGTAACCGAAGAAATATCAGGCTTTGCAGTTATCGAATGATAAGTTTCAGGCAAAAATATTACATATTCATTATCAGATCTTTTAATAGGACTTAGTTTGATTTTATAGGGCTTTGAAGTTACTACTGTTATATTAACTTTATTATTAACTGATTTATCTACATTAAGCTTTAAAAGCTGGTTAGTATATTTATTTTCAATAGCAAATGTACTAATTACCCCTGTACAAAAAATCAGAAGGATTAAAAAAGCAGTAATTGATATTTTACTAATATTTTTCATTATCCTCTTCCCACACAACCAGTAATTATTAAATTCTATCATTATATTCAATAATATCTCAAAAAATTTATATTTATAAACAAAATTCAGGAACGGTTATGCTGTAATCAGGTATATTAAATTTATCTTGAAGAGCACCTTCTTCCGCCCATTTAATATACAACTCCATTGCAACATCTTTAGCTTTATTGTAAATATCATCTGAAATATATTCTTTATGAAGTTTTGTTCTCTTTCCGCTGTAGTTTCCAAGAGTCTGTGCATATTTTAAACAATAGTCCTTATTATTGCCGGCTCCATATGCTTTTGTTTTTGCATCAGTTCCGGAAGGTCTTATTTCAATAAATTTATCGGAAAATTCAAGGTAAGTCCCATCTCCAACAAAATTTATGTTCAATAAATTATCGAAATTTAAATCTGAAAAAGCTTCTTTTAAAATTAATTTTGCTTTATCCAGAAATTCAGGTTTATTTACCATAGTTAATGCGATACTTAAATAAAAAATGTCATTAAGTGTTCTTAATTCTTCGCCTTTTTCCTTTTCTTTCTGGAGTTTAACCGGATCAGCCTCATTTTCGTTATAGTATACAACATCTTCTCTGACATCATATTTACCTATAATATTATTTTGTTTGAAAACATTTTCTAAATATTCAGAAAGCAGGGGAATATTCTTGCCTGAAAGGTCAGCGATAAGTGATGAAGCAACAAAAATAGCTTCTGTTGCACTTTTTTCTCTCATTGCAATAGCTTTTCTTCCAGATTTGCTTTCAATAAGCTTTTCAGGACCCATGATCATGCCGCCGCTTTCTTCTCCGGCAAATATTAATCTTGGATTTATCCCTAAATTGATAACTTTTCCAAATACATCACGAATTGAAACAGGTTTATCTGGTGATTCATTAATCTGTTTTTCAACTTTTTTCATTATGCCTGCTATTTCTTTAAATCCAACAGGAACATTGACAACTTTAACATTATTATTTTTTGCCCATTCATCCCATGCCATTGCAGAAGCTGTGGTTTTAATCATAAATCTGTTATGATTATTCCATTTATTTTCTGTTTTAAGCTGTTTTGCATAGAAATTCATAAGCATTAAAAAGCCTTGATTTGGAGTGTAGACTGTTAAAATTTTATTATTATTTAGCAACATGTAGTCAACGCCAAGTTTTTCGAGATAGTCTATTCTGCTTATATTTTCAATCTGTGCAATACTTAATCTGTCATGATCAGGATCAGTCATTAATATAACTGTACCTTCATCTTTATCTGCAAGTTTTTCTTTATATCCCATGGTTTCTATTACAGGAAATCCGGTTTTCCCTTCCTTTTTGGTAATAAGAGATGCATCTACGCTATGATCGTAGAGCTCTTTTTTATCATTTTTTATTTTGATTTCTTTACCTATATTGTGGAAAAAAGGATCTTCTTCAGTATTAAACCAGATAAATTTATCGTTTATTCCAAGTTTTTCGAGAACTTTACTCAGAGTTGCATAAGCGCAGCCCCCAACATTCTCAATTATTATTTTATTATCCAGTTTTTTAATTAATTCCAGATTAAAATCAGTAGCAACTCCGTTTTTGAGATATTCAACATATAAATCAATACCGTTGTTCAGTTTTCTCATTGTATCTTCTCGAATTAATTCATTATCTTTAGAAGAAACAGGTATTTTGTACTCGCCTTTTACATTAACTTCTTCAAAGATTTCTGCCATTTTGTTGACAAATTCAATAGATTCTTCGGGAAGATACTGACTACCCTGATTGTTGAGATCTTTTGTCGCTGTTTTAACACTTATGCCATGGCTTGATGTAACATATTCTCCTCCGAGCAAATCCAGCTTGAAAGCAAGAAATGATGCAAGCCAAATAGGAATAGTTCGCCTGCGATCAGGAATATGTGTTGTTATTCCAAAAGCAGCCTGTGTTCTTGCAATTAAATCAATATATATGTTTGTGTTATATCGAACTTCACCGGCTGCAAGTTTATGCAGTTGTTTTCCGGGAAAATTTTCTCTGGCAACTATTGCTTTTGCTGCGGTAGCTAGAATTATTCCTATAATGTTAATTGGAAATCTTGTATCCCATGGGTAGAGGATATTTTGTTGCCCTCTTATTCCTGCTGTAGAAACAAGAGCTTCTTTTTTGTAATTATTGAACCATTTTTTCAGACCCAAACCATCGGAATTGGGACCCGGATTCTCGGGATGAAAACTTTTATCTGCATAATCTTCAAGATGTTTTTTCTCAATTTTTAAAAAAATTTTGCCAGAATTATCATCATCAATAATATGATTATTTTTAATATATGCAGGCGTTTTATTATCAACCTGAGTAAAAAGCATATTTTCCATTTTACTTTTTGGTATTTTACCTGCAATAGGTTGAAAAATTTCACAAGAATTCGCTAAAAGACAATTATTTGAATGCTCTTCTGAATTTCCCATAAATTTCTCACATTTATTTCTATTGACAAAATTTTTATTATTTTAAGATTTATTTAGAAGTTTATCGATTCTTTTAGCAAGTTCAATCAGTCTTTTACTGACTTCTCCCTGGCTTATTCCGATTTCCTCTGCAATTTGAGACTGTTTATAACCCATTAAATAGCGCAGATAAAAAATATCAATATATTTTTTATCTTTTTCTTCTTCATCTATTTGCAGTATTAAATCTCTTATTATCTTAATTTCATCCTGCTTGATTATTTTTTCTTCAACATGTGGAGCTGGATCAGGGATATTAATTAATACATCATTTGGCTCATTACTATTGGACATAGAAACTGTTTGTTCATGTAACTGGATATATCCTGATCTTGCTTTCCTCAATCTTCCTGAAGTTTTAAGAACCTCAAGAATAGCAGTACTTGCAATTTTACTAAGGTATATTTCAAGATTTTTTATGTCATTTATGGAAGAAATAATAGAATAAGATCTTTTAAAGGTTTCACTGCAGAAATCTTCAAATAAATCTTCATTCCCATTAGTTCTGGGATTTTTTCTTACAATACCCTCTATTAACTTGCGATGTTCTTGTGTTAGCTCCACTTAATAATCCACCAAGCTAAAATTAAATTACTCTATTTTTATCTTACCATTTTGTAGCTAGATTACAAGTTTACTATTAAACCCACTTTAATTTGTTTCTTTTTAGTTTGAATAGACGGTAATTTAGTATAACTTAAAGTATTTTTAAGAGTTTGTAACACAATGTTGTCTACCTGATTTGAACCGCTACTAGTTTGAATTTTACTATCCTGAATATTGCCTTGAGTATCAAGTAAAATTTGAATTTTTATCATGTTATTTGTTGCTCTTTCAGTTGCCATAGTTAAATCTGTTGATAAGGCACTTTTTAATGCCTGACCTGTGACCATCAGATAATTTTTAAATACTGAATCAGAGGCAATTAATGAATTAACTTCCCATGAAATATTTGTAATTTTAACCAGTCCACCCTGTGTCATAAGAGCTTTTGCAATATCATCATTGAGATTATTATGCTCAGTATTTGCTTTTACGGTTTTAACCTGAGGTTTTGGCTGCTGAATTTGATTTGGAGTTGAAGATGTTTCTGTATTTGCAACTACATTAGTTCTTGGTAATTCAGGTATAGTATTAGTTTCTTGTGTTTCAAGAGTAGATGAATCAGGGTTGTTTAAAACATAATTATATTTCCAATAAGCATAACCAGCCAGAGCTAAGCTTGCTGCAATAACAATACTTGTAGCAAATTTAATTGAGCTTTTTTTCTTTTTATTAGCAGCAGGCAACTTTACTACTGTATTAATTGATGATTTTTCAAAGACCTGGTTTTGCGTAGACTCAAAAATAGTATTAAGTTTTCCGACGATTTCAACATTATCAATATCATTTAAAAGAGTTTCAACTTCTTCCGGTAAAGTTTCTGTATCTTCAGTTGAATCCTTTACTTCTGTAATTTGTTCTTGTTCAACGGGTTGTAAGCTATCATTAGAACAATTAATTTTATCATTCAATGATTCAGGTTTTATAAAATTAGATACATAAGAGGATTCGGGAGTTATAGGTCCATCTTCAAGAGGTTTCAATGGTGGTTCATCATTGAAGGAAAGATCTCCGCTGATATCCTGAAGTTTAGGTTCTGTATTTTCCAGAAATTTGGATTCTTTATTTTCCAGAAGAAGTGGTTCATTATTCAAGGAAAAATCTTTGCCAGTATCTTGAGAGTTTAGATTTTTATTTTCTAAAAGCGGTGGTTCATCATTTAAGGAAAGGTCTTCGCTAATATCCTGAGGGTTAGATTCTTTATTTTCCAGAAGAGGTGATTCATCCAAAAAGTCAGGATTCGGTTCCAGAATTTCAAATTCTGTTTTTGGGCTTTGAGAAATTGGAGTATTGTTTTCCTGAATATTATCAGTTACTTCTGTCACATCATCAGAATTATCATTATTGAAGAATTTACCTCTGATTTTTTCTAATAATTCAGCATCATGAACTGATTCTTCGGCATGTTTCTCATTCAAAACATTATTTATAGATTTAGCAGCTATATCAGCGGCAGTGACTGCATCTACTTCAACAAGAGGTAGAAGGGGAATTTCTTCAACCAATGAATCATCTAATAATTCATCTGATGATTCAACCAATGAATTATTATCATTTGCTGCATATTCCTGTTTTATAACAGTTTCGGAAAACATTTCAGTTACTTCTTTACAGTTTAATGCCTGAATAAATGTTTGATTTAAGTTAGATAAGACCTTAAAGTCATTCTTGCATTCATCACAGTTTGCAAGATGTCTTACAAGATATTCCTTATCTGCATTTGATATTTCATTATCTAAATAGGATAAAAATAATTCTTTTGCGCTGTTGTGATCTTTTGGGAAAAAGTGTTTTGGTTTGCTGTTTAATGAATTCAAAATATCTGCTAGTTCAGAAACAGGTTTTAAATCAGAAT
>Ga0209340_1002013_pt1 | contig 12652 bp, 11 predicted proteins | sample EPASupsiteSAE323_FD_187266 | JGI IMG/M metagenome (GOLD analysis project Ga0209340, IMG submission 187266) | Bioremediated contaminated groundwater from EPA Superfund site, New Mexico - Sample SAE3-23 (SPAdes) (version 2) | ecosystem: Environmental > Aquatic > Deep subsurface > Groundwater >... | reverse complement strand
ATGCATAACAATTCTCAACAGTATCGGTAATCACGCGAAGGGCCAGCAAATCATAAACCTGGTCGATATTGATGTTCTGGCGTTTAAGTTTCCTGTAGATTGAAATTTCACGTTTTATCCTGTAATTAATTTCGCCAGGGATATTATATTGTGCCAACATCTGTTCGATTTCTTTTCTAAGTTCTTCCAGTTTTTCGTTTGCCCATTCTTTTTTATCTGCGATGCTCTGGGAGATTTTTTTAAATTCTTCCGGGTAGGCATATTGGAATGCGATATCTTCCAGGTCGGTTTTCATTTTCCCCATTCCCAGGCGGTAAGCGATAGGGGCATATATTTCCAGGGTTTCTTTCGCAATGCGTTTTTGTTTTTCAGGGCGAAACGCACCCAGTGTTGAGATATTATGATACCGGTCAGCCAGTTTAATCAAAATAACCCTTACATCCCGGGTCATGGCGATAATCATCTTTTTTAGTGTTTCACCCATAGCATCTTCTGCATCCGAGAAAGCAATTTTGGACATTTTTGTAACGCCCCATACGATATCTGCAATCTCTTTCCCGAATAGTGCTTCGATGCGTTCCTGGGTATACTGGGAATTATCTTCGATCACGTCATGGAGTAAACCCGCCGCGATGGAGATTTCGTCAAGTTTCATATCTGCAAGCATCCCTGCAACTTCGAGAGGATGAACGATATAAGGCTCGTTCGATGCGCGCGTCTGGTTCATGTGGGCATCCGCTGCAACCGTGTAAGCTTTTTTTAACAGCTCTACATTGGCATCCGAATGATAACCCTGTACTTTTTCCTGGAGTTCAAAAAATCGTTTAATCATAGTTTTCTTATATAGCCTATCCAAAATAGGGACTATAAATAGTAATATATTTTTTAGAGAATATCAACCTTTTTACACGGTATTTCTTATTTTGAAGCATAATGAAAATATAAAATAGTATGAAAAATTACAGGTAGTGGGGAAAGAAGATCTATATTTTTTTGGTTTCACTCCCGGCACGGTCCGGCTTTTTCTTCTTTTTTACCCTCATGCGTACTCTTTTTTCAAAAAGCGACTCTTTACCTCTACTCGATTATGTCGTATAATGTACTTTAAAAACATAAAACCACTCATAGAGACAATGAATTTAAAAAGGCTTACTTTTTTCTTATGTGTTACCCTGGTTTGTTCCGGGTTCCTGTTCCTGTTTCCCCAGAACGAAGACAAACTGAAATCGATTAACCAGGATATAAAAGCCATAAGTGAAAAACTCGACATTCTTAAAAAAGACGAAAATTCGATCCTGAATGATATCTACCGCATCGAACTCGAGTACGATAAAGCACGTATTGAAAATAATAAACTGAAACTCCAATTAAATGATGCTCAAATAGCCCTTGATAAGAAAAACGCAGAAAAAAACCAACTGGAAACCAAAATAGATAATTCAAAGCAAAACCTCAAAAAAATCCTCCGTATTCTCTATAAAATTGGCGGGAATACCTATTTAAAACTTTTCATTCGTATCGATAACCTTGAACAACTTTTTAAAAATTATCGCCTTTTTACTTCAATTATCGATTTCAAAGCACTTGAACTTTCCCAGTTGAAAAAGGATATCGCCGCACTGGAATTAATTAAATCAGAACTCCAGCAGCAATACGATAAAATTCATTCATTGCAACAGCAGCAGGAACAAACTGTCAAAGAAATCGAAAACCTGAAAAATGAAAAACTGGTCATGGTTCGGCAAATTAACAACGACCGTGAAAACTATTCAAAAATGATCGATGAACTGGAAGAAGAAGCGTCTAATCTTACGGAAATGCTTTCCGGTAAAACTCCTACAAGGCGAATGGGAGTAATCGATTACGCAAAAGTCAAAGGGAAACTGAGATGGCCGGTCGATGGAAAAGTAATTTCCTTTTTCGGGAAAAAGAAAAGCACAAGGTTTGATACTTATATTATTAATAATGGTATCGAAATTCAACCGGCACGAACTAACGACGTGATTTCGATCTATTCGGGCGAAATCATCTACCAACAATATTATAAAGGATATGGGAATTTGATCGTTATTCAACATGGACGGAATCTCTATACCCTCTACGGACACCTGGAAAAACTTCTTAAAAAGACTGGTGATAGTGTTTCGGAGGGAGAAATGATTGCAACGGTTGGTGATACGGGTGCTACTTCCGGGAAAAGTCTTTATTTTGAAATCCGGGCACATCTTCAACCACAAGATCCCCTGGATTGGCTGAAAAAGAAACGAAAGTAAAAAATTACCAGTCCATATCGTCAGAATATTCGATCAATGGTCTCTCAATCTCTTTCGTCGTAAGATCGATACTTTCCTGCGAACTTACAAATCGTTCCGCTTCTGTTTCGACCCTCTGCTTCTCTTTCAAGACTTTAATATAATCATAAACTTCTTTTATATATAAAGGGCGTAGCGTTTTTAATTCTTCATTTATCTTTATTATTAAATCCTGCATTTTTCCTCATGAAAAGAAGTATTATAGATCGAATACTCCATCCTGTCAACCTACTTTTTCGAGAAAAAGTAGGCAAAAGGCTTTTGATAGGAGGCGATTACGAATATTGGAACTATACAAATATCGGGATTCTCTCCCTTCACTCTTCTTTCGTTATTTTTCTCACTTTAAACGTTCCAGGTCTTTCGGCATCTTCAATGACACCGTCAATTTGTCTGCGTTTCAAAGCGTCTTCAAGTGCTCGCCGGGCACTTCCGAAGGCTTTAGATTTGGCATCAACAATGGCAGCAGTGGAACCTGGAATCATCCGCCAATGATACAGCACTTTTGGTATATGAAAAATGTGCGGAGTTAATTCGGTTATCCTGAGTAATAAATCATAATCCTGGCTCCCGTCAAAACCTTCCCGAAATCCTCCAATCCGTTCAATCAACTCGGCCCGACATACAACAAGATGACAGAGATAATTATAACTTAAGAACAATTCGGGATCCCACGAGGTTTTATAAACAGGCCGCAGGCGCATTCCTCCCATTGTTAATTTATCTTCATTGGAGTAAATCAAATCAGCCTGAGGTTTTTCATTCAATAACTTTACTACTTCAAAAAAGCTATCCCTGCTTAAACAGTCATCGTGATCGAGGAAGGCAATATATTTACCTGTGGCAAAAGATAAAGCTGCATTGGATGCACCTGCAATACCGAGATTATTTTCAAGATAAACAACTTTGATGCGTTCATCCTTTTTACTGTAATAATCCAATACTTCTTTGATATGGGCTCCGGGTGATGCATCGTCGGCAATACACAACTCCCAATTGGGATATACCTGTACGATAACTGAATCTATGGCTTCTTTCAACCATTGTTTTTCTACATTGTATACAGGCATAACAACACTGATTTTGGGTTTGTACGGGAGCGACCACATCTCATCTTCCAATGCATAAATCCGCTTCTTCGTCAACCGCTCCTTCCTTAACTTTCGTTGATATTTGAAATCCTCTTTCCCAAAATAAGTAATACCATAAATCTTTTGTTTTTTAAAACCCTGGATTGATCGAATCGATCCGAAAATCTTTCGCAAAATCTTCCACAGAGTAGTGTCTCTAATATTCATTTGTATTCTCTTATGCCTGCATAATAGTATATCGCGCTTTGGAAATTATTTCAAGATAACCCGGTTCTTATAACTCATACTTATTATTTCTTTTTTATCTTAAATGTACTGGGACGCAATCCTTTCTTTACAACTGCATTAATCCCCCGGCGCTTTAATGTTTCTGTCAATAACTCCATGCATTTTGCCTGGGCTTCGGGCCGGACATCGACTTTCGACGCTGAGGAATTAGGAATCTCCCTCCAATGATACAATACCAAAGGTATATGATGAATATTGGACGTTTTCTCAGTTATCCGCAAATACAGATCATAATCCTGGCTCCAATTATACTGCGCGCGAAACCCTCCGACTTCATCGACAATGATCTTCCTGCACACAGTAAGATGATTAAGATAATTGTATGTGAGAAAAAGATCGGGATTCCACCCGGGTTTAAACTCAGGTCTTCTGCGTACATCACCCAGCGTCATCTTATCTTCGTCCGAAAAAATAAAATCGGCTTCAGGATTCTGATTTAAAAACTTCACGACCTCATACAATGCAAGGGGATGAAGCACATCATCGGAATCCATAAACACGATAAACTGCCCGGCTGCCAAGGCGATGGCTTCGTTGGTGGCACGTGAAATCCCTTTGTTCCGGGGAAGATGTTTGACTTTGATGCGAGAGTCTTTCCTGGCAAAACGGTCAAGGGTCTCGCGAACGTGCTTTTGCGGGGAACCGTCGTTCACGATACACAATTCCCAGTTGGGATATACCTGGTTCAAAACGGATTCGCAGGCTTTGGCCAGATACTCCTGCGGTGTATTGTACGCAGGAACAACAATGCTGAGAAGAGGGGAATGCGTAAAGTGTTTCGCCTGTTCTCGGAGCTGAGGATACATGTCCGGTGAAGGTTCGGTTTTCTTTATCCATCGTCTGTAAGCTTTTTCACTGATAGATAAAAAAGGATGACGCCGCTTCCCACGGATAACCATCCAGGCTTGCTGCATCTTTCCCAGCACTTTTCGTCCGAAATAAATAACAGGAGAAAGAGAAATGGAGTTGAAAAACTGCATGATTTTGTAAACTTTCGTACTTTTCATCTGCTGGAACGTCTGGATTTGCTGTGCCTGGTGTTGAATCAATGCATCTTTTTGATCGATAAGCGCCCGTGTGCGGAGGGCTTCGAGATCGATCAACATCCGGATTTGTTCCATTCCCGTTTTATCCAAAACAGGATTTATATTCTCGGAATAAGTTTTAAAATGGTCTTGTACAGCTTCGAGTATCCCGTTTTTATCGTGTTCCTGCGAAGAAATAACGAAAACGGTTCGATATCCCTGGCCGCTGTGATCGCTTTCATAAAGCGACATATTGTAATAGCGGTCAAGCATGGTATCGAGTTCCTTTGTGTCGGGAATACTCATGAGGTAATGCTTGAGAAGCATCATGAAAACCCACCGGTCACGGTTCCCACTTGAAAACGAAATGAACTGACGGCCATTATTTTTTATAAGAGAAGCCAATTCATCCGCATCTGGCAAACGGTTTTCGATATGCTCTTTGAGTTGTGTATGCTCGGAATGAAGCACTTTGCGGATAAACTCGAAAATAATCTTCTCGGCAAGGGTATTTTCAACGGAATAGAACGGGGCTCCGAGAATAACAAATTCACCTGACACACGGAGCAGGTTTTCGACAAAAGCGTTGCGGCCTTCGGGGAGGACATGCTCATATACATCGGATGTCACAACGACATCAAAACTTTTATCTTTAAAAGGCAAAGCGGTTCCGTCACCCTGGACATACCCGGAAATGGAAGAGGGAATCATATCGAGCGCAATGATTTCATGTTGAGGTAAAAACTCCCGGAGCAACAAATCATCGCGGTCTTCGGCTTCCACACGATACCCACCGACATCGAGTATTCTTAATTTTTCTTTCCCTGTCTTTTGCGAAATAATCTCGACGATTTCACGGATATCGCGTGTCCTCTGGTATAAATCAAACGGGTAATTCAAAAGTTGAGGGGAATCATTTTCCGTTTTCATGATGGATTCTCCAATTTGAAGGTAACGTAATTATCCCGTTTCGTTCCGGGACATCTTCGGATTCCAGGATATGGAATTTCCAGCCCTGCTCCCAGTGGTCGTAAGGATTGAGACCGGTTATATCGTAAATGGCGGCAGAGAATAAGTATGTGCCGGGCATCAGGGGGAGAGAATCGACTTCATACTCGACAAATCCTTTCCCGTGAACATAATCGATGGAAAGGCCATATTTATGAGAATTGGGGCCGGTAATATGAATGCCGCTGTCGGTGTAAACCCCGATTCCAAAAACAGGCTGCTGCACTCGATTGTGCGCATGATAATGAATACGTACCCGGAATTGCTCCCGCGCTTTGATGAAATCCGTCTCTTTTCCGTCTTTATCGATAAACTCAAGAGTGGTGATCTCTACCTCTTTGCTTCCCCAGCGGTTCTGAGAAACAGCAGAAGAAGCACGCGAATTTGTTTCCGTCACTTCTTCTCTCACCTGGAGTTCGCTCGAACCGATTAACAAGCGGTGATATTCGGCAATCACATCCACCGGTTTCCCGTGTTTAATCAATTTCCCGTTATGCAGTAAAAAGATTTCGTCGCAGATTTCTTCCACTGCATTCAGATCATGAGATACAAATACGATTGTTTTTCCTGTGTTTTTCATCTCGTGGATTTTGCGGATGCATTTTTTCTGGAATACTTCGTCACCCACCGCAAGCACTTCATCCACCAACAGGATATCGGGATTAATATTAATGGCTACCGAGAACCCCAATCGCACATACATACCGGATGAATAAGTTTTAACCGGCATATCGATGAATTCTTCGAGGCCGGAGAAATGTACGATTTCATCGAATTTCCGGGTAATATCGGCACGAGAAAAACCGAGAATCGACGCATTAATATATACATTCTCGCGTCCGGTTAATTCGGGATGAAACCCGGAACCCAGTTCGATAAGGGTTGAAATCTTCCCGTGCGCTGTTATGTCGCCTGCATCGGGATATAATATTCGTGAAATCAATTTGAGTAAAGTACTTTTCCCGGAACCATTCCTCCCGATAAATCCCACGGTTTTACCTTTCGGGATTTCCATGTTGATATCTTTTAATGCCCAGAATTCGGAGCTCAGTTTTCTTTTTTTGCCACTCAGGAGATTCAGCATTACGTATTTCAAACTCGATTCGCGGTTGTGATAGAGCCTGTATTTTTTGGAAACGCTTTTCACTTCGATTGCGATTTCGCCTGTGTCTGTGCCCTCCTGGGGAGCAGGAGCCAGTGTTTGGTTCGTTGTGTCGTTCGTGTTCATCGTTTCCATGGTTAAATCTCTTCCGCAAACCGGCGCTGCTTTTTATGAAAGATTGCAAGACCGATGATGAAAACCAATACCCCGGTGCATACAAAAAGGATTATACTTAAAAGCGAAGGGAACCGGTTATATAATATTGTATCGCGATAGGCTTTTATAAAAGATGTAAGAGGGTTAAGATAGATCAGTGTTCGATATTTCTCCGGGATACGGTCAATTGACCAGATAATTGGAGTGGCCCAGAACCAGAGTTGCAGTAACACTTCCATGAAATGTTTTACATCCTTATAATACACATTATACGCGGAAACAGCCAGCGTTAAACCCAGGACAAAAAGGCTTTGAAAAAAAATTATCACAACCAGGAAAAGAAACGGGACCTCGATTTTTACATGAAAGAAGAGAAGTGCAGGGATGAGAACGAGGAATGTGAGGAAGAAGTGAAAGAGGTTTACCAGGATAATGGAGAAGGGGAGGACTTCGCGGGGGAAGTAGACTTTCTTAACCAGGTTGCTGTTTTCGGTGATGGAGACGACTCCCATTTGAAGGGAGGAGTTGAGGAAGTTCCAGGGAAGGAATGCGCTGAATAAGAAAATAGGAAAATTGGGTGTTTGGACTTTCAGGATATATTGAAAAGCTACCGTATACATAGCCAGCATAAGAAGGGGGTTGAAGAGGGACCAGAGGAACCCCAGAGAAGAGCCTTTGTATTTGACTTTCAGGTCTCTGACCACGAGGTTGTATATCAGGTATTTGAATTCCCATACCCGTTTAAAAGATGTTATCGATATCATCGATTTTTTACTCCAATTCCGCTGTTTCTTTATATATTATGAGCTTAATAAAAGGTTTCAGCAATTATTCATTTCCTTTTAAAAACCGGCTCCAAAAATAGTAGAATAGACAGTTTACCATAAAAAGGAGTAAAAGAAAACCGGTAACACGTGCAACATGGCTAAAAAATGAACCTGAAGGAGGAAAGAGCCACCTGTTTTTCATGCCCCAGAGAGAAGAATGGAAATAAATCCGAAATGTAATATCGCCGTTTTGAGGTTTTTTATTCACATAAAGTTTCCCATACGGGTAAAGGTTGGATTGTGAAACCCAGACTGCGAGTCTATCGGTCGGGTTTCCCGGTAAATAATTTAAAGTAAGCCGGTATTTGCCTTTCGGGATTGTTTCGTTGTTTTTCGGTTCGATGCGAAAAGAGTAGAATCGGTTGTCTTCCACTTCCGAAGCCGGGAAATTTTTTAAGAAAAGGCATCGTGGACCTTGAAAAATACCCAGGCGAAGCCAACCACTTTTCGGTTTTATTTTGTAGTTCGCCATCATGATATCGAGCCGGGAAAGTGTTCCCGGAGTGGAGAAGTCCTGTGCGATTTCTTTTGTTTTCGCATCAAACGCAACAGGTGTTTCATTCATATAGCGAATATCGACTCGTGAATCGTAATCCTTTACGAAAAACATATACACCTGGACACATAAAAACAAAGCAGGTACGAGGTATTTTAGATATTTTTTAAAATTTGACAATTTCGTATTGCCTCACGGTTCAATTTGCTCAAAAACAGTCTTCGATAGAGTTACGCATTTTTGCTTTTCGTTGGGGAGCTGTTCTTTACCATGCTTTTTATTATAATGACAAAATCCCGTTTTGTCAATCTATCTTTAAACCGCTTCGTGGTGTGTCAGTGGTCACTGTCTGTGTTAGAAAGTTATTTTTCAGCCTTTCTCTCCTTCTTCCTTCTCACTTCACATTTCTCACTTCTTTTTTTTGACTGCCCACTTTTCTTAATTTGGAGTATTGCCCGTCCTTCTGATGCCCTAAAAAATACTTAATAATGCAGACGGTCTCTTTTGGTACTTGAAAAATAAAGGAATGTGCAGTAATATAATTACGGTATAATTATGGATGAAATACGATTTGAATGGAATACGAAGAAAGATGCGGCTAATCAAAAAAAGCACGGAGTGTCTTTTGTTGAAGCTCAGACAGTATTTTATGATGAAAATGCACGATTAATTCATGACCAGGATCATTCGACTGATGAAGACCGATTTTTAATAATGGGAATAAGTCGAAATTTTCGTTTACTGGTGGTGGTTCATTGTTATAGAGAAGCTGAGAATATTATTCTAATTATTTCAGCTCGAAAAGCGTCCAATAATGAACGCAAACAATATGAGGAGTTTTTGACATGAAGCAAGAATATGATTTTTCAAAATCGGTAAAAAATCCATATACACAAAAATTAAAGAAACAGATAACAATGAGGCTTGAGGTTGATACGCTCAATTATTTCAAGACGTTAGCGAATGAGATGAATATTCCTTATCAGAATTTAATAAATCTTTATCTGCGAGATTGCGCGGTTCAAAACCGGAAGCTCATCTTAAATTGGGGTTGAACCGGTATATTCCAATCTCCTGGAAACTGTTTGTGTAAGTTGTTTTTATTAAAAGTATTTGGAAGAGGTTTGCACCCTTGCGGTTCAGAACCCTTTTTATAAAAAGGGTTCTAAACCCGGAGGGATAAAATTTATAAATCTTTTTTAATGATCGTGTTAATCAGCTTTTCATCGACCAGGTAAGGCATGGTGATATGGCCGCGGTCTTTGTTATTTTTATTCCATTCGGTGATGACTTCCAGGGCGTGTGGGTTTCTTGCCCAGGCTCTGCGGGAAATACCGTTCATTACGTCCCATTCCATAGCGGATTTGATGATTTTGTCTTTGAGGTCGGAACCGTCGAGAACGAGTCCGAAACCACCGTTAAACGATTTCCCGATGCCTACGCCTCCGCCGTTGGATAGTACGACCATGGACATACCGCGTACTGCGTCGCCTGCGAAGTTTTGAACTGCCATATCAGAGGTAATGTTACTGCCGTCTTTGATATTGGAAGTTTCGCGAAATGGGGAATCTGTACCTGAGACATCGTGGTGGTCGCGACCGAGCATAATGGGGCCGACTTCGCCTTTTCTGATCATTTCGTTGAATTTTAGTGCAATGCGGATTCGGCCTTCGGTATCGGCGTAAAGGATTCGGGCCTGGGTTCCGACAACAAGTTTATTGTGTTCGGCGTTTTTAATCCATTCATAGTTATCGCGATCCATTCCGCGGCGGTTGGGATCGATGCAATTCATAGCAGCGAGGTCTGTCTTTTTCAAATCTTCGGGTTTCCCGGATAGGCATACCCAGCGGAAAGGTCCGTAACCATAATCAAAACACATAGGCCCCATAATATGTTCAACATAACTGGGGAATATGAAACCTTCGGAAGGATTATTGGGGTCGAGTGCGACATCGGTTGCCCCGGCGTCGTAAACGGCTTTGAGAAAAGAGTTGCCGTAATCCCAGAAGTAAGTTCCATTCTTTTCTAAATCTTTTATAATAAGGTATTGTTTAACCAGGGATCGGTCGACGGCTTTTTTGAAAGCGTCCATGTTTTCTTTCATCAGTTTTCGGCCTTCTTCGAAGGTATAACCTGCGGGAGTATAGCCGCCGCCGTACACGTCGTGACATGATGTCTGATCGGAAGCGAGTTCCACTTTAATGTTTTTATGCAAGCAATATTCGAGGAGGTCTACTATGTTTCCGTGGTAAGCTATGGAGATGGGTTTTTTTGAGATTCGGTATTCTTCGATCCATTTCGCGATCTGGTCCAGGTTATCGGAGACTAAAGAAACCCAGCCCTGGTCATGGCGGGTTTTGATACGGGAGTAATCGACTTCAGCAATAACACCAATACCTCCGGCGATTTCAACCGCTTTCGGTTGAGCACCGCTCATTCCACCTAAACCCGAACTAACATAAACGATACCTGCGAGGTCTTTATCCTGGGGAATACCGAGATACAACCGTCCGGCGTTTAAAACGGTGATATAGGTCCCGTGGACGATGCCCTGCGGGCCGATGTACATCCAACCACCAGCGGTCATTTGTCCGTAATTGGTAACGCCCATAGCGGAACCGAGGTGGAAACCTTCGGGATTATCGTATAAACCGACAAGCATACCATTGGTAGAGATGACGCGCGGAGCTTCTTTTGAAGTGGGAAACAGGCCGAGTGGGTGGCCTGAATAGATAACGAGGGTTTGATCGTCTCGCATTTCTTCGAGGTAGCGTTTAACCAGAGCATATTGCATCCAGTTCTGGAAAACCTGGCCGGATTCGCCGTAAGTTACGAGTTCATAAGGATAAAGTGCCACATCGAAATCCAGGTTGTTATCGATCATGACTTGAAATGCGCGGGATTCCAGGGTTTTCCCTTTATAGTCGTTAATGGTTTTTGCTTTCAGGGTGCCTTCCGGTCTGTATCTATATCCATAAATACGTCCTCGGGTTTTCAATTCTTCCAGTAATTCCGGTGCGATTTGTTCATGGAGATGGGAAGGAATATAGCGTAAAGCGTTTTTTAAAGCGATTTCGGTTTGTTTTTCAGTCAGTTTGTAACCGCGGTGAGGGGCGCGGCGAATTCCTTCTGCGAATTCTCTTTTGGCCGGGAGTTCATCCGGCAGTGTAAATAATATTGCATCTTTATTATTCATATTTCACGACCTCCAATATTTCGGTTTTATTCAAATAGAGTTTGCCACAGGATTTTTATTCAGGCTGTTAAACCGCGTAGCTTCAATACGAAAGGCAACCGTTTCAAATCCTGCACCTATAAATTATACTCCAGTATTTTCGATAAGTAAAGAGCCGGTTTAATTCCACGAGTGGAGCGGTTCTATATATACATATAATATAATGTATATTGTCTATAATTAATATTCTGTCATCAGCATATCTTTTGTGGGAAAAGTGATAACGATGTCATCACACCACAAAAAAAAGCAGAACAAATTAAATGAAAATGTGAAGGCACAGCTAAAAAAAGCAGGTTACGAGTGCTGTGCGATCGCGTTTATGATATTGGTTTCGGTAATTCTCCGGTGAGAAGTCGTCCAGAGTACTGTATCGTTATCATCGGTCAGAATGATCTGAGGTGACTCGTGTTGAATCCCGAATTTCTCAGCCAGTTCGTTTGATCGTGGTCTGTTGGAAATGACATCAATGAGTTCAAAATTAACTTTTCCAGGGTTATGATCCAGGAAGCTGTCCATTTCGGATTTTGCTGCTGCGCTAATCGGGCAACGAGTAGAGTGTTTAAAATAAATTTTCATGTTTCCTCCGTAATACTTGATTAACCTATATTTTCCGATAATTTGAACAGGATTTCAAGAGGGGGAGGAAATAAAAAAAATTTTTAGAACGCATTTTTATTTGGAAAAAGTGTTGACATTAACTCCGAAATATAGTATTTTTATAATCTAAAGTAAACCGGGCGGGTGGTTAGCTCAGATGGTAGAGCATCGGTTTTACACGCCGAGTGTCAGAGGTTCGAGTCCTCTACCGCCCAGTTAGAAACGGATGGGGTCGTAGTTCAGTTGGTTAGAACGCATGCCTGTCACGCATGAGGTCGCGAGTTCGAGCCTCGTCGTTCCCGCCATTTAAAAGACCGTATTAATACGGTCTTTTTTTTGCAAATTTCTCACTTTAATCTATACGAGGCTCTCATGCGTATTGCAGTCGCAATCCGGTTCTTGGCACGCACGCAGATTTGTTTGGCTCGTGCCTCGCCTACAAATTCTAGCTGGCTGCATACATGATTCTACGCAATCAAAGATTGCTTGAATCATCGCACCTCGTCGTTCCC
>Ga0209340_1002011_pt1 | contig 12654 bp, 11 predicted proteins | sample EPASupsiteSAE323_FD_187266 | JGI IMG/M metagenome (GOLD analysis project Ga0209340, IMG submission 187266) | Bioremediated contaminated groundwater from EPA Superfund site, New Mexico - Sample SAE3-23 (SPAdes) (version 2) | ecosystem: Environmental > Aquatic > Deep subsurface > Groundwater >... | reverse complement strand
CCGAGCTAGTTCTTCACATATAATAGCCTGTCCCAGATGATCAATACCCGGGCCCCCATATTCAGCCGGTACTCCACAGGTCATCAAGCCGGTTTCCTGCAGTTTGTTAACCGCATCCCACGGAAAAATGTGTTCTTCGTCCCATTTCTGACAGTAAGGGAGTATCTCATTATTGGCAAAATCCCGAGCCATTTTTCTTATCATTTCGTGTTCATCAGTAAGTCTAAAATCCATTATTAAGCCTCCTAATTTTGTAAGTATTTAAACAGGGTTAAGATGAGATGATTTCAAAGGACTCAGTTTTTCTCTGTTTCCTGAGTTGGCACTTTGCTGTGCTTTTTTAACGTTCTTCAATTAACTGCCACCTCCTGAATTATTTTGTTACACATTACACAATCATTTTGCAAAAACCGTGCCACCATGATATAACCCTCCAAAGTTCAATTTGGAACACATATTGGCAATATATAAGGTGAAATCTTTTGCGCTTTTTTGCACTAAAGTGCAAATATTTGCGCGGGCCTGGTGACACGTTTGCCCGAAAATGTGAGGGAGCAGAAAATAAAATAACCCGCTTCTGGCTTTGTGCACAAAAGCGGGGGTTTTAATACAAGGTTATGTGAAGTTCTATAAAGTTCTTTCGGTATTACTCATTTATCAGTCCGTATTTCTTGAGTTTATACTGCAATCCCCTGCGACTAATTCCAAGTAAATCCGCCGCTTTACCCCGGTGTCCGTGGGTTTTCTCCAGCGCTTCGATCAAAGTATCCCTCTCAGCCTTACCCACCGCTTCGTCCAATTTTGCGCCAATAAAACCGGCTTCCGTCAATGATCCGTGGAGATTCTTATTCTTAATCAGCCGTATATGATTAGGCAAAGAATCTAAGCCAATCTCCAGATCATCTTCCAATATCATAGCCCTTTCAATTACATTTTCCAATTCTCTCACATTGCCTGGCCATGCGTAATGAATCAGCAAATCCTTGGCTTCACGAGTGATAGCGTTGATGTTCTTCCTCATTTTGGGATTAAATTTATTGATAAAAAAGTCAATCAGGTCTGGTATGTCCTCTATTCGCTCTCGAAGAGACGGCATTTCAATCGTAACCACGTTTAACCTGTAGAAAAGATCCTCACGGAAATAGCCTTCTGCAACTGCTTTATCCAATCTTTCATTGGTTGCAGCTATTATTCTCACATCAATCTCTAGAGTACGTTCTCCACCGACCTTTTCAAACTTTTTATCTTGAATAGCCCTGAGCAGTTTAGCCTGAGTCGTCAAGCTTAATGTGCTTATCTCATCCAGAAATATAGTGCCATTCTTAGCCAGTTCAAATTTCCCGGTTCGCGAAGATATTGCCCCGGTAAAAGCGCCTTTCTCATGCCCGAACAACTCGCTTTCCAGCAAATTCTCTGGCAATGCGGCACAATTAACCGTGATAAAAGGAAACTGTTTGCGGCCACTTAAATCATGAATAGCTTGTGCCAGTATAGTTTTGCCGGTGCCGCTCTCCCCGGTTATCAGTATGGTGGTATTAGGGGTTGCAACCTTTTTAATTACTTGAAATATGTCAGCCATAGCCTGGCTGGTCCCGATAATGTTCAGCGGACGATCCTTATCCGGGTACTGCTTACTCTCATTAATATAGTTATTGGATAATTTAGTACCGGAAATAGCTTTTTTTACCGACTCTACTATTTCATCGTTTTCGAAGGGTTTGACAACATAATCGAATGCTCCCAGTTTCATGGCTTCAACAGCTGTCCTTATGGTTCCATAACCAGTCATGATAATGACTTTGGATTCTATGTTCCCCTTGCGAAATTCGTCTAATGTTTCTATTCCATCCTTCCCTGGCATACGTAAATCCATTACTACGACGTCCATAGGTTTCCCTTTTATAATACTCAAAGCCTCTTCCCCATTTGAAGCCTCAAAAACAGCAAATCCTTCGGCTAAAAACACCTCATTAAGAAAATGGCGAAGCGTACTATCATCATCCACAATCAGGATTTTTTTCTTACTCATTGTTCTTATCCCTTCTAACCGGGAATTCCAGGGTAAAACTGGACCCTATTCCAACATCGCTTGATATCTGAATCTTCCCGCCATGGCTCTGTACCGTCTGCAATACGATAGCCAATCCTAAACCTGTGCCTTTACTCTTAGTAGTAAAATATGGATCGAATACTTTATTAAGAAATTGTCTAGGAATTCCACATCCACTATCTTTGATTTTCACTACCACAGTATCTTCATCTGCAGAAAAAGACGTTCTTATTTCTATTACTCCTGCTCCACTTATCGATTGATATGCATTTTGGATCAGATTGACAAACATACGCTCTAACATCTGAAAATTCCCGGTTAAAGAAGGAAGTTCTTGTCCATAAATCTCTACCACCATTACCCTTCTTTGGTCAAACTCTACCTGCGATACCGCGCTTTGAAGTGCTTCATTCACATCCACCGTTTCCTGTTTTATTTCGTTAGGTCTACTAAAATCAAGCAACTCCCTAACTATACTGCTTACCCTATCCACTTGCTCGACAATAGTTTTACTATAATTGTAATACTTGCTTTCCGGGAGCTCATTCTTTTGTATTATCCGTGCGAAACCCCTGATCGAGGCTAACGGGCTCATCAATTCATGCGAGACCTGGGCTGCAATCTGACCCAAAATTGCCATCTTCTCGGCTCTGATCAATTGATCCTGGAAAATTTTGTTCTCGGTTTCATCTCTCATAATCCCAATGGCGCCAATAATTTGTCCATCGGAATTGAGCCATGGAGTTATAATCGAATTGAGGTAAACAATCTTGTTGTCGAGACATGTCATTTCCACTAAGTTGCCCCTATAGGTATTCCCGGTATTCATGACATAATCAAAGGATGATCTCATTTTCCCTCTTTCCTTATATGCCATGGTATCAACATAGTGCCTCCCTATAGCCCAACTGGCACGGCAGCCAAATACCCTTTCGGCTGCTTTATTAAAACTACACATTTTGCCTTCTCTGGAAACGCCAAAGATAGCCGTATCGGAGCTGTTAACTATGGCATCTGAGTATTGCTTACCTTCCTGTAAGCGGTAAGTTTTGGTGATATAATTTATCATCATATCGTACTTTTGTAAGTCTCCTTCGTGCCATCTATGACTTTTCTCTGCCGCTAGAGCCAGCAAACCTCTAGCGAACGTGTTCGTGCCCATAGAGGTTATCATAACTGAACAATTGCTGTCAAAGCCCATTCTCTCTACATAATCTGACTGCAAAAAGCATGCCTGATCAAATGCCATATTCTCAATATCATCTTTTATGGCCTCTGGAGTCAGGTTTATATATGCTGTAGAAAATGCGCGTACTATTACGCCCTCTTTGTCCGGCCTTAGGTGATCATAGGAAAACTCAATAATACAATCGCAATCAAAGATTTCCGCCAGTAATTGACATGTGCCGTTGTATGAAATTATTGCTTCTTGAGGATTTGTTTTTTCTAACTCCAAATAATCCACATTAACCTCCCACTATTATGATTCCTTTTTTATGTTCCTGTAATCATGAATAAAATCCAATTCGTTAGACGGAAAGCGCTGCAATATGCCTCTTGTGACTACACCATATTATAAACTTTCAGGAGATAGATTTCGAACAAAAGAGTCCCGATATCTGCCATTTGTTCCTTCGATATTTTTTTTGGCACATATTTTGCTTAAATTTAATAATAACTCAACTATCGCACTTGACTTAAGGCAAGCGTAACGCTTTGTCCAAGCCAGGAAGGTAAGGCGGGCTAAACCCACAACGCAACTCAAATAGTAATGATTATTTTTTATAGATAATTTTACTCATTTGGTTAACCTAAGACCGGCTGACGGCGGGATAACGCGTATGATTGCCTTAAGTCACGCAACGTCTTGCCGCACACGATATGTCAACTGCGAAACTCGAGATAATAATTATTTGTATGTCAATTAGGAGGATAAACTGTGCAAAACATCGATTCAATAATAAACGAAAAATGCATAATATGTAATCACCATGATTTTTGCCTGGTATATTGGGGTAAAGAATGTAAGCGCCAGGGTGGACAACGAATACCAAGGCTCAAAAGAACGAATGCTAAAAAAAAGGTAAATCCCCCTGTCCAGCCAATAAAGGTGCATAAGAAAAAAGTCAACCAACCAAACTCAAGAGTTTCTGAACCGATTCAAACCAAGCGGGTAATTTGGGCTCTATAAAAGGCTCAGGAAATATAGCGGCCAAAGCCAGAGCCACTTTTTTCGTGCTTTCTGGGACAATCGAAGAGAGGCACTGGTAAGCGTTCAAAAATATTCAAATCTAATATTGGACTGGACTCCCGGCAGAATTCATCGCATTACGTATCAGCATAGGCGTACTGCTGTGGCTTTGCTAGGAACCAGAGCAATATATTTCCTCCTCATGTTTTTATTTTTTTACGGGTGATGGTTATATTGCCGTCACCCAATCTTTTTTCACTGTCAGGTTAATTAAGTTTGTTATCTTTTACACTTTGATTCTACGTTCTCAAGGAGGTTATCCAATTATGAACCTATTATCTGTCAACCGGGAAAAGTGCACAAAATGTTCAGCTTGTGTTGAGGTCTGTCCGTCTTGCATTATTCAAATGAACGATGAATTCCCCCAATTAATTTCGGATCAAGACTGTATTAGCTGTGGTCATTGTGTTGCGGTTTGTCCAACCAAAGCTTTAGATCATCCCCTTGCGCCTCTAGCTGCCCAAGTGCCGATCAAAAAAGATCTCATCTTACAGCCAAACATGGCCATCCAGTTTCTACGCTCCCGCCGTTCTATAAGGTGTTACAAAAAAAAGCCGCTTTCCAAGGAAAGACTTTTCCAACTCCTGGATATAGCACGATTTGCTCCTACATCTGCTAATATTCAGGGTATCAGCTATCTTGTCATAAGCAACGCCGAAAAACTAGCCAATATGGCAAATGCTACCATAGAATGGATGGAACAAGAGGTGAAAAATGGATCACTATTCACCAATAGCTACAAAAATTATATTGATAATTTCCGCTGCGGGAAGGATACAGTTCTACGAGGGGCACCTCATCTAATTGTAGCGATTTCTCCAAAATCGTATAGCACCGCCAACCGTGAAAACTCCCGTTTTACTTTGGAGTACGTCGAGTTGTTGGCGCCTGTTTTGGGAATAGGGACTTGCTGGGCTGGTCTAGTTCAACATTGCGCCTTTAGCAAGTATAGACCTTTATTAGAAATCATTGATTTGCCAGAAGATAAGGTGGTAGTCGGAGCAATTTTGGCCGGATCGCCTAAGTATAGCTATCATAGGTTGGTGGATCGTAATCCCCTTGATGTATCTTGGTTATAGGAACCTATAAAAAGTAGTACTGTTTAAAACAATGCTTTAAAGATAATATCCTGTGCTCATTAGATATTGTCCGGGATGCTTTGGTGTTTAGACATATTGCTAACGAGCCCTTCACCATATCGTTAAAACCTTGACAAAGTATAGTTACCTTCACGAGCAGGCGTCTCCAAAGATACATCCAGAATCACGGTGCTATCAGACTTCAGATTCTTAAAAGCAACCGAAAGCATTAGTTTGATGCGGTTCAATTGGTTTACCTCACTGGTACCCGGATCATAGTCTATGGCGGTAATATTGGATTCGGGATAATTCCTTTTCAATTCCTTGATCATTCCTTTGCCGTTCACATGATTGGGAAGGCAGGCAAAGGGCTGCACGCAAACAATATTGGGCACACCGTTCTCTATTAAATCAACCATCTCTGCGGTTAAAAACCAGCCTTCACCGGTGCAAAACCCGCATTAGGAGGTCACCATAGACCACCGCCATTAAGGCTTTTTTCATGAGTCTGGCACTAAACTTAAACCCCGGGTTTTTTTCAATACCGTTAACATTAATAGATAGAACCGGTATGTTTTCAAATCCCGCTTCTTTCACTGCTTTCCTCAATAAGCCTATGTAGTTGGTGGCCCGGCATCCTCTTGAGGATCAAACGTGCCATTGCGGTCGCGCGGACCCCGCGACTCTGTCTCCCCGGGCTCGTTTAGTTAGTACGGTCTTGTGTCTCTGAACAAATTATCAAATTAATAATAAAGGACATAGTCATTGGGCATCGACCTAATTATCTTGTGTCCCTCTTTCACACCCTTAGGAAGTCTGCTCAAGAGAACTGGGCAATGGGCATGCTCGCTTACCCTCTGACTTATACTCCCAATGAGAGAACCCGGTAATCCACCTATACCTCTACTTCCCATTACTATTAGGTCATATTTCCCTTCCTCAGCTTGATTACAAATGGTATGAGCCGGATGCCCGATAGCTACAAGCAGCTTTGCTTGTGGTGATCCAATCTCTTCCTTGATGCGTTCTAGCAACCCTTTACCGGATTCAACGGCACTTTTAGGTGCAGCCGGTTCTGGTAATTCCGTTTCTTCAAGTCCATATTCAATAAGCCTAACAACATACAAAAGAGTAAACTCTCCTCCATTCTTCGCAACCAAATCAGCCCCAACTCTAGCTGCCATTACAGAACTATCGGATCCATCCACCGGTACCAGTATTTTTTTGAACATGTGCTTTTCTCCTTTCATCAATGTTAATAAGCCACTGCCAGCATACAGAACTCTACCTTTCCATACGGTTTCGCTTCTTTTTTTTGTTGTTTATATTCATCTCCCTTCGAAGCGAGGTTTTCTCTTCCCTAGAAGAGCCTTGAAACCTTCACTTTATGATCAAAGCTAAATTACTTCAGCAATCCGGTTCATTTGCTCAGACAAGCTGGTTATTTCCTGAATTCCTGCGCTCATTTCCTCAGTGGCAGCAGCTTGTTCCTCAGTGGTACGTAAAGTTACCTCGCTATTATTAATCGTTTCTTTCACTTTTGTTTTTATATTTTCTATAAGACCTCTAATTGTGATTACAGTCTGTTTAGATTCGTCAGATAACTTCCTGATCTCTCCTGCAACTACTCCAAAGCCCCTGCCTAGTTCTCCGGATCGGGCTGCTTCGATTGCAGCATTGAGACCCAGCATTTTGGTTTCATCAGCTATTTGCTTGATAAGTGCTAACACCCCGTTAATCTCCTCAGTTATATTACGAATTTCCACTATATTTTTATTTAATTCCTGTTGATTGTTAGATACCTCTGAAGCTGATGCTGCTAGTTCTTGAATAGCAGACGATATTTCCTCCAGATTGCTATTTAGATTAGTTGATATTTCACGCAACTGTGTTTGCGTCTTTCTAGGTAAAACTATTCCAAATGTGCCAACCAATTTATATACTTCTTCTTCATCACTTATGGGATAAGCAGTAACCTTAACAGGCATTCCATATTTTGCAGAGCCAAAATCTTCAGATACTACATGTCCAAGTTTAAGAGCTTTAAGTTCCACTCCGTCATTAGTTAATTGGTTTCCCATGTAATTTTTAAAGAAATCAAACTGTTGCGGACCAAGACCTGTAACATACTTTTGCAGATCTGTTCTATATACATAGGCTCCTTCCCCAAACATTTCCGTTATTATCGGTGCGAGGTAATCAAACGCCGTAGCAACCGGATGAGCTTTTGGCAGAATAAATCCCAGACATCCTGTAACTTGTTGTTCATTGTCTACGATTGGGACGCTTATGACGACAATACGCTGACCATAAACCGCCGTAGGTATTTTTTCACTTGTCATTCGTCTCTCCTCAATAGCCTTGAGGGGACCACCGCCTTTTCTAAGCTTGGTTCCAACATTAATAGCAGATACATCGAAATTGTTTGAAGCAACTTTCGCTGTTACCTTTTCAGTATCACCTATAAATAAAATCATTCCACCCGGAATCATATTAACGATAATGGGCCCCGTCTCCCTTAATATTTCCGCTTCCTTGGCATTAATCATTTATTCTCAACATCCTTTAAAATAGGTCTTGAGGAGAAGCCATACTACAAAGCACGGTAGGATGAGTAGTAGATCGCTCTTCTTTGACCCAAAACTGTATATTAACTAATAATTATTTTTAAGCAAATATATAATTGTTGTCATATGGATGACTTCAGGTTTTTTCATCTACCTTGGAAGCAAGGTTTTCTCTTTTCCAGAAAGGCCTTGAAACCTTCACGCTGATCCTGGGTCGAAAATAGGAATCCCCATGCTTGTTGTTCAAACTGAATACTCGAATTGAAATCAACATATGCAGCCTGATTGATATTTTTCTTAGCCAAACTTAAAGCCAGGGGAGCTTTCGTTGCTAATTTTTCTGCCAACTTCAAAGCCGCTGATATAACCTCATTCCGGGGAACAACTTTCGATATCATACCCAGTTTTAATGCAGTATCAGGATCTATCAGCTCTCCTGTATAAATCAAGTATCTGGTCCAATTTAACCCGATCATTTTTATTAGCGTATGGGTTCCGCCTGCTCCAGGTATGATTCCAAGGTTAAGCTGGGTCAATCCTAGTCTTGCATTCTGGGAGGCAATAATAATATCAGCTGCTAATGCCAGCTCCAAACCTCCACCAATAGCAGGGCCTCCAACTGCTGCAATGACCGGTTTGCTCATAGTACGCATTGCCACCACCACTTTTTGAACTAGCTCGCAAAGTTCAGTCGCACCCAATTGATCAAGTTTTGCAAGGAACTGCAAATCACCCCCAGCAGTGAATACTTGCTCTCCTCCAGTTAAAACGATCACTTTGACCGTTTTATCGCTTTCGGCTTCGTTAAATGCTGTCAGTAACTCTTTTAGTAGTTGATTGTCCAGACCATTCATTTTCTCCGGTCGATTAAATTGAATTAGCATAATACCCTCGGAGCTTTTGTTGATATTTAATCCAGTCAATTCATTTTCCCACTTTCCGGTTATTGAGGTTTTAACACAATTTTTTAAGGAGTTTGCTCAACTATGCTTGTCTATATATAACCGTTCGTACTTACTCTCAAAAATTTAACCCTACCCTACAAATAAATTTAAATATCTCTGGTCCATAGAGAGGCCATAGCCATTCCGCCGCCGACGCACAGTGAAGCTCCTCCGACAGTCAAATTCAAACGCTCCAATTCATAATAGAGGCTTACAATAATACGCAAAGCAGTGCAGCCTACCGGATGACCCAATGCAATGCCGGAGCCATTATGATTGACCTTGTCCATGTCAATTTCCATACCAAACTCTTCTTTTAACATACGGCCTGCGCCCAGCCACTGGGCTGCAAATGCTTCGTTGATTTCCCAATATTCCACATCTTCAAATTTGATTCCGACTTGTTTAAGACATTTGGGAATTACAACTGCTGGGCCTAAACCCATTAATTTCGGATCTACCCCTTCTGAACATACATTAATCAATTTCATTAAGGGTTTGATGCCTAATTCAAGGGCTTTCTTTTTAGACATCAGGATGACCGCCGCTGCAGCATCATTGATTCCAGAGGAGTTGCCAGCGGTTACAACCCCACCCTTCTTAAATCCGGGCGGCAATTTACCCAGTGATTCCATACTGGCGTCAGGAATCATATGTTCATCGTTTTCGAACAGGACAGTACCTTTCTTGGTTTTGATTTCTACCGGCACGATTTCTCTTTTAAAAATACCTTCTTTTACTGCCTTGGTTGCCCGTTGATGACTTATCAGAGCAAGTGCATCGCATTCGTCTCTGGTTATACCATATTTCTCGGCAACATTTTCGGCAGTTACGCCCATATGTCCGGGAACCAGCTCATCCACCAAGCCGTCCGATAGCATAGCATCCAATAACTCCCCGTTACCCATGCGATATCCGCTCCGTGCTTTAGGTACTAAATAAGGAATATTAGTCATACTCTCCGTACCAATAACCAGACTGATATCATTTTTGCCCAGCATTATACCATGAGCTGCGACTTCAAGTGCCTTCATACCGGAAGCGCAATTCTGATGAATATTGACTGCCGAGCTTCTTATCGCCATGCCCAGCCTCATGGATACCTGCCGGCCCGCCATAGATCCTACACCCTGTTGGAAGACTTCTCCCAGACATATCTCATCAATTATTTCCGGGGAGATCCCGGCTCTCTCAATGGCGCCTTTACCGGCTATGATAGCTAATTCCCGTGCGGTTATATCCTTAAGGCTGCCATTAAACCTACCTATAGGCGTACGGCACGCGCTTACTATTACAACTTCATCTAATACTAATACCATTATTTAGTCCTCCTTATAGATAGATTATTTTCCAATGAATTGAGGCTTGCGTTTCTCCAGGAAGGCGCTCATACCTTCCTTTTGGTCTTCGGTGGAAAACAAGAAAGCCATGTTTTTAAGCTCATAGGCAAGTCCAGAAGCTAAGTCGACATTCATTCCGTAATTAACACATGCTTTGGCAGCCTTCATTGATACAAGAGATTTGGAAGCCAACCCGGCCGCCATTTTTTTTGCTTCATCCATCAGTTTCTCTTGGGGAACAACCTGGGTAACCAATCCTATTTTGAAAGCGGTCTCAGCATCAATGTTTTTGCCGGTCAAAACCAGATACTTCGTCCATCCCGGCCCAACCACCCGGGTCAAGCGTTGGGTGCCGCCTGCCCCTGGTATGATGCCAAGGTTGATTTCTGGCTGGCCGAAAACTGCTCCCTCGGCCGCAATTCGCAGATCACAAGCTAGTGCCATCTCGCATCCGCCACCAAGTGCCAAACCGCTTATGGCTGCAATAACCGGTAACCCTAGATTTTCTATCTTACGACAGGCCTGTCCCGCCAGGGTGGCGTATTGTTCTGCCGCTAAAGTGTCCGCTTTCGACATTAGAGCAATATCGCCCCCCGCAGCAAATACTTTCTCTCCACCAGTCAGGATTACTGCCCTGGCTTCCTTATCTGCGGCTATTTCATCCATTACCCAAGCCAATTCAAGTACTAATTCGGTACTGAGGGCATTCATGGCTTTGGGTCGGTTCAGGGTTACGATACGTACTCCCGCTTCTTTTTCGTATAAAATGTTCTGGTACTCCAAGGCCAAGCCTCCTTATTTGCTGTAATCGTAGAATCCGCGTCCTGTTTTTATTCCTAAATGGCCGGCCCTGACTTTTTGTCTTAATGCCAGAGAGGGCCGATATTTGGAATCACCAAATTCCCGCCAATAATACTCACAAACGCTCAACAGGACATCGATTCCCACCATATCGCAGAGTGCTAGGGGACCCATCGGCATTCCAGCACCTAACTTCATAGCTTTATCGATTTCCTCGGCCGAAGCAATCCCCTCTTGATATGCAAAGGCTGCTTCGTTCAAGTACGGCACTAAGATACGGTTAACGATAAAGCCCGGACACTCCTTGGCTTTAACCGGTTCTTTATTTATTTTCCGGCATAATTCCATAATTGTCTCGACGGAAGCATCAGTAGCTTCACTTCCTGGGATTACTTCGACCAGTTTCATTGCCGGTACAGGGTTAAAGAAATGCATTCCAACGACTTTGTCGGCTCTCTTTGTTGCCGTGGCAATTTCGGTGATGCTTAAAGCTGAGGTGTTGGAGGAAAGGATCGTCTCGAATTTGCAGATTTCGTCCAGTTGGCAGAACACATTTTTCTTAATATCCATGTTCTCTACGATCGCTTCGATAACCACATCACAATCGGCAAATGCCGAAATGTTATTGCTAGTCGCAATGAATGCAGCACGCTGGCTCTTAATAGCTTCATCGAGTTTACCTTTTTCAACCGCTTTCTGCCATGACTTGTTTATGCCTTTAACTGCTTTTTCGATTGTTGGTGCATCCACATCCACCAATACCACATTTAGGCCTGCCTCAGCACAAACCTGTGCAATACCAGCGCCCATCGTTCCTGCTCCTAATACTCCTACTTTTTTAATTTCCATAAAATTACCTCCTGTATTATATATATGAATTTGCGTTTAGGGATTAGATTGAATTGTTGATCCAGTCATTAATTACTAAACATTTGGTATAGTTATATAATCTTATGTACACGGCGCCAGATGCCCTGTTGTTCAGCTGCCTTAACCAGTTCATCCCGGAAATCAGGGTGGGCTAATTTTATTAAAGCTTCAGCCCTTTGCCAAACGGACATTCCTTTCATATCGAACATGCCATATTCGGTAACAACGAACTGAGCAACTGATCGGGGATCGGTGACAACAGCCCCTTGAGTTAAGGTAGGAACAATCCTTGATTTTATCTGGCCGTCTTTTCCAGCATGACTGGATGGCAAGCATACAAAGGATTTGCCGCCTTCTGACTCATATCCGGCCAGAACGAAGTCCAGTTGGCCTCCGGTTCCGCTAATCATTCTGGTTCCGCTGGATTCAGAACAAACCTGCCCGTAGAGATCAACCTCGACAGCATTGTTGATGGTTATTAATTTGTCATTTTTGGCTGCAACCCCAGGATTGTTTGTGTAGTTAACCGGATAAATAGAACACCGGGGATTATCGTGAATGAAGTCATATACCTTCTGAGTACCCAGGGCAAAGGCGTACACCATCTTGCCCGGATCAATATTCTTTTTAAGATTGGTCAGTCTGCCTGCCTCAAACATATCTACATAAGCGTCGACTAACATTTCTGTATGACAACCGAGATTTTTAAGATCTGAAGCGGCTATCATCTTTCCCCCCGCATTAGGCATACC